>Ga0315326_10002021_pt1 | contig 10802 bp, 12 predicted proteins | sample M180m32315metaG_FD_203457 | JGI IMG/M metagenome (GOLD analysis project Ga0315326, IMG submission 203457) | Ammonia-oxidizing marine archaeal communities from Monterey Bay, California, United States - M1 80m 32315 | ecosystem: Environmental > Aquatic > Marine > Coastal | place: USA: California... | reverse complement strand
TACTTCTATTCTAATAGTTTATTTACATCTTTTATTATAATTTCAACTCCAACATCTTCTCCCAATTGAAAATCATTACTGTTTGGCATTTTTACATTCAAATCAATCCCAGTGTCGATATCTCTTAATATATAAAGCTGGCTTCCTTCTAAGAATTCTTTATCAATGATTACAAAGTTTTTTTCTTTTCTAGTAATAGATAACTGATTTGGTTTTACATTAATATAGATTTTACTCTTTTTACTAAATTCTTCATCAAGTATAAAATCTCCTATAAATGTTGAGACTATTTTTTTATTTACATCACCAAAAATAACATTTGAATTAGATATAGTTTTTGCAATAATACTATGATCAGGTCGATCATATATTTCTTCAGGTGTAGAAAATTGAATTATTTCTCCAGCATAAAGAAATCCTACTTTATCAGATAAACTCAAAGCCTCTTCAGAATCATGAGTTATTAATAAAACAGTTGTTCCAATTTCATTAAAGATCTTTTTAAGCTCTCTTCTAATTTGGATTCTTAGATTTCTATCTAAATTTGAAAAAGGTTCATCCATCAAGAGTAATTTTGGTTTTCTAACTAAAGATCTTGCTAATGCTATTCTTTGTCTCTGTCCTCCTGATAATTCGTCTATATATCTATCTAGTAAGCTCCCTACATCTAAAAGAGATAATATATTATCGTAAAACTTTTGATCAAAATTAGATTTATTAAGAGAATATTTAATATTTTTTTCAACATTTAAGTGAGGGAAAAGAGCATAATCTTGAAAAATAGTTCCTATGGATCTTTTCTCTGCAGGTATATGAAAAAAAGATGCTGATTGAAGATATCCATCCAGTCTAATATATCCTTGACTTACTTTTTCTAATCCGTTTATTGCTCTAAATAAAGTAGTCTTTCCTGCCCCACTATCTCCAATAACACTAACGAACTCTCTATCTTGAACATCTAGAGAAAGATTTGATAATATCTCATGTTGATTATTGTAAGAAAAATGCATATCAACAATTTCTAATTTTGGAATTGGTCCTAAATTTTCTTGATTACTCATTAATTGCCAAGCCTTTTTGATAAATCATTTGACATAAATATATAAGAAGGAACTCCTGCTATAATCACTAGAACTATTGAAGCCAAAGCAGTTTTTACAAAGAATGCCTCACTTGCATTACTCCAAATTTCTGTTGCCAATGTTTGAAATCCTATAGGGCTTAATATCAAAGTTGCAGGGAGTTCTTTTAAACAAAGAATGAAAACAAGTACTCCACCATAAATAAAACCTGGACTAGACAACTTAATAATCACATTAACATAAGTTTTTATTCTCCCTGCACCTAATGTTAAGGATGCATCTTCCAGTTTTGGATCAATTTGACTCATGCTTGATTTAATTGGCCCTAATGCTGCCGGTAAAAAAGAAATAAAATATCCCAAAACTAAAACTATAAAAGTTTGATAAATATAATCAAAATAATTAATACAAAAGAATACTAAAGACATTGAAACAATAATTCCTGGTAAGGAAAGTCCAATGTAAGAGACCTTATCAATTACAAATGAAAGTATTCTAATTTTTTTCTTAATTGTAATTAACAGAGGGATAGAAACTAAAGTAATAAATAATGCAGAAACAGAGGATATCATTATGGTATTAATAGTTGGTTGTATTACATCCCTGAAGCCAGTATCTTCTCCAAATCCAATTATTAGCCAGTAAATTAGAACTGAAATAGGCAGTATAAAACCAAATATTAATGGAATTAAAGAAATTGGAAGAAGAACCCATTTCCAAATACCTAAATCTGCTTTTTTATTTTTGGAAAGATTGGAATTAGAAAAATGCCTTGCTTCATTTTTTGTTCTTGATTCAATAAACAATATTATGAAACAAAATAATATTGCAAGAAGAGATATTTCTAAAACTCCGTAATTACTTATACTGTTATACATTCTATTAAATATAGCTATAGTGAAGGTATTAAATCGTAATAATGAAACTGCTCCAAAGTCACTCAAAACATATAATGAAACAAGTAAAGAGCCAGCAACAATGGTTGGTCTAACTAATGGAAAAATGATTTTTCTTGTAGTTTGAAAAGAATTATCTCCTAGAGTTTTTGAGGCATCAATCATCTGGTAATCAAATCTTCTAAACATAGCTGCAAGCCCTATGTAAACATAAGGAAAAGTTATTAAAGATAAAACAAAAACTGATCCAACAAGACCATAAAATGAAGGAAAAGTTTCCATTTCAAAAAATAATTTTAAGAAATTATGCACCCATCCATTTTTACTCCATATTTCAATTTGAGTAGTTGCCATCACATAACTTGGTAATGCGATGGGTAAAACAGAAATTGAAGTTAAATATTTTGCGAATGGCATATTGGTGCGTACGTTTAAAAATGCTAATGGTAATGAAATAAGAACAGAACAAGTTACTACTAAAACTATTAATAAAACAGTGTTTATAGATAATTTCAATATATTCTTATTAAATATAAAATCAAAGAATAAATTAAATTCAAAAGTTATTTTTGCTAACAAATAAAACAAAGGAAGAAATAGAAAAAAAGCTAAGATTAAAGAAAATATATATATGGCGCTTAAGCCTAAATCTAATTTCTTGAATTTCTTAAATATTAATGAATTTGATGAAAAAGTTGACATTATAATATTATTTCTACCATCTAAGTATACAATAACTATTAATTCATAAAGGGCTATCCATTTATAACAACATTACAAGATACATAAACGTAATTTCTATTCTAATAGTTATTTTATTTGCTATGGCAATTATTACCTTGATAATCCAAAATAATTTTTATACAAATAGTTCATCTATTATCAATGAAACTACAAATTCTGATATTGAAAAAGTTGCCAAAAAGTCAATACAATCAAACATACCTAATAAAGATGAAAATCCTGTTTCAATTGAGAATGAAAAAATAATAGATGAAATAAAAGATAATAAAACTAAAGATCAGAAAAATGAAATAACAGAAGTAAATAAAATTGAAAAAAGTGACGAAGAGTTAGAAAAAATCCTAAAAGAAAAAGAGGATAAAGTTAAAGAAAATAGTAAATCTAATAAACCTCTAGAAATAGAAAAAGAAATTCCTGATTATATCGCTATTATCTTAGCAAAAATAATTTCAGATGAAAAAATAGATAGTAAAAATATTCAACTTGATTCATATGAAAAAACAACATGGAATTCATCATCTTTGGGATGTCCAAAAAATGATATGAGTTATGCACAAGTAATGACTGATGGTTATAAATTATTATTCTTGAGTAATAACAAAATGACTGAGTATCATACTGATCTTAGAGAAAACTATATTAATTGTACTGAAATCAGAGAATCTAATTTTAACTCTAATTATAATTTTTTTGAAATATATGAATTAGAAAATATAAAAAAAATACAACTAAATTTAAACAAAGATGACAAAATTATTTCAATTATTGACGATGAGATCAGAATAAATAATATTATCGATTCTATCAATAAAAATATTACTATTACTCAGGCAGATGATTGCGACCCTAGTTACAAGCTTATTTTTGAAAAACAATCATCCTCTACAGAAATATTAGTTTATTGTAGTCAAAATCCATATTATGTTTATGTAGATGAAAGCATAAATGCTGGAAACACAATGCTTAGTATTGTTGAAGAAATGTTATCTACAATGGAGTTTCCGGGGATGCCTCAATGATTGATAAACTTCCAGAAGGTAAATTGAATAATGATTTATTAAAAAAATTATTCCTTGATATAAATAACCCAAATTCAAAAAATCCAAAAATCGGAGAAGATTCTGCTGAAATAGACATCACAAATAATAATGAAATATTAGTATCTTCAGATCCAATTACTTTTGACACAGATAATCCTGGGGGCTTCTTAATTGATATTTGCTCAAATGATATATTTGCATCAGGAGGAATACCTAAGTGGATATTGATTACTTGCTTAGTTCCATTAAATACATCATTTGAAGAATTACGAAAATGTTTAATAAATTTGTCACATAATGCTACATTAAATGATATTGATATTGTTGGAGGACATACGGAAGTTACGTCTGCTGTAAATAAAATAATAATATCTGGAACAATAATTGGAATTTATAATAAAAATTTTACTAAAAATCAAAAAATCAAACCTAATCAAGATATTATCTTAGGCGGTTTAGCAGGTATAGAAGGAAGTAAAATTATTTCTTCTAAATTGAAAAAATTTAATAAAGAAGTAAAAAGATTACATGAAAATTCAAAAGATTTATCTTTATCTATAAAAAAAATTGCTATATGCGCTACTAAATCTGGCAAAGTAATAAAAATGCATGATCCAACAGAAGGAGGAGTTGCAACAGCTCTACATGAGATAACTGAATTAGGTAATGTCGGATGTGAAATAAAATTTGAAAAAATTGAGTTTGTAGAAAATTTTCAAAAAATATGTACACTTCTAGGGATAAATCCTCTGGGAGTTATTAGTTCTGGTTGTTTAATAATAATCAGCGATTCAGAAAATTCTGGAAAAATAATAAATGAATTCAAAAAAAATAAAATACCATCGTCGGTTATAGGAAAAACGACAAAAAAAGAAAAAGGTAATATCATTATTAAAGATAATAGTTTCTTAGAATTAGAAAGATTTGATCAAGACGAAATAATAAAAATATTTTAAAAAAATGCTTACTGATAATTTGATAAATAAATTAGAGTCTTACCTCCCTCAGAAAGAAGTGAGTAATATTATTGATGCTTTTGATTTTGCTGAAATTGCTCACAAAGGGCAAAAAAGAAAATCAGGACACGATTTTATTATTCATCCTGTTGAAGTAGCTACGCATCTTGCTAGATTAGAACTCGATCCTACAGTTATTATCTCGGGTTTGTTACATGATGTGATTGAAGATACTCATTTCAACGTCAATGATATAGAAAAAAAATTTGGAAATGATGTTTCAAGTATTGTTAATTCACTAACCAAACTTACAGCAGATGAAAATACTTTAATAGAAAATCTTGATCAAAAAAATATGAGAAGATTTCTAGTTTCAGTTGCAAAAGATGTAAGGGTAATGATAATAAAATTGGCAGACAGGCTTCATAACGTAGAGACTCTAAACTATTTAGACACTGAAAAAAGAAAAAAGATAGCAAAAGAAACACTTTCAATTCACGCTCCTTTGGCTCAAAAAATTGGTATGAATGATTTAAAATGGAGGCTCGAAGATGAAAGCTTCAAGCATTTAATGCCAGAGAAATTCAAAATGACTAAAAGGCTTATTAGTCAAAAAAGAAGTGAGCGAGAAGCAACCACTAAAAATATGATTTCTGAAATTGAATTATTTTTGAAAGATAAAAATATTATTGCAAATGTAACAGGGAGACCTAAAAGCTTGTTTTCTGTATATAACAAGTTGCAAAGATATAAACAGATGGGAAGAAATTTTTCTGATATTGAGGACTTAATAGCCATAAGAATTGTAGTTAAGTCAAAAGAGAATTGCTACTTAGCACTTGGAAATATTCATGACTTATGGAGGCCTATTCCAGGTTCATTCGATGATTATATAGCCTCACCAAAAGTAAACTATTATCAATCTCTTCATACCGTAGTAATGAATGAAAATAATCAAAAAATAGAATTTCAAATCAGGTCAGAAAAAATGCATAAATTTGCTGAAGAAGGAGTAGCTTCACATTGGAAATACAAAGATTCAGTTGAGCAAGAAAAAATTGATGATGATGAAAAAGATACATACTGGCTCAAGGATATGATTGATTTTGAAAAGGAATTTTTAGAAGATAGTGATTATTTGGATTCAGTTAATAATGACATACTATCTGATAAAGTCATTGTTTATTCACCAAAAAATCAAATCTTCACCTTACCTATAGGCTCTACACCCTTAGATTATGCATATAGTCTGCACACTGAATTAGGTCATGCATGCCAAGCCTCATTCATAAATGGAGTTCTAAAACCGTTGAGTACTACGCTGAGTAATGGAGATACAGTTCAAATTCAAAAATCCGAAAATGAAAAAGGTCCAAACTTAGATTGGCTTAATGATAGCTTAGGATACCTAAAAACAGTTAATGCAAAAAATAAAGTTAGAGAATGGTTCAAAAAAAGAGAAAGAGAAGAAAATATTGAACGAGGAGAGAAACAAATCTTAAGAACACTAAGATTATCAAACATAGAAGACCCAGACCAATTTTTGCCATATCTAGCTCAAAATGACACATTTGAAAATTTTGCGTACAAAGTAGGAACTGGTGATATTGGGAATCATAAAATCATTGAATTGATAAATCAAAGACAATTAGAAGAAACTGTTAGAAAGATTCAAAATACAGAAAAAGATGAAATAGCAGATAATAATCAACAAAATTATGACCCTCTTTCTTCAGTAATAATTATGGGAGAAAAAAAATCTGAAAAAAAATTAGCAAACTGTTGTGATCCTGTATATGGCGATGAAATTGTAGGTTATAAAAATTCTACAAATGACATAATAATTCATAGAATTATTTGTTCAAGACTAAGAACCTTTGAAAATACAGAGAGGTTCAAGCCTGCTGCATGGGGACACTTAAAAAATCTAAACCCTACTATAGTTCAAATTGAAGCATATGACAGAATTGGATTAATTAGAGATATAACTGATGTAGTTTGGGGAGAGAAAACAAATTTACATTCAATAAATTCTCAAGAAGACGATAAAAACGGTACATGCAAAATTCAATTAACAGTTTATACTAGAGACTTAGGGCAAATTATTAGACTCTTAGGAAAAATGGAAAGTATAGCTGGAGTTTATAATGTTAAAAGGAAAAAATAGATATTATGCCAAGTTTAAAATCTCATAGAAATCAAGTAAATAAATATAAAGTGAATTTGTCTATTAAGACTGCAATTAAATCCTCAATAACTAGACTGAGAAATAGTGTTACAGCAAACGCGTCATCTGAAGAAACTGATAAATTACTTCGTGATGCATCAAAAGTTCTTGATAGAGCTGCTAAAAAAAAGGTTATACATAAAAACAATGCATCAAGAAGAAAGTCTAGACTTCATCAACTAGTAAATAAATCTAAATAATTCATTGCAAAAAAGTCCTTTATACAATTGGGAAATAGATCATGGGGATCCAAAAGATCCAGAGTCAAACATAATAATATCAGTAGCCCCTCATTCAGGGTTAATTTCTAAATGGAGAATTATACTTCCCGCCAATTATGAACATATTATAGATTGGGGTATCTACTCAAAAGAAACTAAAAACTTAAGTCCTCCAAGAGGAATTGTAGAAACAGAAAAAATAATTTTACAAGATGGACTTGAAGTAATGGTAAAAGGTGGAATTGAGTCAATATCTAAGAATAAAATGGCTCGAATTATAGTGAAAAATCCACCCCCACATTTTATAGGGTTTGGCTATAGTGAAGACGAATTGAGTCCACCCCAAAATATAGAAGGAATAACTTTTGAAGACCATCCTCATTAAAAATTGACAAAAAAATTGACCCTAAGCTTAATTTGCATTATCTTGAAATCATGAGAAATGCAAAACCTCTTACAGAAAAACAAATAGATATCCTGAATTTTATAGAATCTTATATAGATGAGTATGGTTATCCTCCTTCTATAAGAGATATTCAGAATAATTGCGATATATCGTCAACATCTGTGGTTAAATACAATTTAGATAGATTGCAAGAAAAAGGGCTAATGAATAGAGACTCAGAAATATCTAGAAGTATTAGCTTAACAAATAATGAAAAAAATCAAAATATTAAGGTTCCAGTCTTAGGAACTATAACTGCTGGGCAACCTTTTCCTTTAGTAGACGAAGACAGATGGAATATGGATGATATAGATACAATTGAACTACCTGAGAATTTCTCATATATAGAAGATAAAATATTTGCACTTAAGGTTTCTGGATACTCAATGATAGATGCTCTAATAGGCGATGGAGACACAATAATATTAGAAAAGACAGATAGGGCCAATAACGGTGAAATGGTGGCAGCTAAAATAGATTCAGAAAATGAAACTACTCTCAAAAGAATATATCGAGAAGGAGATAAAACAAGATTACAACCAGAAAACCCTCTTATGGATTCAATGTATTTCCCTTCAAATAACGTTAGCATATTAGGAAAAGTAGTTGCAGTCTGGAGATACATGCCAGAAAACAGATGATAAAGTCATCTAATAGCTACTAATATAATTTGCTATCATTAAAGTAATTGAAAATAATTTAGGAAAAGCATGGGATTTATTCAAAATTTAGGACCATTACAGTTAGTATTAATTGTAGTAGTAATACTTGTTCTATTCGGTGTAGGTAAATTACCTCAAGTAGGTAAAGGCGTCGGACAAGCAATAAACGAGTTCAAGACTGCTATTAATAGATCTGAAAAAAAAGATGACAAAGATTAGTTCAAAAAATTATTGATGTAATTATCTGAACCTAATTTTATATAAAATAAACCTAAAATCACCACAACTATAAACATAATGATTATAAATAATCCTAAATAAAATCTTATGGATTTTTTTTCTGGTGAACTAATTTTGATAAGCAATAATCCTAACTCAAATAATAGAATTATTGGCAAAGCAACTGTAATCTGAGTAATGGGATCTACAGTTGGGGTTATCAATGCTCCTAGTATGAAAGATATAAGGATAACCCATCTCCTATATCTTTTTAATGAATTATTAGAAATAATCCCTAAACTTCCTAAAAGAAACATAACTAAAGGTATTTGAAATAAAATTCCCATCCAGAACATCAAGGAAAACATAAGTGAAGTCAAAGGACCAATATTGATCATAGGTTGGGCGATATCATCTCCAAAATTAATTAAGAAATTCAAAGCACTTGGTATAACAAAAAAATAACTAAATGCTGCACCTAGAATAAAAAAAATAAAACATAGTGGAATTAGCAAATAAACATATAGTTTTTCTCTACCTATAAGGCCTGGTCTTAAAAACATTATAATTTCATAAAGTAAAAATGGAATAGATAAAGAAAAGCCTAGTATAATTGAAGTTCTAGCAGCGGCACCCCATGCCTCTGTAACTCTTCCAAAAATAATGCTACCTTCAACACCTGAATTTAATAATATTTTATTCGCAGGTTCAATAAATATATTAATTATTTGCTTAAAAAAAACTAACGAAGTAATTATAAAAATCGATAAAAAAACGAAGTATCTTATTAATCTTCTCTTGATCTCCTTAAAATGATCTAAAATATTTACAGGTTTATCTTCAATCAAAATTTATTTTTCCAAATCGTTTTTTAATCTTTTTATTGATTTTGAAGCCTTTTCTGAAACATCAGATAGACTTTCTTTAATGTTTTGAAGTTCCTCAATATCATCATCTATGTCTATTGTCTGTTCAACAACTGAAATCAATTCATCTCTTTTCTGTTTAAATTCTGAATAAACTATTTTTGTTTTTCGAATAAAAATCAAAAGATTAGAAGGACCTACTATAAAAAGAGCTATTATTATAATTAATATTAATTCAAACCCTCCTATACCTAATATATTCATCTATTTTTTCCTTAACAGTGTGAAAAACTATAGTCATTTTTTAATTTGATGATTGAAAAATATTCCTTAATAAGGCATGTTGGAAGTCCCAAAATATTTTCATAACAACCATAATATTCATTTACAAAATCAAACTTTTTATTTTGAATACCATACCCTCCAGCTTTATCAATATAATATCCAGAATCTATATACTTTTTTATTTTATCAGTTGAGATATTATTGGTTCTAACAAGAGAGGACTTAACTCCAGAAAATAATATTTTTTTATTTTTTAATACTACAATCGAGCTTAAGACTGTATGAAAATCATTATTTAATTTATTAATTATTCTAATAGCATCAATTTTATTTTTAGGTTTCCCTATAATTTCATTTTTATAAACTATAGTATCTGAGGCAAAAATAGTATCTTTTGGAAAATCTTTTGAAATACTTTTGGATTTGTTCTCAGCATTAAGTACAACTAAATCCTTAGGCTTCATATTTAGGTCATTATTTTCATCAAATTCATGTGAAATGAACTTAAATTCAACGTTTATATTCTCAAGAATATTTATTCTTCTTGGAGAACTTGTTGCAAAAATGAAATTACTCATAATTTAATTCTAAAAGTCCTAAAATTTCTACATGATGAGTTTGAGGGAACATATCAAATGGTACAATTTTTTGAACCTCATAAGAAATATCAACAAGCTTAGCTATATCTTTAGCAAAATTTTCTGGAGAACAAGAAATTAGTAAAATATTCTTAGGCTTTATTTTATCAATTATCCTAATAACGTTATCCTCACAACCTACTCTTGGAGGATCTAAAAGAAGCAAATCTATATTTTCATCTATATCCAATAAAACATCTTCTGTCTTGCCCTGTAAATATTCAATATTAGTATAGTTTTTTGAATTTTCTTTAGCATCTAAAACTGCAGAAGCTGATTCTTCAATTCCATATACTTTTTTAACATATGGCGAAATTAAGCAGGTAAATGTACCAACTCCACAATAAGCATCAACCGCTATCTGATTTTTGAAAAAAACTCCTGAATCAAATAATTCTGTAAAAATTTTTTCTACTTGTAAAATATTAACTTGAAAAAAGCTAGGACTAGCTACTTGATAGATATTATCAAATATTCTTTCCTCATAATATTTTTGACCAGTTTCAACTTCAACATTTTCA
>Ga0315326_10002018_pt1 | contig 10815 bp, 11 predicted proteins | sample M180m32315metaG_FD_203457 | JGI IMG/M metagenome (GOLD analysis project Ga0315326, IMG submission 203457) | Ammonia-oxidizing marine archaeal communities from Monterey Bay, California, United States - M1 80m 32315 | ecosystem: Environmental > Aquatic > Marine > Coastal | place: USA: California... | reverse complement strand
TAGACCGTATTGAATCCGAAAATGCTATTTGGATGTGCTGATAATCGAAGGGGGCCCAATGGGTTTGGGCTGCACACTCGATGCAGTATGGCACGGCTACCGCACTCTGCTCATCGAACAGGGAGATTTCGCGGGTGGAAGCTCCGGTCGCAGTACCAAGCTTATTCATGGCGGGGCGCGATATCTTAAGCAGGGAAATATTTCTTTGGTCCGAGAATCTCCGGCCGAGCGTGGATGGTTGTTGGTAAACGTTTTCTGTCCAATGGGAATGCTGTCATTATTCCCAAGACCAGCGATGGTCGGTTGCTGTTTCTCGTGCCCTGGTTAGATAAGGTGATCGTTGGTACAACTGATATATCGGATGAGAATATATGCCTGGAGCCCAGGCCTTGGAACGATGCAATTCAATATCTTTCTTAAGGTGCCTGTAGATAGAGGACGTTTTGGGAAATACGGAAGCGCAGCTGCTATATTGCAGTCCTGGATCGATGAAACTCCCGAATTGGGTGAAAGAATTCATCCAGGTTGGCTTGTTGTTGGACGCACGGGCTGCCGTTGAAGTGGCTCCGGAGGTTGGGAGCATTGTGGCCAAGGAACTAGGGCAGGATGACGAATGGGCGGAATCGCTTCGTCGAATCGGTATGCAAATCTCGAGGAATTACGACATCAACTCGTATTCGTGAAACTCAGTTTTGTTCGATCTGCCTTGTTGCAAGCGCCGCTGGGTCATTCAACTTCGAATATGAATTCAACCTCGACGGGAGCGTTCAAGGGCAACGCGTTAACGCCAACTGCGGCTCGCACATGGCGGCCTGATTCACCCAGAATATCATTGAGCAATTCGCTGGCACCGTTGGCGACTTGAGGCTGGCCGTAAAAATCGTCGGAGCTTTGAACGAATACGCCGATGCGGACGACGCACAGCAATCGAGTTAAGTCTCCGTCGAGTTCCGCTTTGAGTGCCGCCAGACCGTTGAGAACGCATTGTCGAGCAGCATTCTGGGCGTTTTCGATAGAAACTTGGGTAGGCACTTTGCCGGTGCTCATTAATTCACCGTTTTGCATAGGAAGCTGGCCACTGACAATCACGTGTCCCCTGCTTGTAACTGCCGAGACATATGCAGCCACTGGTTTAGGAGCATCGGGAAGTGTGAAACCGCGTTCTTCGAGTTTTGATTCTATGGACATTACGTTGGTTTTCTTTAGGAGATGTTTTTCAGGATTTGGGTATTCGATTAGTAGCCTCTCTAAAGGGACTTTAAGAAAAAACCGAGTTGAGTTATTTCTCTCAGGGATTTCGCCTTTAACCTCGAAAGGGAGTAAGCGGCGTAGAAGTGAGACGAGTCAAGGAATATATATCCATTATTGGACATTAAGCATTGACCTGTTATGGTACACTTTGCCATGGTACAGATTGTGGCTAGTGAAAGTGTAATGGTAATGCAAGCGGGGACTGTCTCCAAGAAAATGGAGATAAGAAAGCACATGCTGCTTCAGCATATTTACCGCAACGGATCGATTGGCCGACTCGAGCTCGGGAGAGATCTCCAGATGAGCAAGTCCCGGTTGTGCGAAGTTGTTCAGGATATGATTGATGAAGGACTCGTTGTAGAGACTTTGGACGGCAAGGAACGGAGAGGTAGACGCCCGGTTCCATTGAGTGTCAATCCTGATTACGGGTGTTTTGTTGGTTTGGATTTCGAAGCCAAGCGGATGCGAGTTGTAGTAACAGACTTTTCGGGCCGATCGCTTTTTAAAAAGCACCAAGCGTTGAGGCCGATGAAGGACAGGAAAACTCTGATTAAACATCTTCTCGATTTTGTTGATAAAGGACTGGAAGCGGCACGAGATTTGAATGCGAAGGTCCTTGGCGTTGGTGTGGCTGCTCCGGGTATCATCAATCGAAATACAGGAACTCTCTTGCACTATGACTTTATTGAAGCGGCACGGGATATCCCACTTAAGGACTTGATCGAGGAGCGCACAGGTCTTCCTTGTGCGGTGGACAACAATATTCGGTGCTATGCCCTGACGGAATGGACTTCTGGGGCGGCTAAAAATATGTCAGACTTTATTTGCTTGGCCGTGCGAAGCGGATTTGGGTCGGCGATCATTCTGAATGGTCGTCCTTTGGATGGAAGTCATGGTTATTCAGGCGAGGCGGGCTATTCGCCTGTACCGAGCAGTAAACCAGCTTCCGAATGGAAGACATTTCAAGAGGTTGTATCGGAAAATGCGTTACAAATTGATACGGAATCGAGCACGTTTGAGCTTTCAGATGAAAAAGCGCGAATCGCTGGTGAATTGTTGGGAGCCCAGGCAGCGTCGCTCGCGTCTTTGCTCGATCCTGAAGCGATTGTGTTGGTCGGGCGATTATTAGAGCCGAATGGTTCTCTTTGGCCGCACGTCGAGAAAACCTTTCGTCGTTTCATTCTTCCTGATATTGGTGAACAGGTGCCGCTCCTGCATTCCCTTGTCGATTCTTATGCTGCGGCAGTCGGAGCGACTCAGTTGTGTTTCCAGGAGAGATTCCACATTAGCTCTGCGACAAAATAAGAAACCCGCTTATCGAAAGCGAGTTGATAGAAGCAGGCCAGAAATACTGAAATCTGAATACAGACCTTTTTGAATTAGATAAAGCAAATACCCAATTATGAAACTATTCCTTGATAGCGCTATTACTGAAGAAATCGCCCATGCTCTGGAAGCTTGGGACATGGATGGACTCACAACGAATCCCCGACATGTTATGGTTTCGGGCAAGCCCTTTCGGACTGTTATCGCCGAGATCGCCGAAATGGTGAAAGGCACCGATAAGCCGGTAAGCGTGGAGGTCAATCCCCACTTTACTGATTTTAAGGAAATCGTAGAGCAAGGCCGTGAGCTCGCTGCGCTTTCACCTAATTTCGTCATTAAAGTAGGTGCTTGCGAAGGTGGCTTCACCGCCATCAGGGAGCTTACTAAAGATGGTATACGGACCAACGCCACGCTCATCATGTCAGTCGCGCAGGCTTGGCATGCCGCTCGTGCGGGGGCGTCGTACATCAGCCCCTTTCTCGGTTGGAAGGACCAGTTTGGAGACGCTCCGGACACTTTTATTGGCGATGTCCGAACGATGCTAGATAAGTTTGGATACCAATCGGAAATTATCGCGGCGGCTGTTCGCAATGCGAGACAGATTGGCGATGTCGCTACCGCAGGGGCTCATTGTATAACGGCAGGTGCCGCCGTTTACAAAGAAACCTTCTGCAACCCCTACACTACATTTGGCGAAGGTGTCTTTCAAAGCGCCTGGGATCAGACTCCTGAATCTTGAACGCCTCTTTTTAGAACCGAATTATTATGGATAAATACGGACTTTACTTGAATGGCGAATGGGTGAACAGCGATCGAGCTTTGACCGTTTACGATAAGGGAAACGGCGAAGCGATCGCAGAGGTGTCGACGATTGATCGTGCGGGTATCCGAAAGGCTATCGAGGATGCGGAAGCCGCCCGAAGCGGATGGGCGAATCAAACGGGTATTACTCGAGGAAATCTGCTCCTCAAACTAGCGGACGAAGTCGCTCGGCGATCGGACGAGATCGCTCGAGACATAACGTTGGAAAACGGAAAGCCGCTTCCGCAAAGCAAGGGCGAACTGGGCATGTCCGTTGACCATATCCGTTGGTTCGCCGAAGAGGCTCGAAGATCCTATGGTCGCGTCGTCTCGCATCAGACTGAGGGGAAGCGACATCTTATTTTGAAGAGCCCGGTTGGGGTTGTAGGAGCGATTGCCCCCTGGAATTTTCCGCTGGTCCTTTCGCTTCGCAAAGTGGCTGCAGCTCTAGCGGCAGGATGTCCTGTCATTTTGAAACCCGCCTCGGCGACACCTATATGCGCTGTTAAATTGGCCGAGTGTATCGAAGCGGCGGGGTTTCCTAGAGGCGTATTTCAACTGGTTGTCGGCAAGGCATCCGAGATTGGAAGCGAAATGCTAGAGAATCCTTTGTGCCGCAAAATCTCTTTTACTGGCTCAACCGAAATAGGGAAGCGCCTGATTGAAGGCGCGGCTAAAACCTGTACTCGACTCTCGCTTGAGCTTGGAGGAAATGCTCCACTGCTGATATTCGCGGATGCGGATTTGGACAAAGCGGTGGAGGGGGCGATTATCGCGAAGTTTCGCAACACGGGCCAATCGTGCGTCGCTTCGAATCGCATTTACGTGGAACGATCCGTCTTCGATGCTTTTGTAGAGAAATTTGTAGCGGCAACCAAGGCATTGAAAATCGGATACGGATTAGAAGAGGGTATGGACATCGGACCACTGATCGATGAGGCGGGTTGTGAATCTACTTTGCGATTTGTGGAGGACGCCAAAGCTAAAGGAGCTCGCGTACTCTGCGGAGGAACCCGCGGGGATGGCGATGGGGTTTTTGTGACTCCCGCCGTGCTAGTCGATCTTTCAGAAGATGCGTTGTGCATGTCGGAGGAGATCTTTGCTCCCGTTGCCCCGGTGATTCCTTTCGATACGGAAGAAGAGGTCGTCAGGTTGGCCAACGACACGGAATATGGGCTAGCAGCGTACGCATTCACGAGCGATCTGAATCGAGCTTTGCGTTTGGCTGAGCAATTAGAGGCGGGCACGGTTGGTATAAACGAGTCGGTTCCTGCCACCAGCAATTGCCCATTTGGCGGATTCAAGCAGAGTGGCTGGGGACGCGAGTTGGGGACGGAAGGGATGGAAGCCTATCTGGAAACCAAGCACGTTTCTATAGGGGGCGTTTAGACAATTTATTCTCGTTCAAATTTTATCTAATAATATCTACCCATTATCCCTACTATGAGTTCTGAAAAACCGAACCTGCCGCTGCAAGACGGGGCATCGAGAAGATCCTTTGTCAAAGCCTTTAGCGCTGCCGTTGGAGCCAATATCGTATTTGGAAATTTGATTCCCGATGGAGTCGTCCCAGTGGCGATGGGGCAAACGCCTGAACCCTTCAGTATCCCAGGCAAGCCGGGTTTGACTATTCTGAACGATCGTCCCCTCAATGCTGAGACCGCTGCCCATTTGCTTAATGACGCCATCACACCGGCAAGCCGTCTTTTCGTCCGAAATAATGGCCTTCCACCGATGAAGGTCGATGCCGATTCCTGGACTCTTAGCATTGGAGGAGAGTCCGTGTTCAATCCAAAGACTTACACGCTAAAAGACCTCAAATCGAAATTCGAGAACGTCGATTTAGCTCTAACGTTGGAGTGCGGAGGCAATGGCCGGGCGGAATTTTATCCGCCGGCTAGCGGAAATCAGTGGACGATAGGAGCAGTGGGGTGTCCTGTGTGGAACGGAATTCGTCTCAAGGACGTGCTGGAGGATTGCGGTATGAAAGACGATGCGGTCTACATCGCCTATCATTCGGCGGATCGGCACTTGAGTCAGGATCCTAGTAAGGATGCGATTTCGCGCGGAGTACCTATCTCGAAAGCGATGGAAGCGGAATCGATGATCGCTTGGGGGATGAATGGCGAGCCATTGCCATCGCACCATGGGTATCCGCTTAGGCTGGTTTGCGGCGGATGGCCCGGGTCGACCTCGGGCAAATGGGTTAAACAAATAGACATTCGCAATCAAGTCCACGACGGAACGAAAATGACGGGTACTGCGTATCGGGTTCCTAAATACCCGGTGAAGGCAGGGGCTACCGTGCCGGATGAGGATATGGAAATTATCGAATCCATGCCAGTGAAGTCGTTGATAACCTTTCCCCAAAGCGGCGTGGAGGTAAATTTAGGCGATTCCTTGAAGCTCAATGGCCATGCCTGGGCAGGGGATTATGAAGTGGCGAGTCTTTCGCTTTCCAATGACTTTGGGCAAACGTGGGTCGAAGCGGATCTTAAGAAACCCGTTAACCGTCTTGCATGGCAGCAATGGTCGGGGGATGTTTCATTCCCGAAAAAGGGGTACTACGAAGTCTGGGCGCGAGCCGTTGATTCGGAAGGCGTTTCCCAGCCGATGCTCATCCCGGGCTGGAATCCCAAAGGGTATTTGAACAACTCGTGTTACCGTATAGCTGTTTACGTGGTCTAGTTATGAATACGCGAAAATATACAATGGGTTTGATCGGTTTCTTGGTGTTTTTTGCTAGCGCGGCAGTACTTGTTGCGACGGATGAAGAAGGTGAAGAGAAAACCGATCCTACCTCGGGCATGGTTATAGATGAACATTGGGATCTCGTGAGAGCCAATTGCATCGTTTGCCACTCGACAAAGGGGTTTACCCAGATTCGCCTCGATCGAAATAACTGGGAGAAGATTGTTCGCTTGATGCAAGAAAAGAATGGCCTCTGGCCGCTCGGTGAAATGGAACCGAAAATTCTCGATTACCTCGAGAAAAACTACGGCCTAACGGATGAGCACCATAATCCCAAGATCCGCCGACCACTACTCGATTGAGACCTAACTGGGTTGGATGATTTGATTTTATGAAGCTCTTCAGTCTAAAAAATTCGAATGGAATCGAGATCATCGTTAGTCCTCTAGGGGGCATTATCAAAGAACTTTGGATGCCTGATCGATCGGGGCAGGTGGATGATATCGTTCTGGGGTTGGACGATATGGAAGATTATCTGACGCGATCTCCCTATTTCGGCGCGATTCTCGGACGTTATGCCAATCGCATTGCTGGCGCGCGTTTTAAACTGGATGGGCAAAATTTTGAATTGGCGGCGAACAATGGCATTAATCATTTGCACGGAGGATTGCGTGGATTCGACAAGGTGGTTTGGGGGGTTGAGGAGATTACCGAATCTGGAGAATCGGGGCTCCGCTTGACTTATGAAAGCGCGGATGGAGAGGAAGGGTATCCGGGCACTTTAGAAGCCGAAGTGACCTATCTGCTGAGCGAAACGAATGATTTTACCATTTGCTATCGGGCTACCACTTCAAAAACTACGCATGTAAACTTGTCCCAGCACACGTATTTCAATCTGGGAGGTCACAATAACGGTACGATACTCGATCACGAAGTTCGAGTGAATGCAGATTTATATACTCCGGTTGACGTAGGGTCTATTCCGACGGGTGAGATTCAGACGGTACAGGACACGGTTTTCGATTTTCGCACTCGCCGTCGGATTGAAGATTTTGTTTTCGAAGAGGATGAGCAGCTCAACAATACAGGTGGGATCGACCACAATTTCGTACTGAACAAACTGCCTTGCGATTTAAGCCATGCCGCTTCAGTTTATGATGTGAAGTCAGGGCGAATGGTTGAGGTATTCACGACGGAACCAGGTATCCAGTTTTACTCAGGTAATAAGATTAAAGACATGGAAGGGAAGGCGGGATCGACGTACCGAAAGCACTCTGGCTTCTGCCTCGAGACACAGCACTTTCCGGATACCCCTAACAATTTGATATTTCCTTCAACTCGATTGAATCCAGGGGAGGAGTACTTCTCTCAAACGGTTTACAAATTCGGGATTGAGTAGCTCTTTAACCCCGCGAGGAAATGAAACTCGATTTTTCAAATTCACGCAGCTTGGAAACGAGTGGCCTCCTGGTAGATTTGGAGATCTTAGGAAGATTAACCAGTAATCGACGAAAATTATGAATTACCATTTCTCAAACCGTGCCGATTCCTTGACCCCGTCAGTAACCCTAGCAATTGACGCCAAGGCTAAAGAAATGAAAGGAGCTGGGGTGGATGTTGTCGGTTTTGGGACTGGGCAGCCGGACTTCGATACGCCGGAATTTATCAAGGACGCAGCGAAAAGAGCTTTGGACGAAGGGTTTACGAAATATACTGCGGCCGCCGGGATTCCCGAGTTGCGTCAGGCAGTCGCTGACAAGTTCAGGTGCGAAAATGGACTGGATTACGAAGCGAGCCAGTGCGTCGTTTCTTGCGGAGGGAAGCACTCGATTTTCAATATTTTGATGGTGCTTTGCCAGGAAGGCGACGAAGTGATTGTACCGGCGCCTTACTGGTTGAGCTATCCGGAAATCGTTAAGCTAGCAGGGGCGACACCGGTGATCTTGGAGACGAATGATGAGACGGAGTTCAAGGTGACTCCTGATCAATTGCGTCAGGCGATTACACCGAAGACCCGCCTTTTTATCCTAAACTCGCCGAGCAATCCGACCGGTACGGTATATACGCCAGATGAGATTGAAGCGTTGGGAGATGTATGTGTCGAAACGGATACGTTAATATTAAGTGACGAGATTTACGAGCATCTGCTCTATGATGGAGCGGAGCATAAGAGCGTTGCCTCCTTTTCGGATGCTCACAAGGAACAGACTATAATCGTGCATGGGTTAGCCAAAGCTTGGAGCATGACAGGGTGGCGGCTCGGTTTCATTGCTGCGCCGGAACCAATCGCGAAAAAGGTCGCCGCATTTCAGAGTCATAGCACAAGTAATCCTACTTCATTTGCTCAGAAGGGCGGCGTGGCCGCATTGACTCAACCTATGGCTCATTTGGAAGACTGGCTAAAGGAGTTTTCCAAACGTCGCACCTACGCTTACGAACGATTGACGGCGATCCCGGGAATGAGTTGTTGCCAGAGCAAAGGCGCATTCTACCTTTTTCCGAAGATTTCCGAGTTCGGATTGAATTCTCCTGAATTCTGCGAGCGGCTTTTGAAGGAGCAAAACGTAGCGGCGGTTCCGGGGCTAGCTTTTGGGGCGGATGATTATTTCCGACTGAGTTACGCTACGAGTATGGAACAGTTGGAAAAAGGGCTTGAGAGGATTGAGCATTTTTGCGGGCGGCTTTATTCGCTCAAACGGTAAATGAAAAAATCGGTTATCAAACCTATTAAGACGTTTGGTCAAAACCTAAATTTCCCATCAAATGGTTGGCTGTTTTTTGTGATATCCCGCTTATGACTTGGACAGTATTGATAACGGCTGTATCGATGGATGAGGTCGGTCGCTCGGCTATTGGGCTTTTGAAAAGTGCTGGATGCGAGGTGGTTTTCCCTTCTAATTCGAGACCGTTGCAGGAAGACCATTTGATTGATGAGTTACTTGGAGTGGATGCGGTCCTTGCGGGAACCGATAAATTTAGCGACAATGTCTTGTCTTCAAGCTCAGCAACTTCACTGAAGATTATTTCTCGATGGGGGGTTGGGTTTAATGAGGTAGACGTTTCTGCGGCGACTAAAGCGGGAGTGGTGGTAGCCTATACTCCTGGAATGTTGAATGAGGCCGTGGCTGACTACGCGTTTTCTCTTCTTTTATCTGCGGCCCGCCACGTTCATGAAGGGCACTTGGAAATGGCGAGTGGGAAATGGAAGCCGACGTGGGGAGATCAGGTATCGGGTAAAACGCTTGGAATCGTGGGTTGCGGGCGAATCGGTCAGGCAATGGGGCGGCGGGCTGTAGGATTCAATCTCCATCTAATTGGTTGCGACGTAGCCCCGCAACCGGAGGCTAAAGAACTCGGGATCGATTTTGTATCGATGGATCAACTTCTGGAGCAGAGCGATTTTGTTTCCCTGCATGTGGCGTTGACGCAGGAAAGTGTCGGGTTGATTGGCGAGCGCGAACTACGGATGATGAAGCAGAACGCTTACCTGATAAATACCGCTCGTGGGGAACTCATTGATGAGTCAGCCTTGGCTAGGGCGCTAACGGAAGGTTGGATTGGCGGGGCTGCGATCGACACGTTTACAACTGAGCCGCTTCCTAAGGATCATCCGTTCTTCTTTACGCCGAATATTCTTCTTTCACCCCATCAGGCCTCACGCGATAGAGGAGCGGGTGAACAGGTGAGTATGGCCGCTGCCCAGGCAATCATTGATCTCATGCAGGGGAAGAGGCCTCGATTTGTTGTCGACGAGGCGGTTTACTCATCTCCAAAAATTAAAATATAACGAATCTAACACTACGATTAGAATGATAATATGAAGAAAAATAATGTTAGAAAAAAGTTGAAAAGAGGCGAGTCGAGCGTCGGGAGTTGGCTGAACCTTTCAAGTACTAGCGCCGCGCAACTTATGTCTCGAATCGGATTTGATTGGTTGACGGTTGAGATGGAACACTCGCCGATCTCCTTCGAAGTCGCTGCCCAAAATTTCGCTATTATTGCGGGGAGTGGTGTAGTTCCGTTATTGCGCGTACCGTGGAATTCCACGGAGAATATTAAGCGCGGCTTGGATACAGGCGCCTGGGGCATTGTCGTTCCCATGGTCAATTCGCGGGCGGAAGCAGAGACGGTTGTCTCGGCGGCTCGCTATGCTCCGCTAGGGAATCGGACTATTGGCGGACTCTTGCACGCTGCCAATTTCGATACTTCGACAGGAGATTATTACAAGAGCGCCAACGAAGAAATCCTGGTTGTTTTGATGGCGGAACATGTCGATGCCATTAGGAATGCGGATGAAATTATGAGGGTGCCCGGAATCGATGTAGTCTTTATCGGACCTAATGACTTGCATAATTCTATGGGTCTTTCTCCAGCGTTCGAAAGCGAACATTCAGAGTTTCTAGATGCCGTGACGCATATCCTGAAGACCGCCAAGAAGTATGGGGTCGCGGCAGGAATTCACGTGGCGGATGCAGAAGCCGCCAAGAGGAGAATTGCCGAAGGCTTTCAGTTTGTAGCCGTGGCTAGCGATGCGGGAATGATGCTAGGCAAGGCTGCAGAAGTGGCTAAGTCCCTCGGACTAGGGAGTGGTGAAGCATGGGCTAAATATTAACGTAGGGCAATGTTCCAAATTCATGCGTCTGGCTCACGTCGATTAGCCCGACTCCCCGATCTGGATTGGATTCCAAGCGTTTGACGAGTACGAGTATTTGGGGCGTTTGGTCAGGCAGCCTGATTAGGCATCCT
>Ga0315326_10002008_pt1 | contig 10834 bp, 8 predicted proteins | sample M180m32315metaG_FD_203457 | JGI IMG/M metagenome (GOLD analysis project Ga0315326, IMG submission 203457) | Ammonia-oxidizing marine archaeal communities from Monterey Bay, California, United States - M1 80m 32315 | ecosystem: Environmental > Aquatic > Marine > Coastal | place: USA: California... | reverse complement strand
TCAGATTCTAAAAACTAAAGAAGGTGATTTTGTAAAGTTAATTGTTAATGGCTATGTTACTGATAAAAAATTTGGAAAGCCAGAACTTCCAGTTTTAAAAAAACTTTTTAGAGTTCCATCTGGTGGACAAGCAGTTGCGGAGATTATAAATAAACAAGAGCAGATAATTTCATTGTCTGATTATGGAATTTATTTACCTGTTTTTCCAAATCAACCCTCTATTTCAAAAGGCGATAATGCAGAAGAGGTACCTTTTATTTTTGATAGAGATTATTATAAAATCAATCAATTATCTGAGAATATTCCAATTAAAATAGAATTATTGGGAAAGATGAGAGAGATGCAGATGGCTCGATTAAATATTTCGCCTTTTAGTTATAATCCGATAACAAATGAGCTAAAAATCATTACTAAGATTGAGGTAAAAATTGTTTTCAAGAATGCTAAATATCTTGAGGATATAAATATTCGAAAAAAATATTTTAATCTAAATTTTGAACATCAATTCAAGCAGTTTGTAAATTATTTACCATTACCTACTAAGGATGTAATCACTACTTATCCTGTCAAATATGTGATTATCTCTGATCCTATATTTGAAACTATCTTACAACCATTTGTAGAGTGGAAAATAAAAAAGGGATTTGAAGTAGTAGAGGGTTATACAAACGACCCAAATGTTGGTAATACTACAGCTTCCATAAAAGCTTTTATTAAAAATATGTATGATAATGCAACCATTAATAATCCTGCTCCTAGCTATGTGCTTTTAGTTGGAGATGATGCCCAAGTACCATCTTTTAATGGTAGTACTGGTACCCATCTTTCTGACATGTATTATTGCGAGATGGATGGTGGAGGAGATTTTTATCCAGAAATGTATTATGGAAGATTTTCTGCAACAATACCAGAAGAGTTAACTCCTCAGATTTTAAAAACATTAGAATATGAAAAATACACTATGCCAGATCCTTCTTATTTAGATGAAGTAGTGATGGTAGCAGGAGTAGATGCTTCTATGGCACCAACGTATGGAAATGGTCAAATAAATTACGGAAATGATAATTATTTTAATACGGCTCACGGACTTACTTCCTACACCTATTTATATGGCTCAGGAAGCCCAATTACTTCTGGTATGTCAGCAGCTTCTTCAGCAATTATTGGAGATGTGAGTGGAGGGGTTGCTTTTGCGAATTACACAGCTCATTGTGGTTCTTCTGGCTGGTCTGATCCTAGCTTCTCTATCTCTGATGTGCCTTCTTTACAAAATACAAATGAGTATGGCTTAATCATTGGAAATTGTTGTCAATCCAATAAATTTGATGTTCCAGAATGTTTTGGAGAGGCACTCTTACGTGCTGATAGTAAAGGAGCAGTTGGTTATATTGGTGGAAGTAATAATACCTATTGGGATGAGGATTATTGGTGGGGAGTAGGAAATGGAACGACACCACCTCCTACAAATCCTACTTACGCACAAACAGGTTTAGGAGTTTATGATTGTACTTGGCATGAAAATGGTGAGCTTCAGACTGACTGGTTTATAACTCAAGGACAAATGATTCATTCCGGAAATTTGGCTGTAACCCAAGCAGGAGGATCAGAACAATACTATTGGGAAATCTATCATCTTATGGGAGACCCATCTCTAATGCCTTATTTTGGTGTTCCTCTAGCTATGAATGTAACGCATCTTTCGGCAGTTCCTGTTGGTACTTCTACACTTTCTGTTACAGCAGAAGAGCATGCTTATGTTGCGCTCTCTATGAATGGTGTCTTACTAGACGCTCAGATTGTTGGACAAAGCGGAATGGTCACTTTAAGTTTTTCTCCTTTAAGTAACATTGGGACTGCTGATTTAGTGGTTACCAAACAGTTCCGTGAACCATATTTTGGAACGGTTTCAGTAATTACTACAAATGCTCCTTTTGTGACCTGTCCGAGTTATTTAATTGATGACAGTTTTGGAAATAATAATGGACTAATAGATTATGGGGAAGTAATTCATTTAGACGTTGACCTGCAGAATTTGGGCTCGGTAAATGCTAATAATATAAGTGTTAAGTTGAGTACAAATAATCAATATATTACCATTACTGATAGTTTAGATTTTACCTCTGTCATTAATGCTAATCAGATAGCCAATATTACAAATGCCTTTACTTTTTTAGTAGATAATAATATTCCTGACCAACATCAAGTTCAGTTTCAATTAGATGTAATGGATGCAAGTGGAAACTCTTGGATCTCTTATATTCAGGTTATTTTAAATGCTCCACTTCTTGGGCATATCTCTTTTACTATTGATGATGTGATAAGCGGAAATGGGAATGGAAGATTAGATGCTGGAGAAACAGTAGATATCATTGTGGAAACGGTAAATTCTGGTCATGCTGATGTTAGTAATCTAACTGCAAACTTATCCTGTTTAAGCAACTTTGTTACTGTAACTTCTAATATAGTTAATATTAATAATTTAATTATTAATCAATCTTTAAATGCAATATTTACAATTGATATAGATCCACTTACTCCTCTTGGTATTTTAGCTCATTTCCCTTTTAATTTAGATAATGGAATTTATACATATAACTTTACTTTTTCAGATGTGATTGGAATAATTGATGAAGATTATGAGGTAGGAGATTTTACCAATTACGCTTGGATTCAAGGTATTTATCCTTGGAGTATTGATAGTATATTACCTTATGAAGGAACTTATTGTAGTAAATCATTTGATGGTTTGCCTGATGGAGAGGAGTCGGAACTTTCAATAATAGTAAATGTTCTTGCTGCTGGAGATATTTCTTTCTATTATTCTGTTTCATCAGAGGAAGATTATGACTTTTTGAAGTTTAAAATAAATGGGGCAAAAATGTCAGAATGGTCAGGCAATAAACCATGGACTTTAGTAACTTATCCTGTGGGTGTAGGGCAAAACACTTTTAAATGGGAGTATGAAAAAGATAGCAATTGGCAAAGTGGACAAGATTGTGCTTGGATTGATTATATTGTATTTCCTCCTATTGCTTTAAATACTTCTTCAATTACTGAGAATTTTACCGATATTAAGCTGTTTCCTAATCCTACGATGGGAGCATTCTCTATTTTTTTTGAAAACAATAGATTGCATGACATTGAGATTCTGGATTTAAATGGTAAAGTAATTCAGAAAGCTATAAATATCACAACTAAAAAATGGAATTTTGATATCTCTAAGTTTGATTCTGGAACTTATCTAATTACGATTCATCCAGAAAATATTACCTATCAGATTGTAAAACAATAATGACAAAAGTTCTTGGAATTGATTATGGAGAAAAAAGAGTTGGAGTTGCAATTTCTGACTCTTTACAGATAATTGCTAGCTCTCTTACAACCATTGAGACAAAGCAGTTTTTTCTTTTTTTAATAGAATTGTTGCAAAAGGAAGATATTGATAGATTTGTAGTAGGCGAGCCAAAAAATCTAGATGGTACTGCAACCGATAGCACAGAAATGACAGAAAATTTTGTAGAAAAACTATCCATAAAATATCCGAATATTCCAATTACAAGAATTGACGAACGTTTTACTTCAAAAATAGCTAAACAAAGTATTTTGCATGCTGGAACAAAAAAAATAAAAAGAAGAGATAAGAGACTTGTAGATAAGGTTAGTGCCGCAATTATTTTACAATCTCATTTAGACTCTAAATAATTATCTTTTTTCTCAGAAAATTAGCTGTAAGTGATTGTTTGTTTTTAATTAAATTTTCAGGAATTCCTTCAAAAACTACTTTTCCTCCTTTTTCTCCACCTTCTGGACCAAGATCTATTATCCAATCGGCGCACTTTATAACATCCATATTATGCTCAATACAAATAATAGAGTGACCTTTTTCAATTAATGCATAAAAGGAGTATAATAGTTTGTTTATGTCATGAAAATGCAAGCCAGTAGTTGGTTCGTCAAAAATAAAAAGTATCTTTTCTATGGTATTACCTTTTCCTAAAAAAGAGGCAAGTTTTATTCTTTGTGCCTCACCACCACTAAAGGTGTTGGATGATTGTCCTAAATTTACATATCCCAAACCAACTTGTTGCAATGGGCGTAATTTTAAAGCGATTCTTTCTGCTTTATACTCAGTAAAAAAATCAATAGCTTCATCAATTGTAAGTTCTAAAATATCTGCAATATTTTTTTCTTGGAATGTTATCTCCAGAATTTCATCTTTATATCTTCTTCCTTTACAATCCTCACAAAGCAAATGAACATCCGCCATAAATTGCATTTCTACGGTTATCTCCCCCTCTCCATGGCAATTTTTGCATCTTCCACCATCTATGTTAAAGGAAAAAAATCCGCTTTTATAGTTTCTGCTTTTAGCTAGTGGCTGGTTTGCAAACAGATTACGAATATCATCAAAAGCTTTTATGTAAGTCACAGGATTAGAACGAGAAGATCTTCCAATAGGATTTTGGTCGATAAATTCAATCTTCTGTAAACTTTCTGTATCCACAGAAATTTTATCAAAACTTCCTAATTTCTTTCCAAAGATTCCTAAATGATTAGAAATTGCAGGATACAATACTTGTTTTACAAGAGAAGTTTTTCCAGAGCCACTAACACCAGTAATTAATGTGAGTCCATTTAAAGGAAAGTTTATATTTAAATTTTGCAAGTTATTTTGTCGGATGCCTTCTATTCGGATTTTATTGTTTAAAGTTCTTCTTTTCTCTGGAAGAGAGATTTGAAGTTTTCCACTCAAATATTTTCCACTCAAACTATCTTTACTTTTTCTAAGATCAGGTAACTTTCCTTGAAATACTAATTCTCCACCATTTCTTCCAGCATTTGGTCCAAGATCAATTATTTGATCTGCATTTCTCATTATTTCTTCATCATGCTCCACCACAATAACTGTATTATTTATATCCCTTAACTGATGTAAAACTTTAATTAATTTCTTAGTATCATTTGGGTGTAAACCAATACTTGGCTCATCTAAGATATACATAGAACCTACCAAACTACTTCCTAATGAGGTTGCTAAATTTATTCTTTGCGATTCTCCACCAGAAAGGGTGTTTGATGGTCTTGAAAGGGTAAGGTAAGAAAGACCTACATTAGAGAGAAAACATAAACGATTTTTGATCTCAATAACTAATCTTTCTGAAATTTCTTTGTCATACTCATTTAATTTTAACTGATTAAAAAACTTAATGGCTTGTTCAATATTCATATTTACAATATCAGCAAAAGATTTTTTACAAATCTTTACAAAATGCGCCTGTTTTCTAAGCCGAGAACCATCACAAGATGTGCACTTTGTTTTTCCTCTATATCTAGCAATTAGTACTCTGTTTTGTATTTTGTATTTATCACTTTCGAGTTTTGAAAAAAACTGATTTATTCCTTTGCATTTATTCTTCCCATTCCACAAGATATTTAATTCCTCTTTACTTAACTTATTATAAGGTTTATGAATTGAGAAATCAAGATCACTGGATTTTAGGATGAATCTATCTTTCCACTTTCCTAGTTTTCTCCCTTTCCAACAACTAATAGCTCCTTGAAAAACAGAAAGTGTTTTGTTTGGAATTACTTTATTCTCATCTACTCCTAAAATATTTCCAAAACCTTCACATTCTTTACAAGCACCATAAGGATTATTAAAAGAAAACAAATGAATAGATGGTTTCTCAAACTTTATATCATCCATTTCAAATCTATTAGAAAATGTATAATCTTTTCCATTAATTTCTATTTTACATTCTCCTTTTCCTTCATAAAATGCCGTTTGAATAGAATCGGAGATTCTATTTTTATTATCTTCTGTTTTGTCTATAATTATTCTATCAATTACTACAAAGATATCTTTCTCCCTTACAGAGATATTATTATCTATTAATTGTTGAATTTTGCTGATTCTTCCATTAATTCTAACCCTTGAGAATCCTTGTTGCTGCAATACAGAAAGTATCCCATTTCCATTACTATTCTTATAGTTAGTTAGTATAATACATTTGCTTCTTTTTGGATATTTTAAGATAAAATCACACACATCACTTATACTATCTTTGTTTACTTTTCTACCAGAAACAGGGGAGAAGGTTTTACCAATCCGAGCAAATAAAAGTCGCAAATAATCATTTATTTCAGTAGTAGTTCCAACTGTAGATCTTGGATTTTTCGAAATTACTTTTTGCTCAATAGCAATTGCTGGGCAAATTCCTTTTATTTCATCTACATCTGGTTTCTGCAATTTTCCTAGAAATTGCCTTGCATAGGATGATAAACTCTCAATATATCTTCTTTGTCCTTCCGCAAAAAGTGTATCAAAAGCGAGTGTTGATTTTCCACTTCCTGAAACGCCAGAAATGACCACCATTTTATTTTTAGGAATACTAAGAGATATATTTTTTAAATTATGGAGTTTTGCTCCTTTAATAATGATGTCTTTTTGCGTATTTTCTCTTGTTTTTACCATCTTATTTTTTCAGAATTTGCAAATTTATATAATTAGATTTGTATATTTCAAAAAGTTATACTATATTTGAACTTTAATTGAAGGGAAACTACTAACAAAAAACAAGATTATAGAAGCATAACTACTTTATAAATTTATTAACCAAAATAAAGTAATTATGTTATTAAGTAAGCTATCTGACGGAGAGTTAGTTACTCTTTATCTTCAAGGAAACTCCAAAAGTTTTGAGGTATTAATACAAAAGCACAAGAACAAGATTTATGCTTTTATATTATCTAAAATTAGAAATAAAGATCTTGCAGAAGACATCTTCCAAGAAACTTTTATTAAAGTAATTAATTCCTTGCAAAAAGGAAAATATAATGAGGAAGGTAAATTTTTACCTTGGGTGATGCGAATTGCTAATAATTTAGTGATTGATTATTTTCGGAAAGCTAAAAAAATGCGAACTATTGCTCCAACTAATGATTTCGATATCTTTGATATACTTCAAGATGGAGAAAAAAATATTGAAGATAATCTAGTAAATGATCAGATTCATAAAGATTTAAGAAAACTAATCGAGTATTTACCAGAGGATCAAAAGGAAGTATTGAAAATGCGCTATTATGCAGAGTTGAGTTTTAAAGAAATCTCAGAAAGTACAGGAGTAAGTATTAATACAGCTCTTGGAAGAATGCGTTATGCACTTATTAATTTACGGAAACTTATTGATTCTAATCAAGTAGATTTACAGGTAAGTTAAAAAAAGTAAATATTGTAAAATAATAAAAGCTGTTTTTCGTTAGCTAAGGTATGAAACCAATACTTTATTTATATGAAAAACAGCTTTACTCTTTTAAAAGTGTTAGACAAATTAGTTTTAAATCAAAGGAATAACACTAAAAATCGTTCAATAACGGATAAAAGGCAAGGGCCTAGAAAGGAAATAATCGAAAATATAATTTCGTATTCTAAATCGGTTAGATGCTATAACACAAAATCAATTGATAAGATTTTATTAATACTAAACTGAGCAGTTTTGTTTAGCAAAAAGAACTGGATAACTTCTTCTGAATATTTTTATTTGATATCTTTCAAGAATGAATAAGAAAGAAAGAGTAGAACAATTTATAGCTCATTTTTCAGAAAATATGCCGGAGGCAAAAACAGAGTTAGATTACAGAAATGTCTTTGAACTTACGGTTGCTGTTATACTCTCTGCTCAATGCACTGATAAAAGAGTAAATATTATTACTAAAAGATTATTTAAAGAAATACCAAATGCCGAGGTTATGGCAGTATCTTCTATAGACTCTATTTTTGATTTAATAAAATCTTGTTCTTATCCAAGAAATAAAGCCAAGCACTTATCCGGAATGGCAAAAATGCTTATGACAGACTTTGAAGGAGAAGTTCCTGATAATTTGTTTGATTTACAAAGATTGCCTGGTGTCGGTAGAAAAACAGCCAATGTAGTTGGTTCTGTTTATTTTGATATTCCAACTATGCCAGTGGACACACATGTTTTTCGTGTTTCAGAAAGAATTGGCTTGACTAATAAAGCCAGAAATCCTTTACAAGCAGAGTTGCAATTACTTAAATTGTTTCCAAAAAATAAATTAAATATTGCACATCATTGGCTTATTCTTCATGGTAGATATGTATGTAAAGCCAGGAAACCTGACTGTATTAATTGCAAAATCGCACACTTTTGTAAATATTTTAGAAAAAAAATAAGATGTTGAAAAATAGCAGTATGAATATTTTTTTATTGTACGAATATTTCCCTAATTTGTATAAAATCAAAATATTATGGTAAATAAAGAAAAAGATGCAAAATTAAAAGCCCTTGAAATAACTTTAGGTAAACTAGAAAAATCATATGGGAAGGGAGTAGTAATGAAATTAGGTGATAAGGTAGTTGAAAAAATAGATGCGATTCCCTCTGGTTCCATGGGGTTAGATTTAGCACTTGGTGTTGGCGGTTATCCTAGAGGAAGGGTAGTAGAGATTTATGGACCTGAATCCTCTGGAAAGACTACTCTTACTATTCATGCAATTGCAGAGGTGCAAAAACAAGGTGGTATTGCAGCTTTTATTGATGCAGAGCACGCTTTTGATTCTGCTTATGCAAAAACTTTAGGTGTTGATATTGATAATTTACTCATCTCTCAACCAGACAATGGAGAGCAAGCTTTGGAAGTTGCAGATCATTTAATTAGTTCTGGGGCAGTGGATTTAGTAGTTATTGATTCAGTAGCAGCACTTACGCCAAAATCAGAAATAGAAGGTGAGATGGGTGATTCTAAAATGGGATTGCATGCCCGTCTTATGTCACAAGCGTTAAGGAAACTTACAGCCACAATAAGCAAAACTGGTTGTACTTGTATGTTTATCAATCAGCTAAGGATGAAGATTGGTGTGATGTTTGGAAATCCAGAAACTACAACAGGTGGAAATGCGCTAAAATTTTATACTTCTGTCCGTTTGGATATTAGAAGAATTGGCGCTATAAAAGATGGAGATGGTATTATTGGAAATAGAACTAGAGTGAAAGTGGTAAAAAATAAAGTTGCGCCCCCTTTCCGTATGGCAGAGTTTGATATTATGTTTGGAAAAGGTATTTCTCGTTCTGGCGAAATCTTGGATTTGGCAGTAGATCACGAAATTATTAAAAAAAGTGGCTCTTGGTTTTCTTATAATGATACTAAACTAGGGCAAGGCCGTGATGCAGTAAAACAAATGATGGATGATAATCTTGAGCTTTCTGAAGAAATTGAATTAAAAACTAGAGAACAATTAGCTTAAATTTTTTCTTCATTCCTCAATGAGATTTATATTTTTTATTAGTTTCTTTATTCTCTTATCTTGTAATAATCAAAAACAAGAAAAACAAGAAAAACCAAAATCAGAACTAGCTATTTTATCTCAAACTATTTCTACTTCACCAAATAATCCTGAACATTTTGTAAAAAGAGCAGAATATTTCTTAGAAAAAGATAATTTAGAATCTGCTTTAATGGATTACAAAGAGTGTGTGAAATTATCTCCCGATAATGAAAATTATCACTATAAATTGGCTTTTCTCTATTTTGAGATTGCCAAGTATGATAGAGGGAAAAATCAGTATCCTAACAAAGCATTTACTCATGTGGAGAAATCTTTGCAATTAACTCGAGATCATATTCCATCTTTACTTTTGAAAGGTGAATTACATTTAGCAGCAATTTCTCAAGAGAAGGAAGCTATTACCTGCCTTAATCAAGTAATAGAATTGCATTATAATACACCAAGAGCACATCTTCTAAAAGGATATATCTATGCTAGATTAGGGGAACAGGAAAAAGCTATACAACATTTTTATAACGCTATTGATATTAATCCTTCTTTGGAAGATGCTTACTTGCAATTAGGATTGATTTTTCAGAAAAGAAAAGATTCTACGGCAGTAAGTTACTATAGAAATGTTCTAAAAATAAATTCTAAAAATAGGTTAGCATTGTTTGGTGTAGGGAGCTATTATCAAGAAACTGAGCAGTGGAATGAGGCTATAAAAGCTTATACTCATCTTTTACAAATCTATCCTTCTTATGCAGATGCCTACTACAATATTGGTTTTATACATATAAAATTGGGGCTTTATGATATGGCTTCTAATGATTTCTCTCAAGCCATATCTTTCAATCCTAACTTTTTTGAGGCCTATTTTTCAAGAGGTCATTGCTTTGAAACACTTGGTAATATTGCTAGGGCTGAATCAGATTACAGAAGGGCAATAGAAATAAATCGAGATTACAAAAATGCTATAGATGCACTTTCTGCTTTATTAAAAAAGAATCAACAAATGAAATAATAAAAAAGGTGAACAAATGCTCACCTTTTCTTTTTTCAAGCAACTATTTTACTTTATCTACAATTGCTTTAAAAGCTTTGGGGTTGTTCATAGCTAAATCAGCTAAAACTTTTCTGTTTAACTCAATCCCATTAGCATGAACTTTTCCCATAAATTGTGAGTAGGACATTCCATATTGTCTTGTTCCTGCATTTATTCTTTGAATCCAGAGTGCACGAAAGGTTCTCTTTTTATTTTTTCTATCCCTATATGCATACTGCATTGCTTTTTCCACTGCATTTTTTGCAACCGTATGAACATTTTTTCTTCTTCCAAAGTAACCTTTTGCGGCTTTTATAACTTTTTTTCTTCTAGCTTTTGCAGCTACTGAATTTACTGATCTTGGCATTTTATTTATATTTTTTGGTAGTTAGCGGCTTTTTATTTTTATAGCACTTTTTAGCTAAATACCCGGGTTAATAACCTATTCACTTACATACAAAGTTGAAGCTTTATACTCTTCTCATCAGACTTATATACTAAGC
>Ga0315326_10002005_pt1 | contig 10845 bp, 12 predicted proteins | sample M180m32315metaG_FD_203457 | JGI IMG/M metagenome (GOLD analysis project Ga0315326, IMG submission 203457) | Ammonia-oxidizing marine archaeal communities from Monterey Bay, California, United States - M1 80m 32315 | ecosystem: Environmental > Aquatic > Marine > Coastal | place: USA: California... | reverse complement strand
GCTAAAGCTGTACTTCGTGAATTAAAAGAAGAATGTGGGATTGGTGGAAAAGTGATTGGACTAATTGCAATAAGAGAACGGGTTGATAATGAAATTCCAGGTATTTTCTTAGCTTATTCTGTGACAACAAATGGAAATGGGATCAAAATTGATAAGAGTGAGATTTCAGATTATGGATGGTTTGTTATATCAGATTTTGAAGAAATTAATTGGATAAGTGAAGCAATGAAAGATATCGCCAAAAGTGCAATTAAGGGCGATATGATGGAAATGACTGATTATACAACTAAAAAAAATAGTCATTATATTGTTTTCTCATAAATTAGTCTAACTTCAAAATGTGATTCCTACTTTTTCTGCCATAGGAGGCATTTCCCCTGTCTTGGCATAATAGTACATTGTAGCCCTATTAACAGAATCAATTGTAACAAAAAATAAACTAACAAGTCCGAAAAGGAAAAGGGTCAAAATTATCCCAAAAATGGCTCCATAGTCTCCGAGAAGGAAGAATGGTATACAAATTGAGAGGCACATAATACTGACTGCAAATTGGATTAAACCAAGTCCACCAGTAGCACCTGCATTTTCCCCCCAAGTATCTACAAACAATTTTGGACTAGATTGTAAACTATCTAAAACCCCATTTTTCTCCAAAACCAGCGTAGGCACTACAAAAAACGTAAGCATCCACCATGCAGCTCCGAGAATCCAAGAAATGAGCAAGGCAAAAATGGCAACAGGAGACTTCGATTCCTGACCAATACCTTCTAAAATTTTCAAAATAACTCCAACTGTTCCTGAGATAATACCCCATATGAATATACTTGGAAGGCATTCGCTTGCTTTCTTTATACCAAATGAAAAACTAGGATTTGTGCCGCTTGTTAATCTTTCATATGCACTGGCTATTATTGCTGCATTCCAAAATACAGTAACGACAGAGATGCCTAAATAACCCAAGAAAACAAGCGAGAGTGTGGCTACTGCAAAGGCAGCTTCTTCCTCGTCGGAATTACCATCAGTATTTTCAGGAACTAATGCTTCAAGGCCGATAGTTCCTGATAGAATTATGAGAGATATTCCTAAGGACAATATCAAAGAGATGAATGTATAAACCAATAATTCTGGATCAGCGCGAACAACTTTTACTCCTAATTTAGTCATTCTCCATCCTCTTACAATTCTATCCCAAATACCAAGGTTAAGTGTATCTTGTGGCGCCATGGTGCTTCCTAACAACCTATTAAAATAATGATTTCTACGTCATAGGTCATAATATCTTGTTAATAAAAAATTATTCTTCTTCTCGAATAATAATTGGAATATTCCGTTTTGACTGATTTTGGAAGTTAGTTAACATCAAAAATATCATTAAGATAGGTATTAAAAGAATAAATATCCCAGCAATATCAGAATTGGTAAAAATATCTGGTAGAGTTATTGATGGACCTATTATTAAACCAACAATAAACATAGAAATAAGTAATAATACTATGTTAAAATCATCACGTGATAATTCTAATTTTCCATCTTTAAATGGCCCCCTTTGATATATAATTGTAAGAATTAAGATTAGACAAATTATTAAAAATAATAATGGAATTATAAAAATTCCTTCTTCTTTGATTGATTGGGAATTTGTTTCTAAGTTCAATATGATTTGAGTGCATAATACCATTATTATAATGGTTAAAAATCCAACTATTGCGAAGTTTCTCTGATTCTTACTATTACTCATAAATATCCATCCATTTTAACTAATTCAACTCTTTTTCCCATTCCATCGCGCACACGTCTAACTAATCCATCTCTTTCCATGCTCGATAGTAACCTACTAGCTTTAGAATTTGTAAACCCTCCTTGACGCACTAATTCCGCCTGCCACATATTATTATCATTTGATTGTAGTATTGTAACCACAGTTCTTTCTGCTGACGATAGTAAAGGTAATTTTTTAATTGTTTTAGAATTAATTGCTTCTTCCTTTTTTGGTTCTGGTTGAGGAGATTTGCTATTCAATAACCAAGTCATGGAAACTCCAATAAGAACTCCTATACTTGTCAAAAATAGTGAATAAATAAGATATGGGACTATATTATCAAAAGATGTCGAAGACAATGTAAAAGGCACTAAAATTAGAAGTATTAACATAAATATGGCCATTCCTAATGTTAACTTGGCAATTTGCTCCATAGAATCTGATGAAGTGTATACTTCTTCATCAACCATGCAATCACGAAACGGGATTATAATTCAAATGTTGGGCTACTATGTGTAGTAATCATCCAATATTTTACTTTAGTAATTGGTATTCTACTCAATAACATGTTTGACGATCTTCGGACCATGTTCCACCACTTTCCTCACAACTTTCTTGTGAGGAGGTGTCATCATCGGAATCATCTTGTTCTGATTCTTCTCTATCTTCTTCAGAGTTTTCACAGGCTTTTTCTGTGCAAGACCAATTTCCACTATCACATATACATTCATTGCAACCATCTGAGCTCATTCTTTGCTCTCCATCGCGACAATCTGGATCTGAACAATCCTTGTCATCAAGCGACCAAAGACAATATGATTTGTCATCATCCACAATCCAAGATCCTAGTCGAGATTCACACATTTCTTGTGTTATCTCAAATTTTCTAAAATCATCGCGATCTAAATCATCGCGGTCTGTGAGTGGGGCATCATCACGTTGTAAATTATCACTAATTCTTGAGATTAAACCAGGAGGTGTTCTTTTTTGTTCCTCTTTTCCTTCGCGCTCACAATCTTGTCCTTCATAGCATTCTTGATAGTCTGCGTGTCGGTTGGCCATTTCTTCACCTATTTTATTCAAGATTGAGTTAAATGAATGGCGATCATCACTAGTAGTACTTAATCCAGCACAATCACTGTTTGAGATGCAATATGATATGGCTATTGCACCATTTTCAATCATAGTCATTTTATCTATAAATTCTTCTCCATCAAAATTTTTCCAATCAGTAGGAGGGGGATGAATGCTCATTTTTTTATCTCTTAATTCAGGATTTGGTGGTGCTTCTCCTTCTTTTACGGCATCTTCCCAATCATCTTTCTTTTCTTCCCAATCAATTTCTATGGTAGTGTTGTTTTCACCACAGTATCTTCTATCACATTCACAAGTAAGAGCCAGACAATGAACTTTCTCATCATCCCAATCATCTTTCTTTTCTTCCCAATCTTCCATATCTAAATTTACTTCCTTCATCATAGGATTGACTCGAGAATCCATAGAAAATAACATTACAGTAAGTACTTCAGAATCGGCATCACATTCTACATTATCTATACAAAATTGGAATGCTTTAGTCAATACTTCATTTGCTTCTACTCTTTTCTGCAAGTGCATTTTTCTATCTTCTTCGGATATATCTACTCTATCGGATAAAAATGATTTGAGTTTACCTTTTAGTCCCTTTTCATTTTTCTCTAATTGTTCCCAAGTTGCATCTCCAACAGCATCATCAACTACTCCTGCATACGGATTATCTTCAGCATATCGAGGTTCAACAAAATCGTCAACGCTGGTACTCACCGAAGCTCCTGCTAGGAGCGAAATAACAGCAAGTGCTAGTATTACACTGAGTGATCTTTTTTGTCGAGCATTATATTCTATGTCTGGCTTCATTCTTTTTCACCTTAATCTATAATTAGATGCAAAACCATATCAAAATGTCCAGTAAGTGCTTAATAATCAGTGAAAAAACCTGCAAAACAATCATCTTTACTCATAACGTAGAGTGGCGGACCCACCGCGATTTGAACACGGGTTAAAGGCTCCGCAAGCCCCTGTGATATCCAGGCTACACTATGGGTCCAATAAACCGAGCGAGCAATATCTTCTGTTTAATCTCGACGGTTTATTTTTCTTTTATTGTGATTGTATAATTATTTCTTCTTGTTTGCGTCATAATGAAATATTACGACTAACTCCAGATTACGTGAGTCGCGAGAAACGCTTTGTTGTGGGCGTGGTTGGCGTCGGCAATATGGGCTCTGCTTTAGTCAGGGGCATTATCAATAAAGGGGTTGTTGATAAAAAATCGATTATTATCTGTGATGTTGATGATAAGAAAGTGAATATATTATGTAAAGAATTAGGAGTAGTAAATGGGATTAATGCAGAAAAGGTTGCAAATTTATCAGATTTAATTATACTAGCATCCAAACCTCAAAATATTACAAGTCTTTTAGAACAAATTTCTAGTGAAACAGAAACAAGTCAAACAGTAATGAGTATTGCTGCTGGTATAACGACTTCTTCAATAGAGAAGTATCTCCCTGAAATTCCAGTTATACGAGTTATGCCTAACCTTCCTGCCTTGATTGGAGAGGGAATGAGTATTTTTTGTAGAGGGTCATATGTAAATGATATTGATGTAGATAGAGTAAAAAACGTTCTAGATGCTATTGGGATTTGTTTAGAATCTTCTGAAGATTTGATGGATTCAGTTACAGCATTAAGCGGCACCGGTCCAGCTTATGTATTTCATACAATAGAAGTAATGATAGAAAGTGGGATTGAAATGGGCATGTCTAAAGAAATGGCCGAAGATTTAGTTTTACAAACAGTATTTGGATCTGCCTTGCTTGCTATAAAATCCGAATTAAGTCCAACTGAACTTCGTAAAGAAGTTACATCAAAGGGAGGTACTACAGATGCTGCAATAACTCATCTTGCAAATAATAACTACACAAAAATTGTGATTGAAGCTATTCTTGCAGCAAAAAATAGATCAAAAGAGTTGGGAAATTCGAAGTAACTTACTGGTCATTGACAAAATATCCAAGAGTAATTCACATAATCATTCTTAATTCAATTAGTTATTACCACCCAACGAACCATAAAAAAGTGAATAAGAAAACTGCCAACATAGCTACTATTCCCCACGTAAGAATTCCATATGCTAGTGGTTTTCTATCTGTTCTAATGCCCCAAATAGTCCCTCCTATAATTGTTATAGGCCATATCAAACAAGCTAAAAATGGGAGAGTGTTGTTGGAAGCACCTTCCCAATAATACATAGCGAAAGTTGGCGGAGGAAAATTATCGCCAACTGCAACAAATACATTATTTTCATTTATCCTAATATACACATTTGGATTATCGGAGTCAGTCTCCCATTGCATATCGCCATGGGAGTCTGATTCGTACCATGATATACCTGAATCATCTAGAACGGTTTCTTGACTAACATCATTATACCCTGAAATATAAGCCCACCAGGAGAAATTGGAATAAGTATAAGACTCAATATTCAAATCCCAATAGGAAGAAGTTGTTGCATATTGATCATCAAAGTTCGAAGGCATGGTAAAAATATACACTTCAAATGTCTGTTCATCGATAGTGACATTGTCTCCATTTGCTACATTTGAGGACGATATCTCGGTAAAAAGGCCAGAGTCTGTAATTGCAAATAGTATTGAACTAATTATGCTTAGGATTAAAGGAATTAAAATAAGACCTATCAAAAACCAAACCCAAGGAGCAGTTGTGGAAGATTCGGCAATATCGTTATTGCCCCAAACTGCTATATTTTTACTCTCATGATTTTGATTGATTGTTCCTGAAAGGGTATTTTCTGCTTTTGCGGGACCGCCAATAAATATTGAAGGAGGTTGATGGGATGCAAGATTCTGTTCTTCTACATCTACATCCACACATAACCGTGAATATAATCAGTGATGAGTGTTGTCACGAATGGTATAAAAATATAATATAATGAATGATACTACGGATAAATGAATGATATATGTAAATATACATATTGATAAATTTATTTAATAAAATGTTAAGTACCCTTAATCAACCCTCTTTTCATGTCTAATGACAATAACACAAGCCTGACGCCGTACATGTTGATTGGTGGACCAATACTCCTACTAGGGGCATTTATCCTCTGGCCAGCAGCAGATTACATTGGAATTAGAGGCACTGAATCTCTAGTAGAAAAAGCCGATTCTCTAATGCCTCTACTTATAGCTGCAACATTGGGTACAATGTTAATGTTTGGAGGGCTTTACTTACTAAATTCTGAAATGATGGCGAATGCAAATGGGATGAATAAACAATTACTCACAGTAGGCAGTATGCTAATTATTGCTACCTTGGTGTCTTTTATCATGGGAATGGGCAGTAATGTGAATGTGATCAATGCAGAGAATACAGATATTGATGCAGTTAATGCAGAGCAAACTTGGTTGAGTGAAGCGGATCAGGATGAGTCGCAGCAAAATTTCTTTGATGCTGGTTCTACTGCTTGGGCACTGTCTCCAGTAACATGGGGCCTAGCTATGATTATAATCGGCTATGTGGCTTTCTCCTCAGCGCGACCTGAGGGTGCAATGGGCTTCATCCTTCCAAGTATGATGGCTTTAGGTACGGCTTTCCTTGCTGCTCCAATACTCAATGAACCTGGTTATTTTAATATGATATTCCCAGTTATAATAATTTTCCATGTCATTATCGGTGGACTGATGATGTCAGGAAACTTAACAGTTCCAGGATCTGAATAGTTACTGAGTAATTACTCAAACATAAGATAATTTGTTACCTTGCTGTACAATTTTCTTCTTGGAGTTGGAAATTAGCCATTTGGGAAAGCCTCCAGTTTTGGAGTATCCTAAGACTTTGCGTAAGTCGTCAGACCAACCGGCTTTCCAATTTGTATAATTGTCATCTAGGCCCAAAATAGGACGTGCAAGTTCTGCTTGAATATGTGATGCTGCAACTGCATTACCAGATGATAAAAGGCTATTGACAACAGTATTAACTATCTCAAGATTAGATTTTATTCGTTGTTGTTTGGTTTTTGGTTTATCGTGTGATTTTTTAAGATTGGTGAATTCTCTTTTCCTTACATCTCTTTGTAATTCTGCGACATTATTAGTCAATTTTTGAATGGCAGAGAATATTTGATCAAGTGTAATTTGTTTTTCTTCTTGTTTTCTTGTTACTTCTTTCTTTTTTAGACTTGGAAGAATAAATTTATTGTTAACAAATTTGAAATCTCTTAATGTGCGGTTATCAATGTCCTCCCAATCTCTATTTTCATATTCCTTCTTCTCACCTCTAAATTTGTCATGTGTGATTATTATAGCATTTTCAGAAACCCCATAATCGATCCAATAAATGTCCTCTTTATCTGCGGCAATTAAATGTAATTTATCTTGTTCTATTAGATCATCTAGTATATTGATATCTCCAACTGTGTTAGATTTTCTTTTGGCTAATGATCTAGCATATCCGTATGTTGATTCTTTCAAGAAAGCAGTTGTTTTCCACCCTTTTTCTTCACAAAATAATATACAATCTTTCAGCCTTTCAGGCCGGGATTGGAGGATTTTTTGTCCCTTATCATCTTTCATTTCAATTCCAGTGTCATTGTGGAGAATATTTGCTGCATCGATGACAATTTGTTCATATTTATCTTTCATAATTTCACTTACCGTTTTTTAGTTGTTGAAGGAGTATTGCTAATGCTAAACCACCTGCTGTACCAATTGTTGCCCCCAAAAGTGCAGAAGAAAAAACCTCAGAAGGGTCAGATTTAGATGATTTTTTCTTAAGTAATTTTAGTTGATAGGCTACAGATGATTTAGACATGCCAACCCTTTTTGCAATCTCTTCCAGAGAATGCCCCACTCCTCTAAGTTGAACAATTTGTGCAACTTGTTCCTTGGTTGCCATGACATTCGTAGGAATATTTCCTAATTAAGTATTACTATTAAGACTATTTCCTAAAAATTCATATTATTTAGGAAATAAAACCAATGATAAGTTTAATTCTAACAGTTAATATGGCTAACTTATGAGGGGTGTTGCTATCTTGTTTACTTTGGTAATTATTACTGCATCTTTAGTAGGTTGTACTCAATCATCAACAGAAAAAATAGATGCGGGCTATTGTGCCAATGAGTACTACAAAATAACTAATGATGCAGAATTGTCAAATGAGTCTTTTTTTGAAAAATGTGCTACGATAGGACTTATATTGTTAGTAAATGATGAAGAGGTGATTAATGGAACTTCGTTTGTTGGTTTGGATGCTTCTCAAGGTGATGTAATTATAATTCAAATGAATAAAACTACATCAATATTGATCAATATTGATGTTGAAACAAATTCTGATTTTAGTATTATTTCATTAAACCAATCTGAATATGAAAAATTTGTTTTAGAAGAAGAATATGAGGAAATTGGAAATCTGAGTGGCATGTGTTTAGATAGTTGTTCTTATGAAACAGAATTAAGTGCAAATTATTACTATCTACTATTGAGGCTGGATAATAATGGATAATAAACAAAATATGCATATTTTACAAAAAAAAGATGTATGTAGGGGAAAGACAGAAATATAAAAGAAAAATAATTTAAATCATGAACAAAAAAATTACAGTTTTGATAGCAATTATGATATTATCTGTTTCCATAGCAGGATGTACTGGTGATTTGGAAAATGACATAGATAAACTTGAGAATCAAATTCAAGATAATCAAGCTGAAATGAGTGATTTGAATTCAACTATAGATGGATTACAAAAGAATGTTGAAGAATTAAATGTAACAATTGTTGAGCGAGAATCTCAAATTACTGATTTACTGTCACAAATTACCGAATATCAATTATCTATAACTTCACTAAACAATCAGAATGATACAAACATGGGATTAATTAATCAATTAACACTAAATATTACATCTCTGGAATTAACAATAACTGAATTAGGAGTTCAGATAGTTGCCCTTCAGGATGCTAAAACTTCTTTAGAAGTACAAATTGGGATACTGGAGAGTGCTAAATCCGCATTAGAAGACCAAGTGTCATCTCTTTCTTCAACTAATCAAGATTTGATTATAGAAAATCAAAATTCAGCTATGGAAATTTCAGAATTGCAAGCTTATGCTTCGACATTAAATGCTACAATTTCAGAGCTTCTTAACACGATATCAGAGATGGAAGATGAGTCGGAATCAGAGAACTGGTCTAGTACATTAGACAGTATTTTAGATCGTGGAAATATGAAATGTGGAGTCAAGGGGGGCCAATATGGAATGGCCTACTCTGACCCAGATACAGGTGAACGTTTTGGCCTTGATATTTCCTACTGTAGGGCAATAGCAGCGGCAATTGGTCTCGATCCTGAAAATGATATTGAATACATCGATTCATCAGGTTCAGATAGATTTGAAAGATTAGCCAATGGCAGTATTGATGTTTTAATCCGTACTACTACATGGACAACTAGTAGAGATGCTGATTTAGATGCTAACTTTGGAGCTATTAATTTCTATGACGGGCAAGGAATTCTCATTAATACTGATGAATTTCCAGATGCTACTTCTGCACTCGACTTAGATGGAGCGAGTATTTGTGTCGCTATAGGAAGTACTTCTGCTGGAAATATTGAAGATTATTTTGAAGAAAATAATATGAGTTATCAGGCTATTAATACATGGCAAGAGACTTCGGATTTCGTGAATGAAAACTGTGATGCTATTACTGGAGATATGTCGGCTCTAGTGGCTGCAAAATGGCAAATTGAAGAAAATGGATGGGCAAGTTTTGGAATGTCGATTATGCCTGAACTATTATCAAAGGAACCATTGGCATCTGTTACTAGAGACTATGATACTGAATGGAATGAAGTTGTGTCATGGGTCTGGTATGGTATGATAACTGCTGAAGAATTGGGAGTTACTTCGGATAATTATCAGAATGCAGATACGAGTAAACCTTCAGTAGATAGATTACTGAACTATAACCTAGGACTTGGTACTGATCAAAATCCACTCTCGAATACATGGATGCAATCAGTACTAGAAGAAGTTGGGAACTATGGTGAGGCTTACGATGATGCTTTTTGTGACGGAAGTTATGACGGATACAGTGGCTCAGATACGATGACAGGTTGCTTAATCTCTAGAACTAATACATTGAATGCCTTGGTATCTGAGGGCGGATTACAGTACTCTCCGCCCATGCGGTAAATAGATTATTACAATACTATAGGGAGTACAGTTTTCCATCTAGGTTCGGCTAATTTTTTGGAATTTGGACCATCTTTAACATTCTTTGTCTTGTGAATTAAAACTCCATGCATCCCCTGAACAGAAAATTTTACTTTTAATTCTACAAGTCTATCTCTTTCTAAGATATTCATTTGTTCATCGTCCAATTCTATCGTAGAAATAGATTCTTCATCTCCTTCGTTATATATTTGTAAAATTTTACCATCCATATTTGCTCTTGGAGAAAAATTATAATCATTTGGATTGTTCATTTTTACTTCTGCGTCTATTATTAGACGTCCGCGTATAGAAGCCTTGGTTATCTCAATTGACTTAACCATGTAGTGGGCATTGGCCTTGGGTTCAAAGCACTTCGCACTATAAATGCTGAATTATTATATTCCTATTTCACTTATCCTAGGCACTAATATGAGAAAATCGACAACTAATTGCCAATCATTACCCTGATCTGGATCTATTTCATCTATCGGTATATCCGGGTGGCAATCATCGGCTGTTATGGTCCATATCCAATCACCTTGTCCGAATCTTTGGCCTGGTTCATTGAGTAGTGTATACAATAACTCATCTGAAGAGTCTGCGGTTACTGTGTAACCTGTTTCAGGATAAGAATTCATGTTATCTCTAACTATTGTTGCAGAAGAATTCTGTGTAATATTATCTTGCGAGGTAGTAGAAAAAATATTCCAACCAGCTGAAGGAACACTTATGGCCATTGTAAAATTATCTTCTGGCCACATAATTGGAAGTATGTCTCTTGCAAGAGTTAATGTTGAATTTAC
>Ga0315326_10002000_pt1 | contig 10852 bp, 10 predicted proteins | sample M180m32315metaG_FD_203457 | JGI IMG/M metagenome (GOLD analysis project Ga0315326, IMG submission 203457) | Ammonia-oxidizing marine archaeal communities from Monterey Bay, California, United States - M1 80m 32315 | ecosystem: Environmental > Aquatic > Marine > Coastal | place: USA: California... | reverse complement strand
TGCCTCGCTCCAGCAGCGATTCCCCATGGAACTCTGGCCCCTCATTGAAACCGACTTCAAATACGAAGGGCACATCCTGCGCCAACGCCAGCAGATCGACCGCATGGCCCGCCAGGAAGCCCGTCCACTGCCCCATGATACGGATTACCGGTCTCTTACAGGCCTGAAGCGCGAAGCGCAGCAGCGCCTCAGCGAAATTCGTCCACAGACCCTCGGCCAGGCCGCGCGTATCAGTGGCATCACTCCGGCCGATATCGCGGTTCTTTCAATTTGGCTTGAGAAGCGCGACCGCTCCGCTCCTCCTAACGAGTGACATCATTCTCCTCTCCCGATTGGGGGCAACTCTCCTCGAGCTCTGCACGACAGCATCTTCTTCTTGTTCCGGTGCAATCTGCCGGATCGTCCTGCGATGCCTGACTAACGCCAGTTAATACTATGGTTATAGTAGCAGTGCGCGCCGGAGCCTTTCGCCTGTGCTAACCCTCTCCTTCGCCACTGGTTCCCGCAAGGACCGCTCGCAGGCGCACATCATTCTTAATCCGCTTGAACCGCAGGTGGTCCAGGCGAACCCGTTTTTTGAAATCGGCCACCCCTTCGCCCCCGCTCGCCGGGACCAACCCTCCAGTCAGAAGGGGCGCGAGATAAAAAACGACCTCGTCGGCCCATCCTTCATCAAGCAGGCGGCCCACCAAGCGACCGCCCGCCTCGACCAGCAGGCTGACAACACCGTAATCGGAAACGAGTTCACGGAGGATGCACTCGATGCGTTGCCCCTTGTAAATAAGGGTTCGATCCGCATAGGCGTCGGTAAAAATCTCCGCTCCGCGAGGCAGTCCTGTTTTGCTTGATGTCAAGATAACTCGCCACGGCTGGATCTTGCCTTCCTTCTCGTGTTCGCCCCGCAAGGTGAACCTCGGATTGTCGGCCCGAACGGTTTGGCCGCTACTTAGAATCGCATCTACTTCTCCTCTAAGTTCCTGCACTTCCGCCCGTGAGCCAGGTCCACTGAGCCACTGCCCCTCACCCTTCATTCTCGTTATTCTGCCGTCCAGACTCAGCGCGCTCTTGATGATGACCCACGGCAATCCAGTCCGTTGAACTTTGGAAAATGCCCGGATCAGTTCTTCGCAACCTGCTTCCTCTATCCCTTCCACCACCTCGATTCCCGCTTCGCTCAAAATCCCTGCCGCTCTTCCCCCATGGGCTGGATTGGGATCACTCGCGCCAATGACAATCCGTTTGACTCCCGCTTGCACAAGGGCCGTGGTGCAGGGCCCAGTCCGGCCCTGGGTGCAACATGGCTCGAGGGTAACATAGACCGTAGCGCCCCGGGCCGCATCCATGCCGTGCCGGCTCACGGCATCCTTAAGGGCCTCCACCTCGGCGTGCGGCTGGCCGGCCGCTCGGTGCCAGCCAACGCCCACTTCCTCCCCATCTTTTACAATCACCGCTCCAACCGGCGGATTCGGACTGGTTAGTCCCACCCCAAACTCTGCCAAATGCAGGGCCCGGCGCATGTATACGCTGTCGTTCACAGACAAGCTCTAGCGCTCACACACCCTCCTCGCAAGAACCGTGGAGAACATGCTGAAAACCTGCGGGAAAGATGCGAATGGCCTGATCATTTCCGGAACAAACAACAATTTCTGATCAAGACGAGCTTGCGGCACACCTTTGTTCGCTTCCTTTTCGCAGCGTGGAACACCGTAAAGAAAAGGGGGAAACGCACAAACTGCCGACTTATTCTCGACTATAAGAAGAAGAATTAAGGAGTGATTTTAAGATCCTACTTCTTCACTTCATCCAATTAACCCCTCCTTCCCGCGACCACATTCGCAAACCAGCTGGAAGCCCATGAGCGCACCGCATGCTCTAAAGTTCGAAGTCCTTCGTCAAACATCCGCCGCCTGAATCCTGGCAAGATTTGATCCCCCTGATACGAGAGACGGATTTTTCCGTGCAGGAAAACGTATTTGGGTGTAGCAGAGGATCGTGAACCGGATGCTAGCACCCTTTCTCCTGGTTGCCCTTCTTGTGGCCTTCAGCCTTGTTGGGGCGAGATGGCAGGAAGTGCTTCCCGGGTTCAGTCCCTTGCCTGCCGTGTTCTTCTGCGTGGCAGCGCGGGTCGGAGTTCGCTGGCTCTGGGTCCCCCTCGTCGCCTGGTTGCTTTCCTATCCCCTGACCAATCTCACCCAGGGTTATGGCTGGGATTTCCACATTGCGATCGCACTCGGTGGCTTTGCGGTAGCGGCCGCAGCGGGATACTCTCTCCGCAGGAGAAACTGGCTGGCGATGATGGGCGGCTCAATTGGAGCGGCGATTCTCTTTTACGCGGTGACCAACACCGGATCCTGGCTTCTTCTCCCGCAATACTCCAAGACGTGGGCCGGTTTCGTGCAGGCGCAGACAGTCGGAGTGCCAGGCCCGATTCCTCCGGCCTGGGTTTTCCTGAGGAGCTCGATCGCCGCCAGTGCCCTGTTCAGTGGGCTCTTCCTCCTTGGCCAGCGGAAGTGGGGACTTGTCCCGGACGGAGCCACCGCACTTTCTGGGATTCGCGCGCGGCGCTGAGATGGGGAAGGCCCCTTCTCCAGACCTTAACTCTTGCCCATTGTGAGGCCACCGGGTATTCACGCCCAGAAGTCTTCATCATGCAGGACCCCCCCGCCGAGCGCCCCTTTGCGGTGATGGATTTTTCCAGTTCGCCAGTCAATCGGAGCCTGACCGCCCAGGATAAGATCGAGTTTTACCGCTCCATGGTGCGGATTCGTCGCTTTGAGCACCTCGCCCTCGGGCAGTACCAGAAGAACAGAATGGGGGGATTTCTCCACCTGTATATCGGGCAGGAATCGGTGGCAGTAGGGGCCGTATCCCTGACGGGGGACCACGATCATATAATCACCGCTTATCGCGATCACGGGCACGCCCTTGCTGTTGGCATGAGCATGGAAGAATGCATGGCAGAGCTTTTTGGCAAGGCCACCGGGTGTTCAAAGGGAAAGGGGGGATCGATGCACTTCTTTGCTCCGGACAAGAATTTCTGGGGCGGCCACGGCATTGTGGCAGGGCAAACCCCCCTCGGCCTTGGTCTGGGTTACGGGTTGAAATACAAGGGTCTTCCGGGGTGTGCTCTCTGCTTCCTGGGCGATGGCGCCATCAACCAGGGCGCCTTCCACGAGGCGCTTAATCTGGCCTCCCTCTTTGAGATTCCAGTGGTCTACATTATCGAGAACAACGGGTATTCGATGGGGACCTCCCAGATGCGCTCGAGCGCCTATCGCGACTGCCTGGCCCAGCGGGGAGAGGCCTACAACATGGCTTGGGACCTGATTAACGGCGAGGACCTTTACGAGGTTCGTGCCAAGACTCATATCGCGATGGAACGGGCCCGCAAGGAGCACCAGCCAAGCCTTCTGGAGATCCAGACCTACCGCTATTATGGTCACTCGGTAGCAGATGCGAATACGGACAAGTACCGCACACCAGAAGAGATCGAGCGCTACAAAACTTATCATGACCCTATTCGCCTCTGGAAGCGCCGCTTGATCGAAGAAGGCGTCATGACCGCAGAGGACGCCAAGGCCCATGAAAAGGAAGCCACCCGCGAGACTGCGGCTGCCATCAAATTTGCCGAAAACTCACCGGCACCAACTGTAGAAGCCATCCTGCAGGACGTTTATTGCGAGGTGGACGAGAATTCGGAAGCTGGGAATACCGGGCGTCACTTCTTCAACGATTAAGGGAGCCGTCAATAATGAGAGAACTACTTTATCGCCATGCTTTGTGCGAAGCTCTCGATGAAGAGCTCGCCCGCGATGAAAACGTTGTGATCATGGGCGAAGAAGTGGCCCAGTACAACGGGGCCTACAAGGTGACCGAGGGACTGTGGGATAAATGGGGAAACAAGCGGGTGGTCGATACGCCGATTTCGGAGGCGGGCTTCATTGGAATGGGCGTGGGGGCCTCGATGCTGGGGGTACGTCCCGTGATGGAGCTTATGTTCTGGTCCTTTCATTCGGTGGCCTTTGATCAACTCGTGAACAACGCCGGCTGCATGCGCTACATGGCGGGAGGGTTGATAAATGTTCCCATCGTCGTCCGCGGTCCGGCCAATGGCGGCACCAACGTGGGCGCCACCCACTCCCATTGTCCCGAGGGACTTTTTGCAGCCTTTCCAGGGCTCAAGGTATGTGCTCCAGCCACCCCGGCCGATGCCAAGGGGCTCATGAAGGCAGCTATTCGCGACAACGATCCGGTCTTCGTGATGGAGAATACCAAGCTCTATGGCACCCGTGGTCCGGTTCCCGACCCTGCGGAGGGGGAGCATCTCGTCCCCCTGGGTCGGGCCGACATCAAACGAGAGGGTTCCGATATCACTCTCATCGCTCATGGCCGCTCGGTGTTGCACGCCCTGGAGGCGGCCGGGACTCTCGCGAGTGATCACAGCATTTCGGCGGAAGTCGTCGACCTGCGCTCCATTCGTCCGCTCGACCAGGAGGCCATAATCAACTCCGTGATCAAGACCAACCGTGCTGTTCTAGTCGATGAGTCGAAGCCGTTCAATGGCGTGTCCTCCCAGATCGCGGCTCTGATCCAGGAGCACGCCTTTGATCATCTGGATGCTCCGGTGAAACGCGTGTGTAGTATCGACGCCCCGTCCATCTACTCGCCGCATATCGAAGACGAGCAGCTTCCGAATGCCCGCCGGGTGGTCGAACAGGTGCTCACAATCGCCTGACCGGACCACCAACATGCCGGAATGCCCTATTATGAAGGAAAGAGGAGCGGCCCTTCGATTTCCCCAATAATAAACGTTCCGCCGGAGAACTGGAGAAGGGATTGGAAAATCTAGTTGCATCGTGGTCGTGCAAATCTAGCATTCCTCGGTCTATGAAAAAACTGGCGTTCATCCCGGCGATTCTATTTTTGCCCCTGATCTTCTCCTCATGCGGTCTCAGCTGCAACGGGTGCTCGAAAAAGTATGTGGAAATAGAGGAGGTTGAGTGGATTGAAGAAGAAGTATTTGCCGATCCTGGTTCCAAGGACGGAAAAGGAGGCACTGTCAAGGTGCGCCGACCCGTTGTTAAAACCGTGCGCAAGGCGGTCAGATGCAGTTCATGCGGATCATGGTACTGCGCTGATTCGGAGTGTTGCGGGATCGTGAGCACTCAGGTGTTACGCCGTGCGACCACGCAGGGAGGCAGCGGGGAGCCCCACATCGGGCTCATCCCGACGATGAAGGAGCTTGCTCCCGAAGAGAACTAGGCTCTCAATCGGAACTGATTTTCCGCGGGCTCTCCTTCCCTGGAGAGCCTGTTGCTTTTGGTGGGGCGGCGGGCAGCTCTTCGGGCGGCTCCAAAAGCCTTGCGTTGATCTTGAAAAACTCTGATGTCACGGTATTGACCGGAACTGGCCTTTGGCCCCAACTTCCGGCGCACCCTTCGACCCATGGCAACGCATATCGAAATGCCCAAGCTCTCGGACACCATGACCGAAGGCACGGTGGTGCGCTGGCTCAAGAACCTCGGCGATGAGGTGGAGATCGGGGACGAGATCGCAGAGATCGAAACGGACAAGGCCACCATGGCGATGGAAGCGTTCGACGAGGGGACTCTTTCCGAAATTCTGATTGAGGAGGGGGGCAAGGCCGCAGTCGGCGCCACCCTTGCCATCCTGCGGGATGAGGGGGAAGCGGACGCGGCACCGGAAGAAGAACCCTCGACGGAGGTGCCTGTGCCTGAGATGGCCTCGGACCCTCCCGCGCACCTTGAGCCGGAGGCGATCGAAGGGAAGGGTCCCGAACTCGTGCCGGAGTCCGCGCCGGAGCCCACCGTGGAACCAGCCACGGAACCCCCTTCGTCGCCGGTTGCACGACCAACCATTTCAAGGCGCATCAAGGCCTCTCCTCTTGCCCGCAAGATGGCGCAAACCAACGGAGTGGATCTGGCTGGCCTGACGGGCTCAGGTCCCGGGGGCCGGATTGTCAGAAAGGATGTGGTAGCAGCCATGGGCAAAGCTGATACGATTGAATCCACGTCGAAGTCGGGCCGTGTCGCCCTGGCAACTCCTGTGGCAACCCCGGAGCCGACCCTTTCCCTCGAAGCAGGGGATCAACGAATTGAGCTCTCCAGTCTTCGGCGCATCACCGCGGAACGGCTTCTTGCCTCCAAAACCACCATCCCCCACTTCTACCTGCACACCGAAGCAGATGCCGCCCCCCTGATGGAGATCCGACGGCAGGTCAACCTTCAGGCGGAAGCCACGCACGGGAACAAGTACACGGTGAATGACCTGATCCTCAAGGCCGTCATTGGTGCACTGCAGGCTGTTCCCAGTGTGAATGCCACCTTCCAGGGCGATCACATTCTGCAGTTCGGGGAGATCGGGGTCGCCGTGGCGGTGGCAGTGGAGGATGGCTTGGTTACGCCCGTGGTAAGGAACGCTACGACCAAGTCGCTTTTGCAGATTTCGCGCGAAGTAAAGGATTTTGCAGCTCGGGCCCGGGAGGGGAGGCTTCTGCCGAACGAATTCGACGGCGGGACAATCACCGTTTCCAACTTGGGAGCTTATGGAGTCGAGGCATTTGACGCCATCATCAATCCACCCCAGGCGGCCATTATCTCAGTGGGCAGCATCGTGGAGAAGCCCGTGGTTACTGGTGGCGAAATCGTGCCCGGGCTGCGTCTTGATCTCGGGCTCTCATGCGACCACCGGGTGGTGGACGGGGCGGTTGGAGCCGAGTTCCTGGCCCAGGTCAGAAAACTCATCGAGAAGCCCGCTCTCATGCTGGTTTGAGCGGGAAACAGGGCCCTGTCCCTTCTGGAGAGAGGATGGATTGGTTCGGGGGCAGCGGCCAATCCGGGGGGAAATGCTGCTGGCCTTCCCTCCTTTTTCCTTGGAACCACGGGATGAGTACGAGGAAATCTCCTCTTCATTCAATCTGGCCTCATGATCCGCATCCTGTCCTGTCTGGTCCTGAGCGCGATTTACGGGTGGGCCGAACTCCTGCCCACATGGTCGCCACACCAGATGTGCGCGGAGGCCGATGCCATCGTAGTGGGGGAACGGGTAGGAGCGAACCGGGTCGCGGTTCGGGAATGGATTCTATCGTCCCCCGGCGGGCGAACGGTCGGGAGCGTCATCAACATCGTCGGACTGGACAAGCACGACAGAATGATCGGAACCCGGCCGGATGGTGCGGACCGGGAGCAGGGGAGGAGACTCAAGTCGCAGCGTCTGCTGTGCTTTCTGGAGGAGAAAAGTGATGGATGGCGCCCAATGGCTGCCACAGAGCAGGGAAGCTCGGGATTGATCTGGATCGAACAAGGGAAATGCTATCGTTACGAGCAAAGGAATAATCCAGGCCCCCATGTCCTCCTGCCCTCCCGGGAACACCAGACCGAGGAGGCCCTGCGCCTGGCGGTTGGCAATGGGCTCGCCGATCGCGAGGAGTGGGAGCGGGCCCAGAAAATCCCGCATCCCCAGGAGAAGGCGATCGTGTTCTGCTCCTATCTGCTGGAACGCACCTCCCCCGCGGGGGCGGAGGGGACCTACCGAAGCCGCGTGCGGCGGGTATTGCCCAAGCTCGGGGAACAGGCGGTGGCGGAACTGGTGGTGCTCCTGGAGAACGCGATCCCGGGGGATCGTCTCGATGATGCGGTGCTCATTCTTTACGACCTCGGCTCCGCCGCCAAGCCAGCGGTCCCGCACCTCGTGGCGCTGCTTCAGGAGCCGGGCTCCGTTCACCCGGTGCGCTTGATCGAGGCGCTGGGGCGGATCGGGGATGCTACCGTGGCCCAGCAGCTTCTTCCCTATCTGGATCGCGAACTGCGGGTTCGCGCCGAAGTGGCCGGGGCCATGGCGCGCTTTTCCTATCAGGACTCTGTTCCACTCATTACCAAATCCCTGCCAGAGCCCAGAGCCGTGGAAGACGGGGATGCCTATCACGTCTACGCCATGCTGCGCGCGCTCCATGAACTGGGCTGCGAGGACCTTGTGCGGCTGACCAAGGCCTATCTGGAGGTCCCCGCCATGAGACATGTGCGCAATCTCCTGGAGCCGTTTCTACAAGAGCAGAATCCAGGATAGCAGGGAGAGTTCCAGGTCCTCTGCAAGGAGTCAGTCCAAAGACCCAATTGCAAATTACTTGCGTTATTAATGCGAATTACTTGCAATTACGGGGGGAGATGCTACCCGAGATTCCGTTATGAGCATTCACCTATCCCAATACGCCCTTGTCATCGCAGCGCTTGCCACCATCTCCTTTGCCGGGGAGGAGGAGGGGCACGCGCACCTGACCTCCGATGGGGCCGGGTCCTCAGGCCACTGGGTTGATCCCTGGGAACACGCCCACTTTCGCGAGGGGACCCCGCTGGAGCACCATTTCGACCTTGAGCCAGCGTTTCTCGGCCGGGATCTCATCGTGGATTATTCCGGTCTGACCTTTGCGGAGGAATCGGAGCATGAAATTGAACTGGAACTGGAATGGGCCCTCAGCAACCGGATCGGCTTTATCATTGAGCAGCCCTACATCATCAGTGATCCCGATACCGGGAGCGAGTCGAGCGGACTTGGAGACCTTGCCGTTGTCCCCCGGGTTGTTGTCGCAGACCGGGGCCCCTGGGTGGTTGCTGCGAATCTCGAAATGGTGGCGCCAACTGGAAACAGCAGGGTCGGGGCGGGGGAGCATTGGCACTTTGCACCTTTCATTAACACGTGGTGTGATCTTGGCAACTGGTGGACCTTTTCCGGTCAAGCGGGGTTCGAATTCGCGCCCGACTCGGGGGAGAAAGAGTTTTTCTTTGCGCTCGGCGTCGCCAAGTCCCTGCGGGTTTGGGATGAGGCACACGGGGAAGATGACCATGGCCATAGGCATGAACGTCACGGAGGGATCCTGACCATGATGGCAGAATTGAGCGGCGCCGCAGTGGTTGAGGGAGATCCCGCCGAGGAGGGAGTTTATGAGCTTGAGGGTTTGGTAGGATTGTCTCTGGGCGTCATTGAGGGCTTGGACCTGCGAATGGCATACCGTTTCCCCCTCAATGACAACAGCGAGCTGGAAAAGGGAGTAACGATTGGTGCGATTCACCATTTCTAGGGCGCCGGCTCCGGGGTTGCAGCTTACGTTGCAGTGCGACAACGTTGGGTCACGACAATGCTCATGCTGGTGAAAAACATCCCCTTCAGTCCCGGAAAACTCGCCGGGGTCGTCCTGATCCTCCAGCTCCCGGGGGTCCTTTCCTGTGGAGAGGGCCAGGCGAATGGAGCGGGCGGCAAGAGCGGGGCCATCAATTCAATTGTGGAGGCGGCGCGTTCCCAGATTGGCGTGACAGTGAGCTACGACCCGGCCTACGTGGCCGTGGATTATCCAGGCGGAGATGTTCCCAGCGAGAAGGGTGTGTGCAGTGACGTGGTGATTCGCGCGCTGCGCGAGGGGAAGAAGATGGACCTGCAGAAACTGGTGCACGAGGACATGAAGTCCAACTTTGCAAAATATCCAAAGATCTGGGGTTTGCGCAGGACAGACCGCAACATTGACCATCGCCGTGTGCCCAATCTAATGACCTATTTCAAGCGCAAGGGCTATGCCATACCCGTGACGCAAAAGGCGGCGGATTATCACCCTGGCGACCTCGTGACCTGCACCGTGCCGCCGAATCTGCCCCACATCATGATTGTGAGTGACCGCCGGAGTTCCGGGGAGGCTCCCCTGGTGATCCACAACATCGGACGTGGAACACGGGAGGAGGACCTGCTTTTCACGTACCCGCTCACGGGACATTACAGGTTGCAAGAGGGCCCCGCGAGGCCATGAACTGCGGGCCGGCCGGGGATGACGGGGAGGTGATCATCGAGATGGCCCCGGCGTGAAGCACCCCTAGTAGAGCCGGAGGGCGCCCCCAGCCTGAGGCGTAGTTCCCCCGGGCCCGCCGCCCTTGGGCATCATGTGCAGGCGGCCCATCCAGGTGATCCCCTTGCAGATGTCCGCCATGAGGGGGAAAATCAGGAAGGCGCCAATCCCGAAGAAACTTCCTATGCAAAAGGCGAGGGCCAGCCCGCTGTTCAGCTTGGGCCCTTGCTGCAGATTCGGATGGGCTGCCATCACCCGGTTCCAGTCATTGGCCAGCCCGACAAAGAGGACAAACCCCCAATAAAAGCCGAAGCCGGGAATGAACAAGAAGCCGATCGCCTTGCCCGGTGTGGTTCGGACGTTTCCGGGCTGAAGAAGGCGCCACGCGCGATAGAGGTAGATGTAGATCAGCACCGCAGCCCAAATCAGCAACGCGGAGGCCGGGAAGAGGAGAAACACATTCTTGAAAAGCAGGGCCAGCACGGCCAGCACAGGGACGCTGATCAAGGGGGCCAGCAAAAGTCCGAGGCTGGCCTTGGTGGGCACGGGAGGGGGGAAGAGTTCCCCGGGAGGAACGATGTGTCCGGGAGTGGCGGCCGGAGTAGCGGTCTGGGCGCCGCCGCCGGCCGGAAGAGCCTGTGGGGTTGTGCCCGCCATGGTAGAGGGGATCATTCCAGGGGCCGCCCGCTGCTGGGGAGCAGGTGCGGCGGCTGGTTGGAGAGGTGCGGCGGTTCGGGGCGCAGGTGCGGCGGTAGCCTGGACTGGGGCGGCCTGGAGGGGCTGGGCCTGCAGCGGTTGTGATTGTAACTGGGGAGACTGCACCGGAGCAGTTCCCAACGGATGCGCAGTTTGTGCCGCGAGGCCGGTGAGAAGCTGAGGACGGGCTGGTTGGACCTGCTGGACCTGCTGGACCGGGTGGACCGGGTGGACCGGGTGGACCGGGTGGACCGGGTGGACCGGGTGGACCGGGTGGACCGGGTGGACCGGGTGGACCGGGTGGACCGG
>Ga0315326_10001996_pt1 | contig 10858 bp, 9 predicted proteins | sample M180m32315metaG_FD_203457 | JGI IMG/M metagenome (GOLD analysis project Ga0315326, IMG submission 203457) | Ammonia-oxidizing marine archaeal communities from Monterey Bay, California, United States - M1 80m 32315 | ecosystem: Environmental > Aquatic > Marine > Coastal | place: USA: California... | reverse complement strand
CAGCGACTTCTCCAATTTCACCTCGTGGAACTTCATTATCATTTTCGTCAATAATTTTAACTTCAACACCAGGTACAGCTAAACCTGTTGATTTAAATAGATTTGCCTTAGGTCCTTCAAAAACATGACAATCAGGGCCAGCAGAAGTAATCAATGGGGAACATTCAGTCATCCCGTATGCATGAGTAAATTTACACTCTGGAATTACTTCCATTGCTTTGACAATTACAGATTCTGGCATTGGTGAAGCACCATAAGTGATTTGTCTTAAGGAAGATAAATCATACTTTTTAATATCTGGATGGTGGACTAGCATATTTATCATGGTAGGGACTAATAATGTATCTGTAATAGAATAATCTTGAATAGATTTTAAAACCCCCTCTGGAGTATATGAAGGTATAAAATAATGTTGACCAGCAATATGTGTAATTGCAATAGCTCCTGTCACATCAGCAATATGAAACATTGGAGCAGCATGAATCCATTTTGCATTTGTTGGAATATTTAAAGCTGTAATAGTATTAAAAGAATTAGAGACTAAATTTGTATGACTTAGCATAACACCTTTGGATCTTCCAGTAGTTCCTCCAGTGTAAAATAATCCAGCAATATCATCTTTACATCTTAAAGCATCATCAATTGAAGAAGCCTCTTCCAAAATATTTTCATAATTATGCATATTATCGGGACATTTTCCATCAGACATATAAATAATCTCTTTGACAGATGGAATTCTTCCTTCTGACCTTGATTTTTCAATAGTTTCTGAAAAGGTTTTGTCTACAAATAATATAGAGCTCTCACTATCATTTAACCAAAACTCAATTTCTGGCGGAGCTAGTCTTGTATTTATTGGTACAAAAATACCACCAGACCATACTGATGCATATAAAGCTTCAAAATAACGGTCGCTATTTAAAGATAATATAGCTGATCTATCATTATCAGAAAAACCTATATTTTTCATAGCACTTGCAAGTTTACTTATCCTGTTGACTGATTCTGACCAAGTTCTCACTGTAGTCCCATCTTGAGTAGCTATTTGCCTTCCATTAATTTGGGAAGCTCTTTTAAGTGCTTGTGTTAAATACAATTTATATCTCCATAATTATTTATATGCTATTCTATTTATTATAGTAATTGATTTAAGAATATGTTTATAAAATAATTTTTTTATTTTGCAAAATTTTAATTTGTTCTTTTGTATAACCTAATTCTTTTAAAATATCTATATTGTGTTCACCTAATTTAGGAGCCTTTGTTGCTTTTCTTCTAGGAGCGTTTTCAATATTTAGAGGAGGTGAAACTAGTTTTAAATTTTTTATATTCTCTCCATCAATATTCATAAACATATTATTTAAATTTGTTTGTGGGTCAACAATAGTATTTTTAGTTTCCATTATTTTTGTAAAAACTATACCTGTGTTAATAAGCTTTTTTCTGACTTCTTCATATGTATATTTCATAAATTTTTCTTGTAATATTATTTTCAATTCTTTTTTATTTTGTTGACGATTATCTTTTGTATTAAACTTAGGAATATTATTTAAAAAACTTAACCTAAAAGCTTCTATAAATGGCTCCCAATGTTTTTCTTCATTTGTGATAAGCATAAAAAAAAAGGACTTATCTTTAAGCCTATAGATATTACGCATGGCACTTAGATTTTCCCAATGAAATGTATCAATAGGTTTATGCCCAGATAATATAGCTTGAATTAACATAGCATTTGACCATACTCCATTAGCTAAGAGTGAGGTGTGTACAGATGTACCTAGCCCAGTCTTTTCTTTATTTATTAATGCTAGTAAAATAGAGGTAAAGAGAGATAATCCAGTTGGATGATCTCCACCGCCTGGAATTGGAAAAGGAGGAATTCCATCTAAGTTATTTGTTTTAGACCAATTCATTAAGCCTGATCTTGCAAAGTAAGCAGTAGAATCTAACGCAGTTCTATTTGAATCTGGTCCATTTTCTCCATAACCTGTTAATGAAGCATATATTATTTTAGGGTTTAATTTTCTTACAATTGTGTCAGTTAATCCTAGTTTTTCTCTTGGTGTTTTAGGTAAATTTGTAATAAATACATCAGATTCTTGTATTAATTTTTGTATAATTATTTGACCTTCTTTAGATTTAAGGTCAATGGAGAGGCTGCGTTTATTTCTGTTTTCAAGGATAAAAGCCCAGTCAATATCACTCTCTGGCCAAACATGTCCGCCAATTACAGCTTCTCTATATGTATCTCCTGTTAGAGGTTCAATTTTAATTACTTCAGCTCCATAATCTGACATTAGGGCACTAACTAAAGGTGCAGCTATAAAACTTGCTGCATCAATAACTTTTATTCCTTTTAATGGTAAGTTTTCCAAGGCTTAAAAATCCTATATAAAATTATTTAAAATATGATTGTAATAAAGTATTATAATAATTTAAAGAAAATATTTATTTATTGGGATGATAATGAAATTAAATTTATACGATGCTCTACAGCAGCCAAATGAAATGATTGAACATCTTAAAGAAGCTGATATAGCAACTCTTACTCTTGTTTTATCATATATTACATCTGACCTGAGTTATATAGATAAAATAAAACCATATGTTAAAGGTGCATTTGATTACGCTGTAAAGGTGCCTGAAGATTTATCTATAGAAATAAGAAATAATTTAGTAGTAGAATTAAAAAATAAAATCAATAAAAACAATAAGTTAAATAATAATAATAGAGTACAGGATAAATACCTGTCTAAATTAATGAGTGTGGGCGTAGGAACAGAAGTACCTAAAGAATATATATCTATGATGAAAGAAGAATTAGACTTTGATGTTTCGTCATCTAGAGATTTATTTATAGAGAATATTAAAAAATATAAAACTAAACCAGAAGTAATAATAATTGGAAGTGGTTTATGTGGGATATTAGCAGGTATAAAACTTTCTAAAGCAAATATTCCATTTATTATAATTGAGAAAAACAATTCAATTGGCGGAACTTGGTATGAGAATACATATCCAGGATGTGGAGTAGATACCCCTAATCATGTATATGCTTATTCATTTGAGCCATCATACGAATGGGAGGAGTTTTATTCTAAAAGAGATTCGATATATAAATATCTAAAACATTGCGTTAATAAATATAATTTAACTAAATTTATAAAATTTAATACTACTGTGGAAAGTTTAGAATATAATGAGAGTAATAAAAAATGGAAAATATCAATAAGGTCTGCAGGAAAAAAGTCTATCTTAGATTCAAATATAATTATTAGTGCAGTGGGACAATTAAATAAACCTTCATTTCCAGATATTAAAGGAATAGAAACTTTCAATAATCCAATAATACACACGGCTAAATGGGATAAAAATTATGATTTTCATAATAAAAATATAGCTTTAATAGGAACAGGTGCCAGCGGAATGCAGATAGCACCTGAACTGGCAAAAGTAGTGAAAAAATTAACAATTTTTCAAAGGACGCCGCATTGGATAATAGCTAACCCTAATTACCACCGTAAATTATCAAAAGGAAAGAAATGGGTATTAGAAAATATACCCTATTACGCAAGATGGTATCGATTACAATTATTTTGGGGTTTTTGTGATGGAATTCATGAATCGCTCTGTAAAGATCCTAGTTGGAATTTTCCTAATAGGTCAATTAATCACACAAATGAGCGTTTTAGAATAAATATGATTAAGCACATTGAATCTTTAATTGGTACCGATAAAGAAATTTTAGATAAAGTTATTCCTGATTATCCTCCTTATGGAAAAAGAATGTTGATGGATAATCATTGGTTTGAAATGTTAAAAAGAGAAAATGTTAGCTTGGTTACAAATAAAATAAATTATATCAACGAAACAAATATTGTTACTGACAATAATTCTTATTCTACTGATGCCATTGTTACAGCTACTGGTTTTAATGCTAGTAAAATGATTTGGCCAATAAAGGTTCTTGGTAAAAATGGTATAAATTTGAATGATTATTGGGATCACGATAATCCTAGAGCTAATGTAGGTATCACAGTACCAAATTTCCCAAATTTTTTTATGATGTATGGACCTAATACTAATCTAGCTCATGGCGGTAGTATTGTTTTTCATGGTGAGTGTCAAATAAGATATATACTAGGATGTATAAATTTATTATTAAAAAACAATTATACTAGTATGGAGTGCAAAAATGAAGCTTATGAGGAATATAATTATAAGTTAGACAAGCAACATGCAAGAATGGTATGGACCCATGATAAAGTTGATAGTTGGTATAGAAACAAAGAAGGTCGAGTTATAACAAACTCTCCATGGAGACTTGTAGATTACTGGAATTTTACAAAAGAACCTGAATTAAATGATTATGTATTTAGCTAATTAAAAGGAAGTTTTTATGATAAATGAGTTAAGAATGTATACAACTAAGCCTGGTAAAATGATGCATGTTGTTAATTCTAGTGCAACTGTAGCTCAAAAAATTAGAAATGGAGATACATATGGAAAGTTAGTAGGGCATTGGTCAAGTGAAATAGGTAGAAAGAATCTATACGTTCATATGTGGGAATATTCAGATGTAGAAGAAATGAGAAAATTAAGATCTGAGCTAGCCTCTAAAGATGATTGGAAAAATAAATTTGTACCATTAGTTGGGCCTTATATTTTAACACAAGAAATTAGACTTTTAAGACCTTTAACAAAAATTAAACAACCCAAGTCAAAATCTAACATTTATGAATTAAAAGTAATCAAACTTAATATTGGACAGGTTATAAAATGGAAGAATAATTTTTTAGATATACTTTCAGATATTGAAGAAAAATCTTTAAATATAGGTATATGGAATACTGAACTTCAAGACCCAAATGAAATTATTTCAATTTGGAGTCATCCAGACACAGAAAGTATGAATAATTATTGGTATAATTTAGAAAAAAATAAAGATTGGGTAAAGTTTAATAATTATCAAGAAAACGCGGTCAATTATGAAGAATCCATAATTCTTAGACCATCAGTTTGTTCGCCTCTTAAATAATATAAAGGAAAATTTATGAAAGTTATAATTTATATATTAATACTATCTTATAGTTTTATTGCACTAGCTCATAAATTTGAAGCTAATAATATGCTTGTAGATCATCCTTGGATGAAAGTATTTAATAAAAATGGAGCAGGGTATTTTAAAATTACAAATACAGGTAAAAAAGATATACATTTAATTAAAGTAGTATCTGATAATGTAGCGAATATTGAGTTGCATACAGTGATTATGGATGAAGGTGTAGCAAAGATGAGACCAATAAAAGATGGTGTTATAATTAAAGTTGGAGAGTCAATGGAGTTTAAACCAATGGGGTATCATTTAATGTTTTTTGGTATTAATAAAAAATTTGATGAAGGAGAGTTATTAGAGGTAAACTTTAAGTTTAAGAAAGAAAACAACTTGTTAGTTAAGTTTAAAGTAGAGTCTAAAAAATCTTCACACGATCACGAGCATTAAAAACTATTTAAAAGAGGGTTAATTTATACCCTCTTTTAAATAAATCATTTTAAGTAGTTTTAGGAATTGCTCCCATTACAGACTTTATTTCTAAGAAATCTTCTAAACCAAATTCTCCCCATTCTCTTCCATTTCCTGACATTTTATAGCCTCCGAATGGGGCTGATTGGTCGCCTGGAGCATTATTTATATGTACCATACCTGTTCTAAGTTTAGATGCTATTTTTTTTGCATTATCAATATTCTCTGACGATACATAACCTGAAAGTCCATATATAGTTTCATTAGCTATATTAATTGCATCTTCTTCATCTTTATATCCTAGAATACTTAAAACTGGTCCAAAAATTTCTTCTCGAGCTATTGTCATATCGTTAGTAACATTTGCAAAAATTGTTGGTTCTATATAGTATCCTTTATTATATCCTTCAGGTGCGTTTGTTCCACCTGAAACAAGAGTAGCTCCCTCTTTTATACCCATTTCAATTAGGTTTTTAATTTTATTATATTGTATTTCACTGACTACTGGTCCAATAGTAGTAGTATCAGATTCTGGATTACCTACAACTATTTTATTTAAGGTGTTTTTAGCAATTTCTATAACATCATTCATTCTTGAGCTTGGTACTAACATTCTTGTAGGAGCATTACATGATTGTCCTGAGTTATTCATACAATGCATGACACCTTTGGCTACTGCTTTGTCAAAATTAGCATCTTCTAATAAAATATTTGCAGATTTTCCTCCTAACTCTTGAGTAACTCTTTTTACAGTGTCTGCAGAGGATTTAGCTACAGATATTCCTGCTCTAGTGGAACCTGTGAATGACATCATATCAATGTCAGGATGTTGACTCATGGCTTCACCAACTGTAGGTCCGTCTCCATTAACCATATTATAAACACCTGCTGGAACACCAGCCTCATCAAGTATTTCTGAGAATATTATGGCACTTAGTGGAGCAACTTCACTAGGTTTTAATATCATAGTGCATCCAGCCGCTAACGCTGGTCCAACTTTACATGCTATTTGATTTATAGGCCAATTCCAGGGAGTGATAAGTCCACAAACTCCAACTGCCTCTTTTCTAATTATGGTGGTATGCATTTCAAATTCAAATTTATAATCTTTGAGGGTTTTGTATGCTTTACTTAAGTGACCTAGACCTGCAGGAGCTTGAGCGGCATTTGCTAAATTTACGGGAGCTCCCATTTCACTGGTAATTACTTTAGCTAGATCGGGCATTCTTTTTTTATAAACTTCCATTATTTTTTCAAATAACGCTAACCTTTCTTCTCTTGTAGTGTGTGAAAATGATGAAAATGCATTTTTCGCAGCAGAAACAGCTTTATTAACATCTTCTTCGGAACCTACGCTAATTTCTGTAATTATCTCTTCATTTGCTGGGTTTATTACCTCAAGAGTTTTTGGAGATATTGGGTTAACCCATTGCCCATCAATATAAAATTTTTTATTATTTTCCATTTCTTTATCCTTAGTAATATTAAATTAATTAATGTGAGATTTTGGATCCCATCTAGTTATATAATTAGAAATAAATGAAACTAAATTATATAATAATATTGTAAAAAAAGCTAAAATTATTATTGAAGAAAACATTAAGTCTATTTGTACTCTTCCGCTTGCATAAAGCATTAGGTATCCCAGGCCTTCTGAAGATCCCACCCATTCTCCTATAACAGCTCCCATTGGAGCAAAAGCTGCAGCTAGTTTTAATCCAGAAGATAATTGAGGTAATGCAAATGGAATTCTGATTTTAATAAGCATGCTGTATGTATTAGCTCCCATTATTTTAGCTAAATTTATTATCATTGGGTCAATTCTTTTTAATCCATCATAAAATGCAATAGTAATAGGAAAGTATATAATTAATGTTGTCATGATTATTTTTGACCATAAACCATATCCTACCCAAAGAGTTAGTATAGGGGCTATAGCAAATATTGGTATTGCTTGTGTAATTATTATAAAGGGCAACATCCATTTCCTCATACTTTTTGATGTTATCAATAATATGCCTGTATACATTCCTAATATTACACCTAGAATAAATCCCAATATAATTTCAAAAAAAGTTATTAATGAATGATAAGAAAGTAAGAAAAAATTATTTTTAATTGATAGGAATACTTTATATGGACTAGGTAAAATATAAGAAGGGCTATTAGTTAAATACTGAATAGTCCACCAGAATAAAATAAAAATAATAAAACCAAATATATAATTTAAAAATATTTTCATAATTTATAAGAACTTTCTAATTTCCTTAAAATATAGTTATGGCTGTAAAGTAAATTTTCATCATTAACTTTTCTAAAAGGTTTGCTTGAAGGTAATTTAATAAGTTTTAATTTACTTTTAGAAATATAATATAAATTATTACTTAATAACAAAGCTTCTAGAGGGTCGTGTGTAACCATTATTACAGTTTTATTTTTTAATAACTTCCAAGTTAGTTTTTGAATTATTGATCTTGTAACACTATCTAATGCCGAAAATGGTTCATCCATAAGTATTATATCTTTATTTTCCATTAATGTTCTGGCTAGAGCAGCTCTTTGCCTCATTCCACCTGATAGAGTTGATGGTAGGTTGTTAGCTTCATTTATTAACCCGACATCTTCTAATAAATTATTTGCTTTATTTATATCTAATTTTTCTCTTCTTAATTTTTGACCTAAAGTAACATTCTCAATAACTGATGCCCATGGAAGTAATAAGTCATTTTGCGCCATCAATGAAAAAGAATGGTTTTTACTAGAATTAGTTATAGTATTATTAAATACGGTCGGTATATCCATTCCTGCAATTATTTTTAAAAGAGTAGATTTACCAGAGCCAGACTGTCCAATAATTGAGGTCCATTTATTAAAATTAATATTTAGTTTAATATCAGAAAAAAGTATTTTTTGTTTATTATTTAATGAGCCTTTTAATAAAAAAGATAATATTTTTCTATCCATTATTTTAATAAATCTCTATAGCCAATTTTTCAAAAGTATATTTTTTATCTATGAGTCCCTCTTCATATAAAAAATTCTCAAACCTATTGTATCTTTTTTTGTCTAAGGCTGCTGGCCTGAGAGCAAACCTCGGAATTGTATCAAACCAAGCCATTTTGTTTAACTCGTTATTTAACTCTTTTGAATAATTAGCAAAAATGTCCCAACTCTCTTTTGGATGATTGATTATATATTGAGTAGCTTTTTCTATCGCATCTAAAAATTTAGTAAGCATATCTATATTAATATTTTTACTATTTACTATAAATATTAACTCATCATAAGGAGGAACTCCTTCCTCTTCAATATAAAAGCAACGTCCTTTAACTCCTTCAATCTTCATTTGGTTAAGTTCAAAGTTTCTATATGCTCCAATTACTGCATCTACTTGTTTACTCATTAATGAAGGGGATAGTGACCAGTTAACATTAATATATTCAACGTCATTTTTATTTATATTTGCTTTTTTAAGGATTGCACTTAGTAAAGCTTGTTCCATGCCCGATATAGAATAACCAATTTTTTTGTTTTTTAAATCAGATAATTTTTTTATCGGACCATCTTCTAGAACAAGCAAGCAATTCAATGGAGTAGCTACTAATGTTCCTACTCTAGTAACGGGTAATCCTTCATGAACTTGCATATGTAATTGAGGTTGATAAGAGATGGCTATATCAGCTTTACCAGCAGCTACTAATTTAGGTGGGTCTGCTGGATTAGCCGGTGGTATTATTTTTATTTCAAGGCCTGCATCTTTAAATAATCCTTTTTCATGGGCTATTATAATTGGACCATGGTCTGGATTGATAAACCAATCTAGTAGTAATGTAACTTTATTATTAGCTAAAAGGTTATTAGTTGATAATAGGAATATAATAAGAAAAGCAAGTATTGTTTTTAAGTTAGGCATTTTTTCTCCCTACGTTGGTACTAACCATCAGGTTCAAAGGGTATATATCTCAGCCATTAAAATTTGGCACCCCCGATAATTTTACTATATATATATTTTAAATATTGTTAAGTATATTTAGAAACTAATTTAATTATTATTTTTTTATATAAAATAATTATTTAGATTACCAAATTATTTTATTCTTATCACCTATATAAATTGATCTTATATAAATAATTATTTCCCATATTTCATTGTATTCAAGCTCTGATTCCCAGCCAACCATATTTGTACCTTTTCGTCCTTTAGCTATTGTTTTAAATAACATTTTATCTGTTGGCTTATAAATCCATATATCATCTTGAAGGTTTGGTCCTACTCCACCCTCAGCATTACCACCATGACAGCTATAGCATCCAGCTTTTCTCCAGTTCTTTTTACCTTTTAAGATATTTTCTTCATTAATTTCAATAGGGTTTTTATCAATATCAATGGATGTTATTTCATCAGAGCCTGCTCCAGAATAAGAATTTTTTATGAATATGATGAAAAAACTAAAGATTGTTATATAAAGAAAATATTCACGTTTTAAGAAAATTTTAGTCAAAATATTTACCAAATAAAAAAAGACAATATAGTAAGTAAATTACTATATTGCCTTAATTATTAACTACTGTAAACCAAATCCAATTATTATTCCGCCCTTACGACTATCCTTTAGCCAAGGGGCTCCGCCTTCACCAAAATGCGCCCAACCTGTCCATCCACCAAAACCAGATGGAACAGCAATGAATTGTTTACCATCTATGGTGTAGGTAGAAGGGCTTCCAAATATACCAGAACCAGTCTGAAAAGACCAAAGCTCTTCTCCTGTTTCTTGGTGATAAGCTCTAAATTCTCCTTCTGGAGTTCCGGCAAATAATAATCCTCCTCGAGTACTTAGTAGTCCACTAGTAAAAGGTGATCTATCTTTAACTACCCACTTCTTTTCACCAGTTTTTCCATCAAAAGCTACTAATTGACCGTAACCAGTATTCCAACCTATTGTGCCAATACCCCAATAAGGTTTTCCTTCTGTAATTTCATCTGGATTTAATCCTTCACCAAGAGGTGCACTTTTAATGTCAACACATATCTCTCTGCTTGGTACAAATACCCATCCAGTTTCAGGATTAACAGTCATAGGATTCCACCATTTTCCTCCTTCTGAGGCAGGGCATATATCCTTAGCTTCATAATCATATGCAGGAACTTTTTCCATATTCCATATAGGCCTTCCATCATATTCAAATCCTGTGTTCCAGTTTACTTTGGAAATTTCTTTTCCATATCTAAATTGACCATTTGTTCTATCAATTTTATATAAATAGCCATTTCTATCGCCATGAAGCCAAACTTTTTCATTTCCATAATCAACTAAAATAGGTTCGTTATTTCCA
>Ga0315326_10001986_pt1 | contig 10876 bp, 10 predicted proteins | sample M180m32315metaG_FD_203457 | JGI IMG/M metagenome (GOLD analysis project Ga0315326, IMG submission 203457) | Ammonia-oxidizing marine archaeal communities from Monterey Bay, California, United States - M1 80m 32315 | ecosystem: Environmental > Aquatic > Marine > Coastal | place: USA: California... | reverse complement strand
TGCCGTGCCCGGTTCGCGGGCTTGCGAAAGGCCGAGATGAAGCCCTCCTCGTAGCGGCGGTAGAGCGTTTCGTCCTCGACGCGCCCAAAGCTTGCCACGACGCGCCCCAGCTCTCGAGCGATCGGCTCGTCATGCGCCAGGAGCAGCATCTTGTGCGCCTCGTGAAAGGCGACGAGCCGTGGCCGACTGAGCCCCCTGCGCTGGAGGACCCGCCAACGGTTGTGGCTGAAGATCGCCTCGATGAAGCGCTCTCGAAGCGCGGGATCATTGAGGCGGCCCTCCTCCTCCACGGGTAGCCCTGCATGGGTATCGAGCAGCTCGCGCGCGAAGAACCCGACACCCTTGCGACCGGGCATCCCCCCCTCCTCGGCGTGGACGCGAACCCGCGACATGCCGCAGGAGGGCGAGTCCTTCTTGAAAACGAAACCATCGAGCCCCCCCGCCACGAGCTCCTCGACCCGCGAGCGCGTATAGCTCGACATCACCTCGCTCAGATCGGACGTGTCCTCGCGCCGAACCAGACGATCTCCGCGCTCCCCCCCTCTCAGCTGGATCACGGGCCTCGGGAGGCCGAGACCAATTTCGAGTTCGGGACAGACCGGCCGCCACTCGACCTGCTCGCCGAGAACGTCCGTGACATAGCGGTCGCGTTTGTGACCGCCATCGAAACGCACTTCGGCGCCCAGTAGACAGGCCGAAACGCCCAGCCGGATGGGCTCGGCGTCGTCGTGCCATCGTTTCCAGATCGGGGTCGGGTCTTCCATCGGATCGGATCCTATCTCGTCGGCGGCTGCAGGGAAGTGATCCGTGCTTGTCGCGGCCCGGCACGTGACTAGAGTCCTTTTCGATCGACCGAGGCAAAACCTACCCCCGGGAAGCCATGACCTATCGAATCCAGACCGACGTGACCCTGCCCCGCCCCTTGAGCGAGGTCTTTCCCTTCTTCGCGGACGCCGCGAACCTGGAGGCGATCACACCCCCGGAGCTCCGTTTCCGCATCCTCACCCCCCTACCCATGGAGATGAAGCTGGGTGCAACGATCGAGTACCAGCTCCACCTCTACGGGATTCCCTTCGGATGGCTGACCGAGATCTCCGTCTGGGAGCCAGGTGTACGCTTTGTCGATCAGCAGCTGCGCGGCCCTTTTCACACCTGGATTCATGAACATCGCTTCGAAGCGGTCTCGGACAAGGAAACCCGGATCCGAGACGAGGTGCGTTACGTCCTACCCCTCGAGCCACTGGGCCGGATCGCGCATCCGATCGTTCGGGCTCGGCTGAATCGGATCTTCGACTACCGCACGGAGCAGGTCATCGCCCGGCTGGGCTGAACCGAAGCTCTGGAGATCTCAACCGCGGGCGCCACGCGCTCTGCGATAGGCGTCGAGCGCGCGTTCTCGCTGGACCGCGTGATCGACGATCGGGGCGGGGTAGGCGGGGGGCGGCGACGGCGCCTTCCAGGGGCAATGGACGAAACGATCCGGCACGTCCCGAAGATCGGGCACGAAGCGCCGAACGTAGACCCCCTCCGGATCCCAGCGCTCTCCCTGCGAGACCGGATTGAAAATCCGGAAATAGGGTTGTGCGTCGGTCCCCGTCGAGGCGGCCCACTGCCACCCTCCATTATTCGAAGCCGGATCTCCATCGACCAACGACTCGTAGAAGAAGCGTTCTCCTCGACGCCAATCGATCAGCAGGTCCTTGGTCAGGAAGCTCGCGACGACCATCCGGACACGATTATGCATCCAGCCATGGGCGCGCAGCTGTCGCATCCCGGCATCCACGATCGGATAACCCGTACGCCCCTCACACCAGGCCTCGAATTGGAGATCCGTCCCACTCCACTGGATCGCGTCGTACTCGGGCCGAAAACTGCGCGACAGAACGTGCGGTGAGTGCGCGAGCACCATCTGATAGAACTCGCGCCAGATCAGCTCGTCCAACCATTTCCCGACCCCCTCCACATCTTCCGGATGGCTTTCCGCGTGGCTCAGCGCGGCCGTGAAGCATCGACGTGCGGAGATCACTCCGAACCGGAGATAGGGCGAGAGCCGAGAGGTCCCGTCGATCGCCGGCTGATCCCGATCGGACGCATAGCGCCCGACCCGACGAGAAAGGAAAAGTCGTAGCCGGCGACGAGCCGCCGCCTCCCCCCCGCTCGGCAGCCCCGGCGTCTCGGGATACCTCGGGAGCGTGCCCTTGGACACGGACCGGGGCAGCTCGATCGGCCGTGCGGAAAGGCGCAGGCGCGCGGCCGCCCAGCGCGGCGAGGCATGCCAGGCTTTCCACCACGCGTTGCGGTAGGGCGTAAAAATCGAGTAATGGCCCCCATCTCCCTTTCGGATCTCCTCCGGACCGAAGATCCCGTGATCGCGCATTCGGATCGTCTCGACGCCGTCTCGCTCGAGCGCCGCGACGACGCGGGCGTCACGGCGCTCGGCGAAGGGCGTCTGCGCCTCCCCAAAAGAAAGCGCTCGCGCGCCTAGCCGCCGGAGCAGCCCAGGCAGCACCTCCTCGGGCCGACCGCGACGAATCAACAGCGGAATGCCCCGCTCGGCCATTCGATCCGAAAGTCGGGAGAGAGTGTCGAGGAGGAAGCGTATCCGGGGCAGGGTCGGGCCTCCGGCCAGGAGCGCGGGGTCCAGCACGAAGACGCCCGCCCACTCGTCGACGCGACCTGCCAGTGCCTCGAGGGAGCGGTTGTCTGCAAGGCGCAGATCGTTCCGAAACCAGTGGAGTCCGCGCACGCTCGCCTTCCGCTCAGTCGCTCGGCCCGGACGGGGCCATTTCCGCAACGAGCCGCTCCGCGCTGAGATAAGCGTCTTCGACTCGGTCACCCTGGACCCAATCACCGCACAAGCCCAGCCGCTTCTCCGAGTCGAAGACCGTGCGGGTCAGCAGGGGCTTACCTGTCCGCGCGAAGAGCCAGCGGTGGGTCGCCGAGAAGGAAACTTCCGGGAGCGGCCGTCCCGTCGCCACGGCCAACGCCTCGAGCTGGGCGTGGGCCACCTGACCGGGCTCCATCTCGAGATGGGCCTCACTCCACGCCGCCTGCGAATGCAAAGTCCAACAGGGCAGATCCTCTCGTCCTGGCTTCGAAGCCGCTCGGGCGACCCAGGCCAGCGCTTCACTCTCGACGAAGGCGGCGTCGAAGTCGACGTCCAGCGGTTCGCCGAAACGCGCCATCACAGCGTGACAGGGCAGCATCGGGACCCCCTCGACCGCGCGAAGCAATTCGGGGCACTCGGCCAACAGGGGGACCGCCTGCGGCGCCGGAACGGCCAGGACCAGATCGCTGAAGGGCCCGTATTCGACCTCGTCTTCGGACCGGAGTGTCCAGCGGCCCGCCTGCCAGTCCGCCGAGACGATGCGCACGCCCAGTTCGATCTCCAGATCGCGACGCAAGTCTCGGGCGAGTCCGCTCATGCCCGGAAGACCCACATAGCGTTCCGACCCACGATCCTCCGCGACAGGCTCCCCGGAGCGAAGGCGCACGACGCGCGGGGTCCACCTCGCGGCGACACCTCGACCCACCCAATCTTCCACCTGGCTCCGAAAGACGGGCGAACGGGCCGTGAAATACTGCGCCCCGTGATCAAAGTCGCCCAGGTCACTTCGACGAGTCGAGAGCCGTCCCGAGGCGCCACGCGCCTTCTCGAAGATCCGCACTTCTCGTCCCACCGCCTGAAGTCGACGGGCGACCTGCAAGCCTGCCAATCCTGCACCAACGACGGCGACCCTCACCGCGCACCTTCCCGGATCGGCCGGACCGCGCTGCCTCGCAGACTCAGGACGCCCGCTTCGAGTTGCTCGGGACGCTCCATGCGGTCGACTCCGTGCAAGGGCCCACAGCCCCGAATCCCCGCGCCTCCCGCCCACAATCCGACGCGGTCGGGAAGCGCGCCACGCAGCTCCCGCAGCAGTTGCTCGATCCGCGCAGCCGGGGAAGTGACGAAGCCGAGCGCCAGCACATCCGCACCCGTTGCCCTCACCGTCGGGCAGAGGTCATCGTCGGGCACGTTCGCCCCGACGAAGACCACATCGGCGCCGACTGCTCCCGCGCCGAGCGCCGCGACGAGGAGCCCCAGGTCGTGCAGCTCGTTGGCGGGCGCGGCGAAGACGACCCGCGGGCCGAGACCGTCCGGATCCAGTTCCTCCAAACATCGCAGCAGTTGAGCCCGCATGACGCCCGTCGCGAGGTGTTCCGCCGAGACGGAGAGCTGTCCGTCCGTCCAGGCCTGCCCGATCTTGCTCGCGAGGGGGAGCACAAAGTCACGCGCGAAGGGTAAAGCGCCCTCCGCCTTCAGCTGGACCTCGCAAAGTTCCGTGAGCGCAGAGGCGTCGAGGGCTCGAACGGCCTCCATCTCCAATTCGAAGCCTCCCGAGGCACTCGAGGAGGCGCCAGGAAGCCGCGCCTGCAGCGCTGCGAGGTCGAGTCGGGCCACGTCCCCGATCCGATGACCCGCTTCCACGACTCGCCTGAGCAGCCGCAACCGGTCCAGGTCGGCCTCGGAGTAGAGCCGAGACCCGCCTCCGGTCCGCGCGGGCCGAATCGCGCCATAGCGCGTTTCCCAGGCCCGAATTCGCTCCGCCGCAACGCCGGTCAAACGAGCGGCAACGCGCATCGGAAATGTTTTTGTGCCGCGATCGGCCGCGCTCATCATCCTTCTCCTCGAACGCTCCACTCTAGGTTCTGCGCCCCGCATGAAAAGCCCGTCTACGCTTCGCCGCAAAAAGACCCGCGGGGATAGATTTTATCTGTACAAATTAAACTTTGTATAGATTTTATCTTTACAAAAGGCGGTGGGTCGACGATGTTCTTTCTGCGCCCACCACAGACCCTGGAGTCATCGACCCAATGCAACTGCCCGCCTCGTCTACCGCCGCGACAAAGGTCCACCACGAACGCGAGATTCTGCAGAGTTATCTCGACGACATCTTCGATACCCCCGTGCTCGAGACCGGCCACCAAAACGAACTCTTCCTCGAGATGGAGACGGCCGAGGTCGGCCTTCGAGAGGCGCTCTCGGAGGTCCCCGCCCTTTCCGAGTGCTTGCTGGAAAGATGGAACGAGCGGCGCGCCCGAGGCCGTGTGACCGGGGCCCTGTCTCGTCATCATCGAGATGGAAGCGTGCGAGATGCCAACGCCCTGATCGACGACGCATTGCAGCGCGTCGAACGTGACCTCGCCGCGCTCTCACGCGCTTCGGACGAAGACCGGGAGGCCCGCATCTCGCGACTGGGCAAGCGCGTCCTCTCGGCCGAGATCGCCCTTCCGATCCTCTTTGAGATCCTGGAAGAGCTGAACACACGCGCCGCCGGACGACGCAGCGGGCTGACACGCCGAGATCGGAGCCGGCTGGCGACCGCGAACGAGTTTCGTGCTCGCCTGACGGACAACAAGAACCGATTCATCCGCCATAACCTGCGACTCGTGATCACCTGCGCGAAGGGCTTCCGAAACCGCGGGGTCCCCTTTCTCGACCTGATCCAGGAAGGCAACGTCGGCTTGATTCGCGCCGTGGAAAAGTTCGATTTCCGCCGCGGGTACAAATTCTCGACCTACGCGATCTGGTGGATCGAGCAGGCGCTCGTTCGCGCAGTCGCCAATGATTCACGGACGATCCGCGTCCCCAGTCCCATCATCGACCAGCAACGTCAGATGAAGCGAATGGAAACGGCCCAGCGAGCCTGCAATCCCGAGGAGCCGACCACCGCGAGCCTCGCGGAGAGGATGGGTCTCTCTTCGGAGGACGGAGACGCCCTTCGACGTAGCCTCAACGCGGAGATCTCGAGCCACGTCGTGGTTTCCGGAACCGATGACCTCACCCTCGAGGACACGCTGGCCAGCGAAATGCCGGAGGACCCCGACGCAAATTTCGATGATCACGCTCTCCAGGGCCGGCTCAACGAACTCTTGCCCGAACTCGACGACCGCGCGCGTGAGGTCCTCGAGTCGCGTTTTGGGCTCGGAGGCCGCCCCTCCCTCTCTCTTGCCCAACTCGGTGCTGAACTGGGCGTGAGCCGGGAGCGAATTCGACAGATCGAGCGACGAGCGCTGGACCAGCTTCGCGAGAACGAACTCGCTCAGGAACTCGGCCGAGAACTCGGTTGCTGCTAGCGGGGGACAGCAAGACGGAAACGGTGCCCAGTTGGATATTCAGGGTCTTCTATGACGCCGAGTGTCCACTCTGTGCTCGAGAGATCGCGCTGATCCGACGCATCGATCGCGGGCGCGGGCAGGTGGACCTGGTCGACCTCTCCGCGCCCGACTTCGACGCGAGCCATTTTGGTCTCGAGCAGGGCACGATCGAAGCGCGCATCCACGGGCAGTGGCCGGACGGTCGCATCGTGGAAGGGGTGGACGTCTTCGTGGCGCTCTACGAAGCCGTCGGGCTCGGCTGGATCACCGCGCCGGCGAAATGGCCTGGCTTCCGGTGGCTCCTGGACCGAGCGTATCTCTGGTTCGCTCGCAATCGACTCCGCCTCACGGGGCGAACACCCAAGACCTGCTCCCTGCCCGAGGTCGGATCCGCCGTCTCTTCGAAGGACGTCAACGCGACGTCGAGATGACCTCCGGCAGGGTCGCGAAGTCGGGGTGATCCGCGGCGTGCCGAGGTTGATGAGACCAGACGATCCGCTCGGTCTCGACGGCGAAGATGCCCGGCATGCGCCAGATGTCGCCCGATCGAGGCCCATTCTCGTGACCTTTGGCCCGTGCCCTGCCCCGTGAACGCAGCACCGAGGGGCCCAGCCCCTCGAGAAAGCTCGCTCGGCGTACGCCGAACCGCTCGTAGAATTCCTGTTGCGGGTCCGCCACGGCACGGGCTTCAGGCCAGTCCCTGCGTAAGAAGGCGCGCCCTTCTGTGGGACTGCCCTGATAGAAAAATAGGACTCGCGGGTAGTGGGGGTCAGCCCTGACCGCCGCCCGCAGGTCGCCCACGGTTTCCCGACAGAAGATGCAACCGAAATGGCGGAGGAACACGAGCAGCGAAAGGCCCTCGCCGAGCTGATCGGCGAGCGTGCCAGGAACGAGCCCGACCCCCGTCACGGGAGACTCGAGGACCGCTCCGGGAATTTGAAATTCAGAAGGTTCCGCCAAGTCGGCTCCCCATTCGAAGACGCGTCAGCTTAGCCCCGCCTGGCGGCGATCGAAGTAATCCCGCCAAGCGACGACGCACCCCGTTTCATCCAGCTCGAAGATCGCCATCGCGGGGAGGTCGATCGCACCGCCGGCCGTCTCAAAGTGGATGATCCGCTCGACGCAGACCGTATTTCCCCGGGCCACCGAGCGGAGAATCTCGAAACGCACGCTCACCTCCGGGCCAAAAAATTCTTCGAGGGTTCCGCGAATCTCCGCGTGACCGGCGAAACGACCCACCGGCATCTTCTCGTAGATCGCATCCGGGTCGAAGAAGCCGAGCAATTCGTCCACGTCCTTGCGCGAAAACGCCTCACACAGCTCGAGTACACGGGCCTCTGCATCCATTCTTCGACTCTCCTCCTGATCAGCGGCCGTCTTTCCGCTCGCCGACGGATACTAGAACAACGCGGCGGGTGGCTCGTCCCCTTCAGGCGCGCTAGCCGTTGGGGCAATATGAGTGCTGCCGAACCCGACCTTCCTCCCTATTCCCCCGAACGCATCCTCTCCGCTGATTTCGCTGAGCAGGCGAAGCTCGCCTGCCGGATGTGGGCAATCCAGATCGCCCCGAACTCGATGGCGGTGATGGGGATGTACTGGGCGAAGTACATCTTCCTCTTCGTCGGAGGCTGGGCCTTTTGGGTCTCCTTCGGCGCCGACTACCCCGGCTTCGGCGCCGTGGGCCAGTGGGCGCTCCAGCCCGATGCCTTCCAGAAGGCCATCGTCTGGGCCCTGATGTACGAATCGCTCGGCTTCGGCTGCTCTTCCGGACCGATGAACGCGCGCTTCAACCCACCGATGGGGGGCTTCCTCTACTGGCTGCGTCCGGGAACGACCAAGCTCTCCCTCGTACGCAGCTGGCCGCTCCTCGGTGGTGTCAAGAGGACCTGGTTCGACATCGCGCTCTATGTCGCCCTGCAGGCCTCGTTCGTCCACGTGCTGATCGCGCCCGAGGTCAGCCCCTCCTTGCTGCTCCCCCCGCTTCTCCTGATCCCGTTGCTGGGGCTCGCAGACAAAGTGATCTTCCTGGCCGCACGGTCGGAACATTATTGGGTCGCGCTCGTCTGCCTCACGCTCGCCCACGGCGTGGGTCCGAGCCCCGAGGACCTCGGCTGGGTCGCCGCCTGTCAGGTCGTCTGGTGCTTCATCTGGTTCTGGGCCGCGACCTCCAAGATCAATCACATGTTCCCCTCCGTGATCATGGTGATGATGAACAACGGCCCCTTCTTTCCACGCTGGCTCAAGCGAAAGCTCTTCAAGCAATATCCGACGGACCTTCGCCCCTCGCGAGTCGCCGCCTCGATGGCCCATTTCGGCACGGCCACCGAGTACATGATTCCCGTCTTGCTCTTGACCAGCGACGGCGGGATCCAGACCGTCGTCGCACTGCTCATCATGACGGTCTTCCATGGCTATATCGGCATCAACAACCCCTCCGGCATGCCGATCGAGTGGAATATCGTGATGATCTTCGGCGGTTGGTTCCTCTTCGGCGCGCACCCGGACGTGTCCGTCACGAGCGTCCTTGCGATGCCCGTGCTCGCAGCCTTCCTCTTTTTCTGGCTCGTCCTGGTCCCGACCTTCGGCAATTTTTTCCCGAAGCACGTCTCGTTTCTGCTGGCCATGCGTTACTACGCCGGCAACTGGGCCTACAACATCTGGTTCATGCGAAAACCGACGGACACCACCCCCGCGGCGGAGGACAAGCTGCAGAAGCTCACCTGCTCGTCGGGCTCGATGCGCGAGCAGCTCTCCGCGATCCTTCCCGACGAGACCTCGGTCGACGTCGCGATGGCCATGTCGACCTCCGCACGCTTCCTCCACATGGAGGGCAAGCCGCTGCTCGAGGCCCTCCCCCGGGCCTTTGACGACATCGAAGAATATGAGTGGTGGGAAAGCGAAGTGCTCGCCGGTCAGACGCTCGGCTGGAATTTCGGCGACGGCCATCTCGGAAACGAGAACCTGCTCAGCGCGCTCCAGGAGCAATGCGAGTGGGAAGAAGGAGAGGTCGTCTGTGTGATGGTCGAGTCCCAACCCCTGTTCGGACGAAAGATGAAATGGCGCATCGTGGACGCCGCGGCGGGCCTCATCGAAGAGGGTGAGACGGATATCTCCGCCTTGAAGGACGAGACGCCCTACCCCGATGGCGCCTACGCCGAAGCCCTCCGACGGGGTCGGCGTAGCCCTGCGCCGGCCGCAGGCTGATCGGACGGGTCGACCCGATGTCCACGCCCAGTTCCAAAGCACAGCCCGAGGCAATCGTCATCGGCTCGGGACCGAACGGTCTGGCCGCGGCGATCGAGCTCGCGCGCAACGACGTCGAGGTCCTCGTCCTCGAGGCCGCGGACGAGATCGGCGGGGGAACGCGCAGCGCCGAGCTCACCCTGCCCGGCTTCCTCCACGATGTCTGCTCCGCCGTCCACCCCATGGGCATCCTCTCGCCCTTTTATCGCCAGCTGCCGCTGGAAACGCACGGCCTCGAATGGGTGAAGCCGCAGGCCTCCGTCGCCCACCCCCTCGACGGGCAGGACGCCGTGATGATCTACCGCTCGCTCGACCGAACGGCGGACGAACTCGGACGGGATGGGCGGAATTATCGCCGCCTGATCGAACCTCTGATGCGAGACGTCCATGGCCTGCTCGCCGATGCCATGGCCCCCCTACGAATTCCCCAGCACCCAATCCAGATGGGACGCTTTGGACTCAGAGCGGCCTTCTCCGCCAACCGCCTCGCGAAGCTCCTCTTCCGCGAGGAGCGCGCGCGCGCGCTCCTCGCCGGCTGCGCTGGCCACTCCGTCCTGCCCCTGACTCAGCCGCTGACCGCCGCGCTCGCCACGCTCTTCGCCCTGACCGCACATGTCGAGGATTGGCCGGTCGCGCGCGGAGGTTCCCAGTCCATCGGTCGGGCCCTCGCGAGCTACCTGGAATCCTTGGGCGGGCAGATCGAGACGGGTCACCGGGTCACACGCCTCGACGCGCTCCCCCCGGCTCCCGTCGTCCTCTTCGACACCTCCCCCGAACAACTCTCGACGATCGCGGGAACCGCCCTGCCGCCGGGTTATCGCCGAAGGCTCGGTCGCTACCGATACGGGCCCGGCGCCTTCAAGCTCGACTGGGCGCTCGACGGCCCGATTCCCTGGCGTGACCCGCGCTGTCTCGAAGCCTCCACCGTCCACGTGGGCGGATCCCTCGAAGAGATCGCCGCCTCCGAGCGCGACATGTACGCAGGGCGCCTGAGCGACCGGCCCTATCTCATCGTCTGCCAGCAGAGCCAATTCGACGACAGCCGCGCGCCAGCGGGCCAGCACACCGGCTACGCCTATTGCCACGTCCCGCCCGGCTGCGACGTCGACCGCACGGAGGTGGTCGAAGCACAGATCGAGCGCTTCGCTCCCGGTTTTCGCGACCGCATCCTCGCGCGCCACGCGATGGGACCGAGCGAATGGGAAGCACACAACCCGAACTACAAGGGCGGCGCGATCACGGGCGGGGTGGCCGACGCACTCCAGCTCTTCAACCGACCCGTCACCCGCCTCGACCCCTACTCGACGCCCAACCCCCGCCTCTTCATCTGCTCCGCCGCGAGCCCACCCGGCGGCGGCGTACACGGTCTCGGAGGCTACTGGGCCGCGCGCTCCGCGCTGCGACGATTGGGCCGGAACGCGTGAGGCGGCGAGCCGCCCCCTGCGTGCTCCTACTGATCCTCGCGACCGCGCGACCGACCCCTACGACCGCC
>Ga0315326_10001983_pt1 | contig 10884 bp, 9 predicted proteins | sample M180m32315metaG_FD_203457 | JGI IMG/M metagenome (GOLD analysis project Ga0315326, IMG submission 203457) | Ammonia-oxidizing marine archaeal communities from Monterey Bay, California, United States - M1 80m 32315 | ecosystem: Environmental > Aquatic > Marine > Coastal | place: USA: California... | reverse complement strand
GATCAATGCCCAAAGCATTTTAGATAACGATAAATTAGCACTAATCGCACGATTTGGCGTCGGATATGACAACGTAGATCTCAAAGCGTGTACAGAAAAAGGTATACTGGTTTCCGTAACACCCAACGGTGTTCGAAGACCTGTAGCAATTGCTGGTTTAACTTATATTTTGGCACTTAGCCAAAAAATGTTTCAACGCGATTCGTTAGTCCGTACCGGCCGTTGGCATGAACGCATGGACAATGTTGGTCTTGGCCTACACAACCGAACCATTGGGCTCATAGGGCTAGGGAATATTGGCAGAGAGCTCTGCGGATTATTACAAAATTTTGGTGTTCGAATCCTAGCCTCAGACCCAAATAGTTCGGCATACCTTGCGGGTCAGTCAGGAACCGAATTAGTTGATTTAAACTGCCTTTTAACCAATTCAGATTTTGTAGTCCTGTGCTGTGAATTAAATTCTCAGACACATCATCTAATTGATGAAAAATCCCTTCAAATCATGAAAGATTCCTCATATATCATAAATATTGCGAGAGGTTCAATAATAGATCAGAAAGCATTAACGCGAGCACTGCAGGAAGGCATTATCGCCGGAGCAGGTTTGGATGTCTTCGAAAAGGAACCCATAAACCCCGAAGACCCTCTTTTAAATTTGGACAATATCATTGTGTCTCCCCACGGGTTAGGGTGGACTGACGAATGCTTCACTAGTATTGGCCGGAATGCCGTAGCTGCCATCTGCCGTTTAGCAACAGGCCGACTTCCTGAATTTATTGTAAACCACGAGGCCGCTCGCCATTTTTCATTGAGAGAGAAGCTCCGTATTTTTGCTTCCAATACAATTCCGGTATGATCCCCTCCTATCTAAAACTTTGACCGAGGTCGCTTTAGTATAAAACATATGAATGGATCTTTAAATACTACTTCACATCCCAGCAAAACTTACTAAGGTAATTATGCGAATTATAGATTCCCATGTTCACGTCCTTGACAACTATGCTCCCATGGAGCCATTTGGCGACATTGGACGAGTCGATCGCCTGCTACACCTAATGGACAATGCAGGTGTAGAAATGGCTATCATTTTGCCTGTTGTCGCTGACTTTTCACCCGAGAATAATGAAGAATGTGCAGAATGGGCTCGGCAACATCCAGACCGTTTAGCAACCATGACAGATATACCATTGCATGACGCACAAGCAGCAGAATTAGTCCTAAATGCAAGGGAAACATACCAATCCATTGGCATTAGCTATTATCCAAATACTCAAGACATTAATTGGATGCTTGAAAAAGAATATACGCCACTGTGGGAAGCATTTACTAAAGCGGAACTCGTCTGTAATCTACAGGTTACCCCCGCAAATCATTCAACACTCGTTACACTGGCCGAACGATACCCTTCTATAAATTTTCTCTGTAACCATTTGGGTCTACCAGGGGGGTTTGATAAAGATCACCCAAATTACAATTTTCTCGCACCAGGCCAACAGCTGAAAAATGTGTTTATTAAAGCTTCCGCATTCTATGCAGCAGCAAAAGTGCCTGGGGATCCCCGATGTGAACAAGCATTGGGATACCTTACCGAACTTCTAAAACTCTTCGGGCCAAAGCGAATACTATGGGGTACCGACTGGCCGCCTACAAGTAATCATTTGACCTATAGACAAGCGTTGGATATTGTGAGAACATTTTCACCTGATCTAAGTGAGCGGGAACTTACTTGTATATTAGGAAAAAATGCCGCGGATTTGTTTAGTATTTAGAAAGCTTTTATCAGAATAGACGCTAAAAATAGTTTAAACCATTAAATAAACTTAACGGTTGTAGCGCAATAGAAAATCGAAATAGCACTTCCTCTGGGATGGTATATCCCGATTATTTGACGGGACCTATGCCCTCTACTGCAGAGACCTTTCTTTCACTTGCCTGCGCGCGGTGCCAAATGATTCAGCAACGTGGCCATGCATTCCTATACAATGGACGCCTGAGCCTTTGCCTAACGGCGACCTCACGATCCAACAAATTATTTTAGCTGGAAACTGACTAACTAGAAACAAGTGACAGTTGCCAACAAGATCTCAAATTCTTAGAATTGCACGCCACAAAAAGCTATTTTATCTCACGGTATTGCCCTAATAATTGCACGTAAAAAAGAGAGGATTTCCTACCTATGCGTCCTAATTTCCTTCGTCAGAAATTAAACAACGGTGAGCCCACATTAGGCACGCACATTCATTCTACGTGGCCGTCGATTGTCGAGGCTATTGGCCACACTAGTCACTATGACTACGTCGAATTCGTAGCAGAATACGGTCCTTTTGATTTGCACGACCTCGACAACCTGGGACGGGCTGGGGACCTTTATAATATGTCGATGATGATCAAAGTTGATTCGGAGCACAGAGCTTATGTCGCCCAACGCGCAGTTGGCTCAGGCTTCCACAGCGTTCTTTTTGCCGACGTTCGTTCAGCTGAAGATGTAGTCGAGTGCGTGCGGTGTGTCCGCGCCGACCACCCTAAAGAAAAAGGAACCTATGGAGTCGCCACACGTCGTTTTACCTACATGGGTTACGGTGGAAGTCAAGCATATGTTGATGCGTTACACGACATAGTGATCGTGGTTATGATCGAAAAAGAAAGTGCCGTAAATCAATTAGAAGAAATTCTTTCCGTTGAAGGTGTTGATATGATCCAATGGGGGAGTGCTGATTACTCCATGAACATCGGCCGCGCCGGAGAAAGGACCGCGCCGGAAGTAATCGAAGCGCAGGATTACATCTTCAGTAAAGCCAAGGAAATGAATATCCCTGCACGAGTTGAACTAAATAATATTGCCGATAGGCAAGAACATATAGATAAGGGAATCCGACATTTTTGCATTGGCACCGACGTTACCATTCTTCATCAATGGTGGAAGGAGAATGGAGCTGGGTTGCGGGCAGATTTAGATTAAAAAAACGGCTGTAGCCACTCTTCTTTAATCTCCAGGCCAAACCCAGGTGCATTACTGGGAGTCACATATCCATCTCGAGGAATAACGACACCCGGTATGCCCGGTAATTCTTCTAGAGGCACCCCAGGAGATGATCCGACAAAGTATTCGGAAAGAGGTGCACATCCGGACGCAATACTAAAATGCTGACCGAAGGGGGTTCCAGCACCCCCGTGCGGAATGACAGATATTCCAGCAGCATCAGCTACCGCAGCAATTTTCATACACGTAGTCATTCCTCCAACCCATTGAATATCAGGCTGAAGAATATCAACTACTCGTTTAGAGCAGGCCCACTGAAACGGTACATGGGTATACCAATGCTCCCCTGTAGCCAGCCCCTGCCATGGCAAACGTTGGCGCAAAGCGCAATGTGCATCAAGATCTTCAGATAGTAAGCACTCTTCTAACCATTTCAGCCCATAATGGCGCAATCGTTCCGCCAGGCGAACGGTATACTCCACGTCAAAAGCCATCCAGCAATCTAACATTAATTCACATCCATATCCGACCTCTTCGCGTGCAGCCGCAACAAACTCTTCATTTTTTTTCAACCCGTCCAAACCATCCGCTGGGCCATATGGACACGCCAATTTAAACGCAGTAAATCCCAGTTCCTTATTCCAATCCACATCGTTCCCCGTAGCATAACATCGCAGCGATTCTTTCTGTTTACCACCGAGCATCTCATACACAGGTTGGCCTAAAACTTTTCCTCGTACATCCCAAACAGCTAAATCAACCGCACTTATTGCATAAGAGGCCAAACCAACAGTGCCATATGGTTTTGTCAAACGAAACATCATGTCAGATATTTTCTCGCCAGCCATAACGTCTTGCCCGACCAATTGGGGAGCCAAATGATCTTCTATAACTGCGGCCACAGGACGACCGTGGACCGATGACCCCAAACCCCAATTACCGTCCTCAAGTGTAACCTTACACCATACGGCACCCCAAGAAGACGGCAACCACTGAGACCTATGCCGCTTCACATGAGGGTAACGGGACATCGGATTAGCAACTTCATCATTTTGAGTCCAACTCTCCCTTCGTGGAGGAGTTTTTTCGATATAATCCGGATGATCAATAGCCTTTTGCGGCGAGGTGACAGATGACGCCCCCGGTTTTGTTGAAGGAGGCCCGGAACCTGGTATTTGAACACGTACAGCCTCTATACTTTTAATTTTCACAATAATGCCTCCCAGTATTTTGTCCTTATACAACCATAAATTAAGTCCGGTTGCGTAGTCCATCAAAAGAATATTGAACAGAGAGTACAACTCTCGTTATATTAACATCGGTTTATAAAAATAGAGGTACGAAAATATAAAATGGACCAATTAAAACAACGCTTACTTTATTTACATTGCCAAACCCCCAATGTTTTTTCAAATATTATTGCTCTAAACCTAATAGAGCCTATAAAAGGGGCCGATACAGAAATTGTTGCCGAAAATCCAGACTGGCCGTACCAAACAGTACATGAGGCGATGATAGATGGTTGGCAAATAGTACAATTCCCCTATCTACAGGCACCCTTTAACGACCAGGAACTCGATGTTATAGGCTACGAATTTATACTCCAAAAAATGGAACCGATAAATGAATAAAAGATTTTTACTTGGGGATGCTGAAGTTGCAAATTTTATTGTGAATGGCTTTCATTTAATTCAACCTGATCTTCCCTGTGAATTAAATAAATCCATTGCATCCCAACTAGATATTTTAGACTATAACCCCGGTGATACAATTACAGACGTTATCCCAGACTTAATAAGAGTAATTGAAAATGAACACGTTCAAGGTGCTCTTGTAAGCCTCCTTGGTAATGAATTCGAATTACAAGGCCATCGTCATTGGCATTGCAAGCCGCCGCATTCCAAACATATGAAATGGCACCAAGATGGAATGAATAACCGTAATACTTTTATCGACCGATTCCTAGCCCTGTACTACCCGACAGATATAACAGCCGATATGGGTCCCACGATAATTGTACCTGGCACCCAGTTTAGAAATGCCCCAACTGACAGAATGGCCCATTATACAAATATTCGTGGGCAAGTACCTCTTATCGTTAAAGCTGGGACTGTAGCGCTAACCCACTATGACCTATGGCACGGAACTGCAGCGAATACAAGTAGCCAAAAACGGCATATGATCAAATTTCTTTTACGACGAACAAAAGAAAACGCCAAGCCAAGTTGGGATCACGACCCTGAAAATCTTGGAAAAAATACCGACTGGGATAGCCGGTCAAAAGCAGAAGACCCCAACAATATTCTATCTTTTTCTAATCCCCTTCAGGTCTCTCAAACCGACCATTACAAAGAGCGAGAGATCCGAAAAAGAAATTGGAACTATCTACTAGGAAATATTTGATAATCCACATATAACCACTAACCGAGCGAAGATTCCATGAAGATTTCAGAAATTAAAACAGCCGAAATTCAAATAAAGGTCGATCAAAAGCCGACCTATAAATATCACTATGTACGCATTTATACTGATGAGGGAATTTACGGAACGGGCGAAGCAAGTCACGTTGATGGAGGATGGAGAGGGTCTACCCAGACCATGGCTCAGCAACTCATCGGTAAAGACCCACGAGATGTGGATGCATGCTTTGAGGGCATCCGAAGAAGCTATATTTTCCGTGGCGGAATGGCCGGGCTTGGTATATCAGCATTAACGGGCCTCGAAATTGCCCTTTGGGATTTAGCTGGCAAGACACAAGGCGTACCGGTATACCGTTTACTGGGCGGAAAGTTTAGAGATACGGTCCGACTTTATGTTGATAGTGCTATGACTAATTGTCGCGAACGTGCTGAAGAAGCACGGTCTAAGGGATTTACCGCAATTAAATTCGATCTTGATGACGCAAACAATCCACACAAACTAGATGCATGGAACTGGTCTGTTACACCGCAAGAATTGGAGAGTATGGTTGAACAGGCTTTTGCTATACGTGAAGCAGTGGGCCCGGATATGGATTTAGCTATTGATTTGCACGGACGGTACGACGCCACGGCCGGGATGAAAATAGCCCACGAACTGGAAGACCTGAACCTTATGTGGCTCGAAGAACCGGTCCCACCAGAAAATATTCAAGCGATGGCCAATATAACACAGGCGACAAGTACTCCCATATGTGCCGGAGAAAATGCCTATCTTCGATATGGATTTCGAGAAATCATAGAAAACCAGGCAGCAGATATAATTATGCCTGACATTTCAAAATGTGGAGGCTTAAGCGAATGCCGAAAAATAGCCAATATGGCTGAAACCTATTATATACCCTTCGCTCCCCACAATAATTCTAGTGCACTTAGTACTGTTGGCGACGCTCACGTATGTGCCAGCGTGCCAAATTTTCTAGCCCTCGAATTTCACCGTTTCCATGATCCAACATGGGAACACGTAATCGAGTCGAATCAAGATGTAATTCAAAATGGGCATGTGCAATTAACAGAAGAGCCCGGCCTCGGCGTAGAATTGAATGAGTCCTATTTAAAAACAATGCTCGAGGAAGACGAGCCGCTTTGGCAATAAATAATGCCCTTTGGCAAAAGCGACAAGAGACCTTATGTCTCTTGTCGCCGGGAGGGTTTACCGGGTATGAATATTGATATACCCTTAAGCTGAGGACGCTCATTCCATATTTTTGTTTCCGAAAAAAATATTCTCCAGCTATATTCCCTCTCTCTAAATAGATGGAATGTTTCCACTATTTTAACAAGTGTCTTGAGCCCTTTAAAGATTCAAAAACCTTGCATCCAACATCTTTATTACCAAGTTTTTTTAAATCAAATTTCATTATCATTTGATTTCACGTCACGAGAAACACGCCCAAGCAAAATAGGAATCACGCCAAGCAAGCGGATCGATATACCGAGAATATTAAGAAAAATATAAATCCCGATTTCCTCAATTCCTAGACCCACTTGGTCAAAAAGTAATGCTATTAAACCCTCTCGTATGCCCACCCCACCCGGAGTTAAGGGTAATACAACAACAACCACTTCAATCAACGCCAAAATGGCAGCAAGAGACCAAAACATAAACGTCCCGTTTATTGCATAAACAACAACAGCGGTTCCGAAAACTAATATAACCTGCAAACAAATTGTTAATAAAAAAGCCGAAAACATTGTAAATTTTTGGAAACGGAAAATAAAGATTGCCTCGCGAATTTCTGATAGAGACGACACTACTGTGGTTGGCAGATAACGTTCAAATAATAAGCGTATCAAACGAGTAACGCGTTTAGAGAATGAAAGACACACAGCCATTAATAAGCCCAGTGAAACAACCAAGAGTACGAGTCCTATTTGTGAATTCCAGTAATTTAACAGGTGACTTTCAATAAAGAAGCCAACCAATCCAACAAAAAGCCACCCGGTCATCCCCATCAGTTTTGATAGCCACGTAGATCCCCATACAACGCCGTAATCAACACTTTTCGATAGTAGATAGGCGCGAACAATCTCTTGGGCGCTTGCACCGGGAAGTATCAACGAATAAAACGATGCAGCAAAATGATATTCTAGTGTCCTGCCCAAGGAGAGGTCCGTCGCGCAGGTGCGAAGTAACATCCACCATCGGACACCCTGCAAACACATCGTTGGGATCAACAAAAGCATAGGAAGTACAACCCACGAAGGTAACAGTGATAATGTTGATAACAAAGTAGGGTAATCTATCTGCAAATAGATCCAAACAAACGGGCCAACTATTGCAATACCCCGTAGAAAACGTTTGGCCCACTTCCACAGATTATCCTTTATAACCTCAAAATTTAGCACCTAAGCCCCCCAGATTTGTTTCCGTCATGCTTGGAGCAAAATGGTAAATATCCTCAGGCGCAATGATTTTTTTATCCATTTTAATTTGATTCACTATACATCCTTGACGGATCCATCTGAAGCATAGCAATCAACTTGAAAGTCCAATTTTCGCATCGGACTTTCCAATAGAGCCTTCTCGTTTAACTCCACGCCCAGCCCTGGTTCATCGGGCACAAATAGGCAGCCCTCATTAACAATCCATGATTCGCACATGGCTTGATCACGATAAGGATCCTGCCGAACATATTCCAGGACAAGAAAATTGGGGATTGCTAATCCTAAGTGGGCAGCTGCGGCCGTCGATATCGGTCCCTGGGGATTGTGGGGAGCAACTTGCACATAATAAGCTTCAGCCATGGCTGCAATTTTTTTTACCTCACTAATGCCACCTGCGTGGCAAAGATCAGGTTGAATAATATCTAACAACCGTTTTTCTAAAATCGACCTAAATTCCCATTTAGAATAAAGCCTTTCTCCCGCAGCCAAATCCATTGTAGGGTCTGCTTGCCGAAGACGTTCAAGTCCTGTTAAATCATCCGGCTGTACCGACTCTTCGAAAAAAAATAAATCAAACGGTGAAAGTGCTTTCATCAACCGCGTGGCCGAAGCGGGCGTTCCTCGACCGTGATCATCGACCATTATATCAATACTGTCTCCAACTGTATTCCTCAGTCGACCAATCCGTTCAGCAAAAAAATCTATCCGATCGCGCTCTGGCAATAATCCATCTCCAGTCCAGGCTCCGGTCTTCATGGCAGTAAACCCATCCTCCACATCACGCTCTGCCTCTTCTTCCATTCTATTGGGTTCATATATACCGACATGCGTATACAAACGAATAAAATCCCTTACCCTCCCCCCCAGTAATTGGTAAACGGGAACATTCCATGCTTTTCCACGAAGATCCCATAAGGCTTGATCGATTCCAGCTAAGGCAGAATTGTGAACGGGGCCTCCTCGCCAAAATGCATGTCTATACAATGACTGCCAAATGTGTTCAACCCTCAAAGGGTCATGTCCAATGAGTTGTTGACCCATCCGCTCTATTTGAGCCATCACCACATCCTCTTTCCCCTCAAGAGTAGCTTCACCCCATCCACATAGATCTGTATCAGTCTCAATCTTTACTAATACCCAGTTACGCAATCCGGCCCACGATGCAAGGGTGTTAATGGCCGTAATCTTCATTTTGGTTCACCCTCCTTTAGCGTATATTATTCATCCTAAAAAGGTTACTCATTAATATAGCTTGATTAACGTAAGACAACATACTCATCTACTATGCAAGCTTTTGAGGTTATAAGTTTTGCATGTTTAGCTAGAAAAGGGAAGGACGTAATCATGCAATTTGATACACTTTTAAAGGGCGGTCATTTAATCGATCCGCACAACGGAATTAACGCTCTTAAAGACGTCGCCATTTCTGACGGACGAATTGCTGCAATAGACAATGATATACTAACCAGTAGTACAAAACAGACAATCGATGTAACAGGGCTCTTTCTTACTCCTGGGCTAGTAGATATCCATACGCATATGTATGCAACCCCTGGCTGGAAAAATGCTTGGGCTGGAGACAACAGTATACTCCCCGACGGATTTTCTTTTCGCAGTGGTGTAACAACTATGGTCGATACGGGAAGCGCTGGCTGGCGAATCTTTCCGGATTTCCGAGAGCGTGTACTTACTCGCTTTCAGACACGCATGTTTGCCTTTCTTAATATAGTTGGAATGGGAATGGTCCATACAGATATGGAACAAAATATTGCCGATATGGACGTTGAACGCACTGCAGACGTTATGAAAGAACACAACGACTTTATAGTAGGATCGAAAACCGCCCACTATAAAGGCCCCGAGTGGATCTCAACGGAGTCTGCACTCCGTGCAGGTCAATTAGCAAACATGCCGGCAATGATCGATTTCGGTCTTTTCCCCCGAGAAAGACCATACTATGAACTTGTGACTGAACGTATGGCAGAAGGTGATATCAGTACTCATATGTTTCTCGGCGACGTACCGTGGTTAGATAGCGACGGACAAGTTTTACAATATTTATATAAGGCACGCGAACGGGGAGTAATATTTGACGTAGGACATGGAGGTGGCTCTTTTTATTGGCGAAATGCTGTACCTGCCATACAACAAGGATTTTATCCCGACTCCATCTCGACGGACCTCCATACAAAAAACATGAACGAGGACATGTTTGATATGGTTACAGTTATGTCGAAGTTCCTTGTCATGGGTATGCCTCTTTACGAAATAATTCGTGCTTCGACAATAAATCCAGCAGTTGAAATAGGGCACGAGGAACTCGGCCACTTAAGCATAGGATCCTTAGCAGATATCGCTGGACTAAAGATCTCGGAGGGTGATTTTGGCTATACGGATGTAGCAAGCGGCCTGTTCCGTGGGAACGAAAGAATTACGTGTGAGCTGACTCTTAAAGACGGAACCGTAATGTGGGATTGGAATGGACGTATCGGAGTCGATTACAAAACCCTCGAGCCCATTTATGGAGTTCGTAATCCAAATGGATTGATACTTCCTCCAACGGCTTAACTATTAGTTTAATTCCCACGTAACCACGTTGACATGGGAATTCCCTATTACAAAAATAATAAGGCGAGAAATCAACTATGTCTCGAGTAATACTCTTCTATCTTTTTATTACTGTTTTGGACCTTGGCGCTGATGAACTTGTAAGCTTTTATGCGATGGGCGACACCCCATATGCCATAGAAGACCATGCGTTGTTAATTGCTCAGTTACATAATTTACCGATAAATGATGCATTGTTTGCTATTCATCTCGGCGACATTAAGACAGGAAGTTCCAAATGTGAAGAGCCCGCTTATTATCGCGTAGCAGAATACCTACGAACATCTCAATTACCGATGTTCATAATAGCAGGAGATAATGAGTGGAATGATTGTAAGAACCCTAAAATAGCATGGGGGTTTTGGTCAAAACATTTTATGTACTTTGATCTGCATTGGGAAAATTCTTTCTCCATTACAAGACATCCCAACC
>Ga0315326_10001981_pt1 | contig 10888 bp, 6 predicted proteins | sample M180m32315metaG_FD_203457 | JGI IMG/M metagenome (GOLD analysis project Ga0315326, IMG submission 203457) | Ammonia-oxidizing marine archaeal communities from Monterey Bay, California, United States - M1 80m 32315 | ecosystem: Environmental > Aquatic > Marine > Coastal | place: USA: California... | reverse complement strand
TGCAACTTTGTTACCATGAAAATCCCAGGCGGAGCTGAGGCTGCAGTGGCGTTTGATAAAAAACTGTGTTCGCTGGGTTTTGTGGGCCGGCTTGCCCATCAGAATGCGCTACCGGACTGGTTGCGGTTGACTATTGGCTCAGCTGAAGCCATGCAGACACTGATTCCAGCACTTGAAACACTGATTGAATAGCAACGAATTGGTCGGAGGATAATGATCAAACATTTCTTAATAGGCCTGATGATAGCGGCTGTTATGACGGCAATGATTCCCAGCAGCGCCCGGACACAGAGCTTTACGGTCGGCACTTCTGCTCAGGGGTCAAGCGGCTATGCGATGACCGGTGCGATGGCAAAAGTTGCACTTAAGGCCAGCCGGCTGCGGTTGCGGGCCATGCCTCAGGGCGGGCCAACGGTGACGCTGCCATTGGTTAACCAGGGAGATCTGGATTTTTCCATCGCGGTGAGCTTTGTGGCCCGGTTTGGCGTCCAAGGTAGCGCCATGTTCAGCGCTATTGGTCCACTCGATGACCTGCGTGTGGTTGCGGCATTGCGGGTGCTACCACTCGGCGTGATGGTGCCCAGGGATTCTGATGTCAAGCGGTTGTCTGACTTTCGTGGACGTAATATGCCAACCAAGTTCAATACCCAGAAGATCATGGGCGCGATGATGACTGCCGTCTACGAAATGGGCGGTATGACGGCCGAAGACATAAACGGTTTTCCGACACCTACGGGTGAACGTGCGGTTGAAGACCTGATTGCAGGGCGGATTGCGGGGACGCTTTACACGATGGATGCGGGGCTGACCCAGCAGGCTAATGCTAAAATCGGCATTCGATATATCGGCATCGAAAACAATGAAGAAAACAGCGCCATTCTGGCGCGCCATGCGCCGGGTGCAGTGATTGGCATGATCGAGCCTGGGGATGCTTATGCGGGTTTGGATGAGCCTGTGAATGTTATCGTGGCGCCGTTTCTGCTGATGGCTAATAAAGATGTTCACCCGGCAGTGGTACGGCAACTGCTCGAAGCGCTACATGACCATAAAGCGAGCCTGGTGGCGTCTTTTTCTGGATTTGACAGCTTTAACCCTGAGAGGATGTATCAGGAAGTGGACATGCCCTATCATGAAGGCGCATTGGCCTTTTACCGAGAAATCGGCCAGCTGAATTAAAACCGATAGCCATGGCTGACAGCACGGGAGTTGCGCATGCAACCGGGTGACCTTGAAAAGCAGGAATTTGGCCTGGATATTTTTTCAAACAGGACCGTTTCACATCGTCTCGGTCTGGCCTTGTGCGGGCTGATCAGCCTGGCCTCGCTGGGCTGGGCGCTAGATGTGTATCGTGAGTTGGGCATGTCGTTTATGAACGAGCAGTTTTTTGCCATGGTGATGGCGATTGCGCTGCCGGCGGTGTTGCTGATGTATCGGGCTGACCGCAGCGATCTACTGCAGGCGGCGCCGATCTATGACTGGCTGCTGGCCCTGGTCGGTTTTGCCAATGGCGTGTATGTTGCTATCTATTACCCGGATATTCTGGACCGGTTGTATACCTCACCCGAGGATGCGGTGATCGCAGGCTCGGTTTTTGTTGGGCTGATCGCTGAGGGCCTGCGGCGTACTGCAGGAAAGGTGTTGTTCCTGTTTCTGATGTTCATTCTCCTGTTTGGTTTTTTCAGCCATTATCTGCCGTTTAATTTTCGTGGCGAGGAGATCTCTTACGCGCGTTATGTTGTATTTCTGGGTCTGGACTCCAATGGCTTACTCGGTTTGGCACTGAAGGTATCTACTACCATGATCACTGCGTTTCTGCTGTTTGGTTTTGTACTGGAGAAAGCCGGGGGTGCTGAATTTTTCACTGATTTCTCTAAATCCGTGGTAGGCGCTAAGCGAGGCGGCTCAGCCAAGATCGCAATTGTCGCCTCCAGCCTGTTTGGTTCGATTTCCGGCAGTGCAGTGTCCAATGTGGTATCGACAGGGGTAGTGACCATCCCATTAATGCGTCGATCCGGCTATTCGAATGAAGATTCCGCCGGCGTGGAAGCGGTGGCGTCGACCGGCGGGCAGTTAATGCCGCCAATGATGGGCATAGCCGCCTTTCTGATGGCAGAGATCCTGCAAAGGCCCTATTCGGAGATTGTGATAGCCGCCATCATCCCGGCACTGCTGTATTATATTGCCCTGTTTACCCATGTTGACCTGCTGGCGGTACGTGACCGGATTAAACCGCTGCAGGCATCGCAGATTGGCAAGCTGGGACCGATCTTCAGCAAGGGCTGGTTGTTTTTCATCCCCTTTGTGGTGATCATCATGGGGTTGTTTACGTTTAATCTGCAGCCGGAAACTGCTGCTGTTTACGGTTCGGTTTCGCTATTGCCCATCGGGCTTTTTCTGGGTTATGGCACGATCAAACTGTCGCTCCGTGACGCGCTGCCAATCCTGGTGCGTGCCGGTCAGGCGGCACTGGAGATCATGATGATTTCGGCGGCGGCGGGCATCATTATCGGCGTACTGAACATCTCTGGACTTGGCTTTGCACTGACCCTTGAACTGGTGTACATGCTCGATGGCAATCTGTTGATTCTGTTGCTGGTCGTTGCCTCCATGAGTATTGTTCTGGGTATGGGTATGCCAACGGTCGGCGTGTATCTGCTGTTGGCGACGCTGCTGGCCCCTTCGATAGTGGAATCAGGCATTCCAGCGCTGGCCGCCCATCTGTTTGTGTTTTACTTTGGCATTATGTCACTGATCACCCCCCCAGTAGCGATTGCGGCCTTCACAGCAGCGACTCTGGCACGCGCTGATGCCTTTAAAACCGTGTGGGCGGCGGTGCGCTTTGGTTGGGTGGCGTATCTTATTCCCTTCCTGGTGGTAGCCTCGCCGGTGATGATCATGGATGGCACCTGGCCCCATATAGCGGCTTCATTTGTGACCGCGGTAGCTGGCGTTTGGTTTGTTACTGCGACCATCGTGGGAGTCTGGCGCGGGCCGATGAACGTCATGATCCGGTCAGCATTCTTGGTTGGTGGTCTGCTCCTGATTGTACCCACTGATCTAGGCACGCTGGCTATTGCTGCAAATGTAATTGGCCTGGTGCTGGCGGTGGTTTTGATCGCCAGCTCGGCATTTGGACAGCAGCGTCTCCCTGAGACCTGCATCACAGTAGTATAAAGGTAGAAGCGATGAAACAACCCAATATTCTGCTGTTCATTACTGACCAGCATCGTGCCGATCACCTGGGCTGTTATGGTAATGCCCAGGTGAAAACACCTCACATCGATGCGCTGGCTGCACGCGGTACGCGCTATGATCGTTTTTATGTGGCTAATCCAGTGTGCATGGCTAACCGAGCTTCTTTGATGACTGGGCGCATGCCATCGGGTCATGGGGTCTATTCCAATGGCACGCCATTGTCGATACATTCCAGGACTTTTGTGCAGCGGTTGCTGGAAGAGGGCTATCACACCGCATTGATTGGCAAGTCGCATCTGCAGACCATCACTGGCAGAGAAGCTGCCTGGAAACCGGACCCGGCGCGTTATCAGTATGATGAGCGTGGCCAACCGGTTGAGGCACAAAGCCCTAATCGACGCGGCCAGCAGTATCTGAACGAAGATCCGCGCTCCTGGGCAGAGCCAGGTTTCAGCACCGAGACGCCGTACTATGGTTTTGAAAAAGTGACCATGGTGACGGGCCATGGGGATGAGGCCGGCGGTGATTATGAGCAGTGGCTGAAAGCGCAACCCGGTGACTGGAATATGCGGCGGGGTGAGCCAAATGCTATCCCGGTTCCAGGTATTGTCACGCCCCAGGCCTGGCGCACGCAGTTGCCCGAAGCGCTGTATCCAAGCGCTTATATCGGTGGGGAGACGGTTGACTATCTACAAGCCCATACCGTGAAAGACACTAACCAGCCGTTTTTTATACAGTGTTCTTTCCCTGATCCCCATCACCCCTTTACACCGCCCGGCAGGTACTGGGACATGTACGACCCGGATGAGATCGCCTTACCTTCTGGTTTTGGACGGGGTGACACGCATCTGGACAATTATCTGCATGAGGCCCTTGAACAAGGCAGGGCCCAGCGCAGCACCCAGATGCCCTATGCCGTGAATGAACGGGAAGTGCGTGAGGCGATTGCATTGACCTACGGCATGATCGCGCTGATTGATGATCAGGTCGGCGTGGTTATGGCCGAGCTGGAACGGCTCGGCCTGGTGGAAGATACCCTGGTGATTTTCACTTCAGATCACGGTGATTACATGGGTGACCGCGGCTTGATGTTAAAGGGACCGTTGCATTTGCATGGCCTGGTGCGGGTGCCTTTTATCTGGGCCGATCCCAGAAACAGGCATGCCAGAGTCAGCCAGGAGTTGGGCCAGACTATTGATATTTCTGCCTCTATCATGGATCACGCCAGGGTTTCGCCTTATTACGGTATTCAGGGGCGTGTGTTGGAGAAAGACCCGGAAGTGGATGCGCTGTTGATTGAGGACAGCCGCCAGCGGGTCAACCTGGGGTTTGATCGTTTCCAGGGGTTACGCACGCTGATTACTAAGACCCACCGATTGACTATTGGCGAGCCGGATGCGGGCAATGAGCTGTATGATCTGATTGCGGACCCTGACGAGCGTCACAATCTTTGGCAGGACCCAGCGCGGATGGAGACGCGGGCTGCCCTGCTGGATGCCCTGGTGCGCAAGATGATAGCGATGCAGGACCCGGTACCTTTGGCACCATTTTATGCGTGAGTGATACGGTCGGCCAGCTGGCCTCTGGAATTCACCTAACAAGCAAGGAAATCAGCTCTATTGAAAATCACCAGAATATTCTTCAGGCGAGGGCCCACCTCGATGGCGCCTTGCTGCAGAAGCCATTGTCTTGTATTGCTGATTCAAAAGGGCTGCTACTGCTGCATTGAACGATCCCTCGGAATGTGGTTTATTCTGCCTATGCTCGGCTTTGTTTAGTGTTCGAACGAGGTAGCCAAAGGTAATCCGGCCGGGTAGCAGTTCTATAATGTGAATCAGTAGCGCCTGATCTGGAGTGCTACAGGTGAAAAAAGGAATTACCTTGCACAATTTGTCCTGAGGGAATTGCAAATGCAATGTATGACATCAACTGCAAGTACTGTCTGGTTAGGTCATCGGTGCCACCGATGCGTTAAGGAATCGATCAAAAGAATAACAAAGCCTAAGGATATTTGACCAAGGGAGGCGAGATGCTGTCCAATTATCGTGTGCTCGATCTGACGGATGAACGCGGCATATTCTGCGGTTACCTACTTGCCCACCTGGGTGCCGAGGTAGTTGCTATCGAGCCTCCTGGAGGGTCGTCGACCAGGCGAAAAGCGCCGTTTAAAGATAAAGCAGGGCTATGGTGGGAAGCCTATGCGCGAGGCAAGCGAAGTCTTGAATTGGATCTTGCAACAGAAACAGGTCAGCATGATTTTGAAGCGCTTGTTAAGGAGGTTGATTTTGTCATTGAATCATTCAGCCCAGCAGAGCGTGCAGATCTGGCGCTGGATTACTCAAGTTTGAGTTTGATTAACCCTGCGCTGATTCTGGTTTCAATCACAGCCTTTGGCCAGACAGGTCCAAAGGCTGACTGGCCAGCTACAGACCTGACGGTCTGGGCCGCCAGTGGTGCGCAGGCACTTGCCGGTGATGCAGACCGGGCACCGGTACGAACCAGTGTGCCTCAGACCTATATGCACGCTGCAGCCGACGCGGCGGGGGCCGCTTTGATTGCGCTTCAGGCTAGACATAAAACGGGCTTCGGGCAGCATGTCGACATTTCTGCGCAATGTTCATCTGCGCAGGCTGCGTTATCGGCATTCCTGGGTCCTGCAAATAATTCCGAGGTGATTATTGAGCGAGAAGCAGGCGGACTGGCCGGGGCATTTCCTATTCAGATGACCTGGCCCTGCAGGAACGGCTATGTCGCAATTACTTTTCTTTTTGGCCCTGCCTTTACCGAACCAAACAAGCGCCTGCTTCGCTGGCTGGCTGAGGATGGGTATTGCTCGAAGCAGACCGCGGAAGAAGATTGGGGCATCAAAATAGCCGCTATGATCGCCACAGGCGAGTCCCCAGAGTCCTACTTCGAGCTGTGCAAACAGATCCAGGCCTTCACCCTGACCCGTAGCAAAGAAGCATTATTCGAAGAGGGCTTGGCGCGAGGGATTTATATCGCGCCAACGCTGGATGTCGAGAATCTGTTAAAGGAAAGGCACTTTCACTCTCGTGATTACTGGCAAAAACTTAATATGGTAGCGGCTGAAGCAAGAGTGCCAGGCGCTTTTGCCAAGATGCCGAAAAGTCCCTTGAAGCGGCTCGGGGTTGCACCGCAGTTAAATGATTTCCAGTCTTTTGCATCGGTTCTCGGATCGAAAATCGAACCCACAGGGAGCTCGGAGCGACCATTGGCAGGACTCAAAGTGCTCGATTTCATGTGGGTTATTGCCGGTCCGATATTTACCCGTTTGCTGACAGATTATGGTGCTACCGTCGTCAAAGTGGAATCCAGTGTTCGGCTTGACCCGGTGCGCGCCGCGCCGCCATTTGTAAATGACGAGCAACTGGTTAGTCATGGCACCTGTTTTAGTAATTTTAATGCCGGGAAATTGGGTGTCACCATTGATCCATCCAACCCGGTGGGCCGGGAAGTTATTCTGGACCTGGTGAAGTGGGCTGATGTGGTAACCGAATCCTTCTCACCAAAGGCAATGCGGGCGTGGGGTCTTGATTACGACACGCTAAGATCGATTAATCCTGATCTGATCATGTTATCAAGTTGTTTGATGGGCCAGACAGGCGAGCGATCCATGATTCCTGGTTACGGCAATATGGCGGCGGCTATCACCGGGTTTTACGAGCTGACCGGATGGCAGGATCGATCTCCAGCGGGCCCTTATCTGGCATACACAGACGGAGTAGCGCCAAGATTCATGCTGGCATCGCTCATGGCAGCGCTTGAACACAGACGCAATACGGGCGAAGGCCAGCATATTGATATATCCCAAGCGGAAGCCGCTATCCACCTGCTTGCACCAGCGATTCTGGATTATGAGTTAAATGAGCATGTCTGGCCCCGGATGGGCAATCGTGATCTTGAATGTTGCCCACACGGGGTTTTTCAGGTCGGCGGTGACGATAGATGGGTGGCTCTGGTTTGTCAGTCGGATAAAGACTGGCAGGCCTTGTGCGAGCTGGGGGGATTTGATGATTTAAGAGAAGATCCATCCCTTAAAACCGCACCACAACGAAAGTTACGTGAGGATGACCTCGAGATGAGAATATCAGACTGGACCGGCGCGCAGGATGAGGATGCTCTGGTTGCTAGCCTGATTGCGGCCGGGATTGCAGCCCATGTAGTCCAAAAGGCCAGAGACTGCATGGATGACCCACAGTTGAAGCATCGCTCTCATTTCATCACAACCACCCACAGTACGGTTGGTGATGTTGTGTTAGAAAATAGTCGTTTTCGATTGAGTAAGACCCCGGCGGTTATTGAAAGAGCAGGCCCGGATATGGGCGAGCACAATGTGGAGGTGTTAACGGAAATACTGGGCTATGACATGGATAAGGTTGCTGATATATTTGCTTCTCTTACCATGGAATAGAACGTCATCGAATATTCAGTTTCTTTTCCCGATTTGCCATTTTCAGGAGAGGGTCCAGTATTACTCTGGCTAGCGTAATAGCGATTCCCTGTTTACAACCAAAGCCTGGGTAAACGCCGGGTTGTGTAATTGCAATGGCTGCCCTTGATGTGAGCGTATACTAGGAAACCGCCTCATAGACAAAGCCAGCTAAAGAACCCAGAATCAAAACATAGATAGGTAGCATACTGATCACTAAGCCTGCTTGGCGCTTCGTTGCTTCTTTGTAATAACCGCGCGCGTACATCAGTCGACCAAAGGGCCATAAGATACCTATAACCGAGGCCCAAATCGGATCAACAGCGACGGCAAACAGCCACAACCCAGGAAGAAACAGAGCAAGATGCTCCAGCGTATTCTGGTGCGCTCTGACGTAACGCTGGTACTCCTCAGGGCCATCGTGAGAAGGGGCAGTCACTCCGAAACGCCCACGAGCCATCCCTGACATGAACAGGGTGTAATAGTAAATGAGCAGTGCGATGCAGCTGACTATGCCGGGATAGATGAGGTCTGCCACCATTTTTCCTTGGTTTGGGTTTCTGGAGGTGTTTCAGGCTAGCAGACAAGTTGAGCAGGTGCGAGTGTCGCCATCATTTCCACATACATCTGCGAGTTTCGAGCATTCTGTACGTCGTCAGCCCATCTGGGAACACCAGCACTAAATTCTAAGAGACATTCTTCTAGATAGAGTTCCTGCCAGCGGGTGCCCGAGCCACGCAGACGTGCATAGATAGCTGTATACCTGCAATTAAGTAATTTGGGATGAGTCTAAGACAGTCGGGGAACTCCCCGTTGTTTAGTGAGTCTTTATCGAGTCGTACAGAAGCAGTTACATGTAAAGTGGAATTAGACGATCAAAGGTGTCGCAGGGCTGCTGCCATTGAATACTAAGGCATAACTATAAATGCCTCTTAAGCGATCAATTAACTATGACTTATTTAGCTATAGGCGTTGGTTCTATCCCTTTCTCGTCGTGAACTTTGCTCCCACTGCGCCTATAACCGCAGAAGAACGGGACAGACCTAGCGCCTCTTTCAATGAGAACATAGGAGTTACACCAGTGCAATGTCCGGCCATTAAATAGGAAATCCCGGTCTCCTTCAATTTGAGTCCTGTCCAGCTGCGAGTTGATTCAGATGCATTGAAGAGATGTAACCCACCCATCAACCCGAGAACTGGGCCTCTTTGAATGGTATTAGTAACTTGAGTCACCAGATTCACAGTACTTGAGTGTCCGCAGTCTGGAAGAAGTATGGGGCCCTCACTTGTCTTTATAACTAATCCTTGACTATCTGGAATCCAATCAACTTCTGTTGCTTCATCTTCGCTATCGATTTTAAAGAATTTTGGAAAATTTTCTTTATTAAATTTTCTTTATTAAATTTTCTTTCTATTGGCCCTGTTGCACATACCCCAGGCGCTACCTCTGTCGCTTTGGAAACTTCTATAAATTTAACACCAAGACTCTCAATCTGTGACCGTTTTGTTAGCATCATGTTTCATTGTGAGGAACCAAGTCGCTCTGCTAATGATCTTCCCGCCGCCGATCTTTGATCTAGATATCTAGGTTCAAAAAATCCTTTTGCAACGTAAACATTTATTGACGGGGTAATGCCTTTTCGTCTCAAAAGATTCACTATTTCTTCTAATCCTCCTGTGTGATCAAAATGAAAATGACTCAGCACGATCGTCTTTATACATGTGAGGTCTACACCAAAAGAATCTGTATTTCAGCAAAGTTCACCATAGTCCCGCAATAGTGCATACCGGCACAAACCCAATGAGCAGTATCAGTAGTAGGCGAGGTACTACTTTTCCTCCAGCTTCGTGTAACAGTCTGCGATGCCATTGCGTGCTTGAGAGCGGGATTGAACCGTGCCATCCCCATATACCAGATCTTCATGCCTTGTTATAAGCGGCGCTGTTATCTCTGAAGCATATTTGCAGGCAACCATCCCAGTCTGATTGATGGTATAATCGTATTCCGTTGTTGTGTTGGAGCAGCTTAGAACTAAAGCGGTAGCCAGCAGTATCAGCAGTAGTCGAACCATACCAGATCCCTTAATATGCTATAAATCAAGCATAGCGCTGCAACTGCAAAGGCTCAAGGGATGGCGGTTAATGCGTATAAGCCATATCGCACAAAGACTTCAGCCTTGGCTACAGACTGAGCTTTTCCCATCTAACACTATTGACCTTGCCCGCAGGTGGCTGAGCCACCCAGACGTGCAGGTATAGCTCTATACCTGCCTTGTTCGTCCGAATTAGTGATACCACCTAATAGCAGGAGTCCCATCTGTTGAAGTGGGGGTACCAGGGGGGGCGGGTACTACTTTGCCAGAAATGGCCGAATGTACCCGGATTGGCAGCATTGAGACTGAACTGTTATCGTAGAAAATCTGAGATTTTAATTTTATGATTGATGGCATCGGAAAGTTTCGAGGGATAGAGCGATGTATGATTTTTTTATGATCTTGCTAAGTAATCTTTGGGATTTACCCTCTGCGATCTTTGTGGGTATACCATTGCTCGGATTCGCCTATACATATTCTTTCACAGAGTCTGGGCTGACTCTTATCTCCGACCTCGCATATCCGGTAGGTCTTATAGCGTTGTTAATTGGGCTAGTTGGCTTATTGCAAAATATTTCAGATCTTGATGCCTTGCCAATAGCCTTAGCGACAGCCCATGTTCCACTGATCTACGCGGCAATCGGCCACGGAATTGTTTGTGGTGGAAGACGAGACTTATCGGAGACAGATAGTTCCCCTGTGAGGAAGTCATTAGGCACCATAATTTTCTTAGCTCTTACCCTTTGGGCTGCTAATGAATCCGCAGGTTTGGGTATATTCGTGTTGCTTGATGCTTTGGTATTTACATTTGTTGGAATAATCGCTCTGGTTTGCGCTGACCACCTGCTTAATAAGCAAGATGTTGTTGGTTGGAGTCAGAGATTATTGGGAATCGCCTTATTCTGTTTTTTGTGTGGGTTAATTGGAATGTTAGCCAATTTGGATGAACGAAGAGCCATTGGGCCAGCTGCTGCCCTGTCACTTTTAGGACTCCTTTATCCGCTAGTATTCGTAGTAATCGGAAGAATATGGTTACCAGAAAAAATGTTAAACAAGAATGGTTCCAATGGTACGGGTCTTCTCAACTTAGTGGTCCCCGTGCTATTTGGCATCCTCGCTTTAAGTGGGTTGCTGGTAAGTAGTACGTTCT
>Ga0315326_10001980_pt1 | contig 10889 bp, 11 predicted proteins | sample M180m32315metaG_FD_203457 | JGI IMG/M metagenome (GOLD analysis project Ga0315326, IMG submission 203457) | Ammonia-oxidizing marine archaeal communities from Monterey Bay, California, United States - M1 80m 32315 | ecosystem: Environmental > Aquatic > Marine > Coastal | place: USA: California... | reverse complement strand
CTTCCCCTGGGATCTAATAATTCCAGAATTACAGTACTTTTCCCCGACTTTACGAGTCCTATTCTTTCCAAAATCCTAGAAGCAATAGCACTATCTTCACCGTTTCCATCTCCCCGAATGATAGTTTCAATGGCGTTAACAAACCGATTCAGAACACCTTCAACATTAGTCACGTATCCACTAGAAGAACCACCAGGTGATACTTCCAAGTCCAGTTCAGGTATCCTAATGGTGCACGAAGAAGATCTCACTACCCTTGCCATCGTCTTTTCTACTTCATTGATTTCCAATGATGAATGGCCAGGCCTTTCCCCGTCTGAAGGGATGAAATCTGTGTGCTTCCACCCGCATGATGAGCATAACACTGTGATTTGAGTATGTTCTCCGAAGTATGGGATTTCAGAGTTCATGGCTAGCATCGTCAACGAACTTTGTTCGGCACACTGGGGGCAGGGGGCGTCTACTTTGCTCTGCATAACTTCACTCTACCTTAGCACTTTCAAAAGTAGGTGGTAGCAGTAGTAGCCTGGCATTACCAAGGCGAACTAGTTGGCCGTTGATGTCATCTTCCACGAATTCCTGTATTTTTCCCACGGCCAATTGCAATTCCATGTCTCTTTCCATCAAACCGGACATCTCTACGATTACAATATCTCCCTCGGATATCCAATTCATTAGCTGAGCAATGCCCGTTACGTCCTCCAATATAGCTCTGTGAACTATCACATCACCATGGGTTCTCGGAACCGGTGCATGTGGGAATTTTAACCCCAGATCGTGATATGGCTCTCCGGGCTCGATGCTCCCGTTTCTATCTTCGGAAATACTCGGCATTTCGACCCATTTGGGACCATCATCACCTAAACGCACGGAGTTTCGAAAATCATTTGACGCTTCATACCTTCTACTTTTCAAGCTCAAATTTGAACTTTGTAAAGCAAATTCTCGCAGCCCCACATCCCGTCGCATTGATAAGGGGTCGATTTTAGTGAATATCACTGGCAACTCCGCCGGTGATTACTATGGACGCAACTTCAACCGCAATCAAGACTGGTACTAGCACCGTTGGAATAACTTACGACGGCGGCGTAGTAGTAGGTGCAGATCACAGGGCAACAATGGGTCATTTCATAGCAAATAAGTCCGTTCAAAAGCTATTCAGGATATCTGATAACATCGCATTAACCACAGCAGGTCTTGTGGGTCATGCACAATCTCTTTCCCGTGTTCTTGCAGCTGAATTAAAGTTGTACGAATTAAAGAGAGACTCACCAATGACTGTTAAGGGGGCAGCTACATTCACTGCCAACATCCTTTCCGGCAGGCCACACTATGTCCAATTGCTAATTGTTGGAGTCGATCCATCCGGTTCGAGTGTCTACAGCATCGATTCTGCTGGGGGGTCCATCCCGGACGTTTACTGTGCTACTGGTTCTGGCAGCCCATACATGTATGGTGTGCTCGAGGACCAATTCAAAGAGGGGATGTCCAAACAACAGGCTTTGTCTGTAGCTGCAAAGGCACTACTTGCTTCTGCCCAGAGGGATGCAGCAAGTGGAAATGGGATGGACCTAGCATTCATTACCAATGAAGATGGGTTCACACAACTATCCGAAGAGGAACTCAGCGAGCTCCTCTCTTCACTTTGATCACATTCCCGGCCTAGTGCTGAATTGGCCATTATGCCTGAGGAAAAGGATGATATTATGAGATTGACACTGCCGGAGATTAAGAAAAAAGTCTCCAAAATGACTCCTGACGATATAGACTACGAGGTAACCTTGGAAGCCGGCTCTATCGCGATAATAACTAAGGAACCAAGACGATTTTCTGGAGGCAGCGAGAGTCTCACCGTGAGGATTGCCAAGGCAATCAAAAGGAGAGTCGTAGTAAGGCCTCATCCAGACATTCTCTCGGATGAAAACGCAGTGCACGATGCAGTAAATCGAATCATACCCCCGGAGGCTAAGGTCAGGAACACCTGGTTGGATCCCGCGTTATCAGAAGTTATTCTTGAGTGCGACGATCCTTCTTCTGCGGTCGGACCTAAAGGTGCTCATGTCAATTCATTGAGAGATGAGGTTGGCTGGCTTGTAAAGGTCGAGAGGGCACCTGCTAGGGAAAGCCGTACTCAGCACGACATTCGTAGATTCAGAAAGGAGTTAGCCGACGAAAGAAAGTCCCTATTGAAGAAGTTCGGAACTAGGATTTACCGGCCACAAAGACCCGGGGAGTCTTGGGTCCGGGTCTCAGCACTTGGATCGTACAGGGAGGTAGGCAGGGCCATGCATCTTGTTACGACAAATGAATCCAAGGTTCTTGTTGACGTTGGTGCCAAGCCGACAAGTAACCAAAACGAAGTACAACCATTTTTTGCGGCTCCAGAACTCCTCCCATTGGACAACTTAGACGCCGTGGTAATCACACATGCCCACGTAGACCATATCGGAATGCTACCTGTCCTATTCAGATATGGATACAAGGGGCCAGTATACTGTACCCCCCCTACTCGCGATCTTATGACGCTCCTCCAAATTGACTACATCAAAGTCTCACAAGCGGAAGGTAATGAGCCACCATATTCCAAAGCCGACATTCAGGAATGCATCAAACACGTAGTTGATGTCAATTGGGGTGACAAGACAGATATCGCACCGGATGTCAAAATGACAATGGAGAATGCGGGGCATATCCTTGGCTCATCAAGCGTTTACATGCAGATAGGAGAGGGCAAGTCAGAACACAGACTACTTTTCTCGGGTGATATCAAGTACGAAAAATCTTGGCTTTTCGATGCTGCAACGGTTCGATTCCCGAAGGTTGACACACTGGTAATTGAATCCACATATGGGGGTCCTCAGAGTATCCAACCAACGAGGCAGCAAGCCAGCCAGGAGTTGCAGGACCTCGTTACTGACACATTGAACAGGAAGGGAAAAATATTCTGTCCGGTGTTTGCCGTGGGAAGATCACAAGAGGTCATGCTAGCTATTGACGAGCTCTTCAAGTCTGGCAAGGTACCACCAGTCACAGTATGGCTCGATGGAATGATTAGTGAAGCCAGTGCAATACATTCGAGCCATCCAAACTTCTTGAATAGGGAGCTGAAAAAGAGTATGCTAAGAGGGGGGGAGCAGAACCCATTCAACTCTTCATGGTTTAAACAAGTAGATTCCAGAGAGTTGCGCGAGTCCATACTCCTTGACCCAAGCCCTTGCATTGTTCTTGCAACTAGTGGGATGATGACCGGCGGCCCGATTATCGAGTATCTCAAGCACTGGGCTCCCGAGCCCGGCAACACACTCTGCTTCGTTGGCTACCAGGCCTCAGGCACGCTCGGTCGCAGACTTCAGGAAGGGCACTCACATGTCCCCCTAATGGACAAGGGACAGACACTAATGTTGGATGTAAAATGTAACATGGTGATTATTGACGGTTTCAGTGGCCATTCAGATAGGAATCAATTGATGGATTACGTCTCGGCGTTGAACCCTACGCCAAGGAAGATTATCTGCCATCATGGCGACCCCCAGACGTGCAATGCATTCAGGGTTGGCTTGCGTGAGAGATTCAAGGTCCAGACTTATGCTCCCGCAAATCTTGAAACATTGAGACTGTCGTGATTACAACACTGGAACATCGAAACCCGCTTCAGACGGTTCCCCCACAGATTTGTCTTTCTCAAACTCCGGCTCTTCCTGCCAATCGACAATTTGAGTCACCTCGTTAGCCGCCTCATTTCCCGATGTAACCGCAAAACCAACGGGAACAGGCGCTAGTAGTAGCATTGCCCATGCTTCAGCAGTAATCGTTCGTTCTACTAACATGATCGACAAAGAAAACAACACAAGAATCAATGAAAAAACTAGTGCTATCTGCCTTAATGCATTCATAATTAACTATCTTAGGTGGGCATAGATGTTCATCTTTGTCACGACAAAGTGATGTACCACCTCGAATGACCATATTCATGAGTGAAGCGTGGCAATTGCATAGATGCGATTGCGGCCATTCATTCGGATGCAATGGGTCCCACTCGGCATCTTGTACAAGATGCGGCTCATCTAATTCAAAGGTAGTATCGAGTTTTGACGACTCTAGACAGCTCGCTAAGGCTGTTTCTCAAGCAAATCTTCCCAAAGAAATATCCGATGAAATCTCAAAAAGAATATCTAATTTAGAGAATAAAAATGCAAATAGAGGCTCTGAAGATACAAGTGCCCGTTCGGTTACGATTCAAGCTATGCATGAATCCACTGACGATACCGGCACTCTGACCCTTCAATCATTAGAGCGTATATTGGTGGAGAAGGGTGTTTCAGGTACATCTGCCCAACACATCATTGGTCAAGCTGAGTTGGAGGGGATCCTCATTAGAATTGATGTCGATTCTTGGTCTTGGCTCTAGCAAAGTTCATGACGATTCGTCATCCGCATTCATTTACCTAGGGGCCTGTGGGTTAGTCTGGTCTATGCTTGTTGCTTTGGGAGCAATAGACCCTGGTTCGAATCCAGGCAGGCCCACCACTTCGTTGCCATGCATCCGCAGTAGCACAACGGACCTCGCTACGTTCAAGCGAACACCCCCTCTAGAGTTACGTGTCATTGCTCGAGTATGGCGTGGAAGCTCCACCCAAGTGGCAGCTCGTTTCCCATCTCATTTTTGCATTCGGAGCAATTGGTCTCGGATATCTGTACTGGGGCATTAGTGGGGCGATAGGCGGCTATATCATCGAAAGAGTCGTCTCCAAGATTATCTGGCTCCCGTATGATAATGATTTCTTCCAAGAAGAGTGAAATCCAATTTTGTATCCATTGTTTACGTAAAAACACCAGATTGCAAGGCAATGTTTCTAACCCGTGCCAATTTACAATAGATATGAATCAGCGGAGCGGGTCTATAGGCATAGGAGCGATGATAATTTTCATCGCTTTGATTCTTGTCGCCGCCGTGGCATCTACTGTGATAATCAAAACTGTCGAGGATCTTCAACAGGTTAGCGAGAGTACGGGTGATGATGCAAGGAGGGGGTTGAACGACAGGGTGCGTGTCAACTCTGCATATCTCACATTTGATGGCGCTGCGGATTGTGAGGCCACATTGTTTCAGCATAATGGATTCACTGGATGGTCTGCCACATACCCTGTCGGCGACTATGCAGGAAACGACTTCCTCGACCCAGATGATGATGGGGTTAACGAAGCAGTTAGCAACGATGCCACTGCGATAAAGGTCGACGATGGGTGTGAGATTATTATGTATGATGGACCCGACTTCAGCGGATGGTCTTCGCGGCTTGGAGGTGGCGATCATAACTTGGCAGACATCGAAGCAAACGCCAGACCAGCTAATTGTGGAGGGGGTGGTTGCAATGACCAAATTTCCTCGATCAAGGTACTGGGATTTGAATTGCTGCTGACTATGCAATTGGCCCCCGGATCATATCCGATAGAGGCCCAGGATATATTTTGGACAACTACGTGTACTGGTGGAACCTCTGCATTAATCGACACAGAGGATATTGTACTTTCTGGGGCCACTCTCATAGATGGGAAAAATACGGAGGGCATAGAGACTAACTTCGTCTCAGGCGAGGAGCTTGATGTGGGCATGTTATTCAAGGTCGAGGCTACTCTCTCACAGTGCTCACCTGAGATTGGCGACAAAATCACATTAGTGATCCATGTTGATGGGGGTGCTTCTTCGTACTACTCCCTAACAGTAAGAACCCTTGACAAGGGCTCAGATCTAATGTTCAATTAGTGTTGAGTTCACGGATTCTACTTATCGCACTAATGTCAAACTTCGATACTGCTGATGCCAATGCTTCATCCAAAGTGAACCACTTTGCCTCTTCAATTTCTCCATACTTGGGATGTATTTCCTGTCCTTCAAGATCTGTAAAACATGAATAGGTGAAAGATAACCAGTTAATGCCCTCTTCATTGAATATCTCGTTCTGAATTATAGCGCCATCGACACCTGGATGCACTGGACCACATTCTCCATTTGGGTCTGAAATGACAATTCTGATTCCCAACTCTTCCCTAGCTTCTCTAACAGCAGCATCTCTTGGGTGTTCTCCGTAATCAACAAATCCCCCTGGCAAAGTCCAGCACCCGTTGAAGAATCCTCGTGACGACTTCGCCATCAGAACTTCGTCTTTTGAGTTCAAAACAACTACTTTGCTAACGACCCTATGAAGAGTCCTATAGACTGACTCCCTAACTATTGGGTCTACTGAATTATCACTAATTGCCGAGTCTTTCCATGCCCAATCTTCTGGCCATGGGATTTCTGGGGTGCCATATGTTACTTTGTAGTCGGTTTTGCCCAGTCTAATTCTATTTGTTCTCCTAAATATCCATGCAATTCCCATATGTTCTACTTCTTCTAATGTCGGAAACCTGATGGTCTGCTCTTTGAGCCCTTTCTCGAGACGCCCCATTAGGGGTTTGATGGGGCCATTGCCCAGATTGTCTACAAGCAGCAATTTCCCGTCGTGCTCTAGATGAATATACTCGATAGTCAATAGACCACCCATATCTCATATCAATATCCGAGAATAGAACTCAGCTGTTCTTTGTAGAATGATCCTGATCCTTGTAGGCTTTCTAGTTCATGATCCTCTAAATCTAATTCAATTATTCTCTCTACTCCGTCTTTGCCCAACACCACCGGGACTCCGATATATATGTCACTCATCCCATATTCGCCGTTGAGATATGTGCTACAAGGAAGGACTCGCTTTCGATCATCAAGAATTGCTTCTGCCATGATTGCTGCGGCACTTCCCGGCGCATAGAAAGCACTCCCCCTCTCGAGTAATTTTACGATCTCCCCCCCGCCACTGGCAGTTCTCTCACAAATAGCATGGATTTCGTCCACTCCAAGTAGCTGTGTTACTGGAATGCCATTAACAGTAGTATACCTGGGAAGGGGCACCATCGTATCTCCATGGCCACCAAGAACCATTGCCTGAACATCTTCATTACTACACCCGACCGCTTCAGAGATGAAGTGAGTCATTCTAGCGCTATCCAATATTCCCGCCTGTCCAACAACACGATTGTGGGGGAATCCTGTAATTTTCTGCATATGGTATGTCATTAAGTCCAGTGGATTTGTCACCATTACAACAACTGCGTCTGGGGCATGTTCCCTAATCCCCTTACCCACCTGGGAAATAATATCTGCATTTTTTCCGATCAGATCCTCCCTGCTCATTCCCGGTTGACGAGGGAAGCCGGATGTAACAACGACCACATCAGAACCAGAAATATCCGCATAATCCTTGGTTCCTGAGATTCTTCCGTCATAGTTCAGGACTCTTCCGCCCTGGCTCATATCAAGGGCCTTCCCCTTCGCAAACCCTTCGTATATATCCAGGAGTACGACATGTCCAACTTTCCTCTCAGCCAATACGAAAGCACATGTAGCGCCCACATTGCCTGCTCCAATTACTGCAACCTTCCTTGCTCCTGATGTCATGTACGTTCGCCTATGGTACCAGTATTAGCCCTTTGCTGCGTAGGCTCTGCGATGACGTAGGAAGGATATTCAATCGCGATTAAATGGGAACTCTGTGGGCACAAAGATATATTCCATAACGGCAATCGCGTTAGTTGCTTTTGTCCCATCGATTTCCATATTATTTACGTTGAACTATAATGATAATGAATTAACCTCGCAGTTATTCTTTATGACCTGTAAATTGTGGTTATTTTTAGCCCCAGCATATTGGTTCCTCAGCGTAGAAGGAAATCCAATATCCCGTTCACCTGCAGACAAGCAGGGACTGATTATGGGTGCCATAACAGGGATAATCATGTCAGTAATTATTGTCTTGATGTGGATAATTTTTGGGAGCACCATTGACGCGGAATCGATGTTAGCAGAAATGGAAACAACAGGATTAACTGACATTCGTATTTACATTGCGGGGATGCTCTACTGGATTTTCCTGAATAGCTTACTCGAGGAATATGTGTTCAGATGGTTTGTTACGACTAAGGCAGTTGATTTGCTAGGTAACGATATCACAGCGATCATTTTGTCAGCATCACTATTTACGCTGCATCACGCTCTAGCCCTACATTTGTTCGGATTTATTTGGTGGCAAACTATGCTGGCATCTTTTGGCCTTCTATCTGCAGCTGCCATATGGTCATGGCTGTACATTCGATACAAATCAATTTGGGTTTGCTGGCTATCGCATGCAATTTGTGATGTCGCAGTTTTTGGAATAGGCTATCTCATAATTTTCGGATGATTTCTTAGTGAAATATTCGAGCCGACGGTTTCAATAACGGCCTTCAATTGGAATGAAGCATAATTTCAGCAAGGTGAAAGGATGAGAGTAGGGGTATTGAAGGAAGTTGAAGGTGAGAATAGGGTTTCCATTGTCCCTGGATCGTTAAAGAAATTGAACAAATTAGGATTTGAAGTTGTCGTTGAGTCCGGTGCTGGAAATACTTCACACAATAGTGATGATGATTACGAGGCTGCCGGTGGCACGATAGCCAGTAGAGAAGATGTGCTATCTTGTGATGTAGTAGTTTCGATTTCAATGCCCGAAACCTCCAATATTAGCGAGGGGCAAATTATCGTCTGTGTTTCCGACCCATTCAGGAATCCTGCCAATGTTAAGCAATGCATCGATTCTGGCATTACTCTGATTAGTATGGATATGATTCCAAGGCGTCTTTCGCGTGCACAGGCCATGGATGTAAATTCTAGCCAAGACAACCTCGCCGGATACAAAGCAGTATTGCTAGGTGCAGCACACGTGCCACGGGTTATTCCAATGATGACTACTAGTGCCGGGACCGTTCGCCCTTCAAAATTCGTAATCATGGGATCTGGTGTAGCTGGACTGCAAGCAATAGCGACTGCAAAGAGGATCGGTGCGATTGTATATGCATCGGATGTTAGAAGATCTGCTGCCGAACAAATAGAGTCCGTAGGTGGACGATTCATCGAAGTTGATGGTATGGATGATTTTGAAGATGAGGCTGGTTACGCGAAACCGCTTACGCCAGAGTTTATTCAGAAAGTAAACGACACAGTTTGCGAAGTCGCCTCTGATGCAGACGTGATCGTAACTACAGCACGAATATTCGGCCGCCCCGCTCCAATTACGGTGCCTGCAAGCGCAATTGCGAATTTTAGAGCAGGAGCCGTCGTAGTTGACATGAATGCCGATGTCGGCGGAAATTGTGAATTGACCAAACCCGGGGAAGTAATAGAAACAGATAATGGCGTGACAATTGTGGGAACGACGAACCTACCGGGTCTTTTAGCAACGACAGCAAGTATGCTATTCTCGAACAATATTACAACATTCCTCGGCTCACTAGTCAAGGATGGTGAAATTTCCCTTGACCCCGACGACGACGTACTCTTCGGAGCCCCCGAAGGAGACGATTTCCACGTCCCCGGAATGGGGGGGGTTCTAATCTGCATGGAGGGGGAGCTACATCCAAAGCAAACCAGACTAGGAGGCGTACTGTGATGACTCCTGAATTATTAATCGGTGCAATTACTTTGTTTGTATTATCGATTTTCCTCGGTGTAGAATTGATCACCAAAGTCCCTGCAATGTTGCATACTCCTTTGATGAGTGGTGCAAATGCGATATCTGGAATCAGTGTCGTTGGAGCACTATTGGGTGCGAATGTTGCATATGATGGTGGTCAGACAGTAGTATCTGGGATACTTGCATTCATTGCTTTAGTACTAGCCATGATCAATGTAGTGGGCGGTTTTGCTGTAACAAATCGTATGCTAAATATGATTGCCGGCAAGAAGAGAGGTGACTGATATGTTCGAAGATTGGATATCATTCGGCTATCTTCTGTCTGCTGTTCTTTTCGTATTTGGTCTGAAAAAACTTGGGCACCCGCGTACTGCACCTAGGGGGAACCAGTATGGGATGATGGGGATGTCTGTGGCCGTGATTACTACTGTCGTTGACATGCACTTCCTTCCCGGTGGAATTGTCGGATGGACAATAATTGGTTCTGGAATCCTGATTGGTTCGCTAATAGGTTACATCATGGCAGTTAAGGTTGAGATGACAGGCATGCCAGAAATGGTCGCACTGTTCAATGGTTTTGGAGGAGCTGCTTCGGCATTGGTTGCACTATCTGAAACATGGAAGTGGATTGAAACCACTACTCCTGAAGCGGGCCTTGAAACTACTGTAACTGTTGTCGCAGCAGGTCTGTCTGCTCTGGTTGGTTGGATGACACTAACTGGCTCATTGCTTGCAATGTACAAACTGAAGGGTGGAATCGAAGTATTTGGAAAATGGATCAGGACACCTACATGGGGGCCTGCATGGTTGAATCCGGTCAAAGGTTCTCTATTCATTTCTGTACTAGCACTCATAATGTTATCAATTGATGATCCCACAAACACAAATTATCTATGGGCAATAATTGGTATGTCTTGCATTCTAGGAATAATCCTCGTACTGCCAATCGGTGGAGCTGATATGCCTGTTGTGGTAAGTCTTCTAAATTCGTTGTCTGGAATCGCCGCTGCTTTTACTGGATTCATAATAAACAACAGTGTTCTGATTGTAGCAGGTAGTCTTGTTGGTGCTTCGGGACTAATTCTTACCGTAATTATGTGCAAGGCAATGAATAGGCAATTGTTTGATGTATTGTTCAAGTCATTCGGTGGCGGAGAAAGACAGGAGCTGACTCGTACTAAAGTTGGCAGCGATGCTGATGAAGTTGCGATGATGGCGGACGGAGCGCAGAAGATCATCATAGTCCCTGGATATGGTATGGCGGTTAGCCAATGTCAACACCAAGTCAAGGAATTTGCCGATTTAGTTGCTGAAAAATTTGATACTGAAGTCAAGTATGCAATCCATCCT
>Ga0315326_10001979_pt1 | contig 10892 bp, 6 predicted proteins | sample M180m32315metaG_FD_203457 | JGI IMG/M metagenome (GOLD analysis project Ga0315326, IMG submission 203457) | Ammonia-oxidizing marine archaeal communities from Monterey Bay, California, United States - M1 80m 32315 | ecosystem: Environmental > Aquatic > Marine > Coastal | place: USA: California... | reverse complement strand
AAATTACTCCAGCAGCAAGGCTTTCTCCAGCGCTTGCCATAGTTTGGACTGAATTGTTTTCTAGAATCGTTGCTTTTTCATAACCCATCATTCCGAAGGATTGTAGGATCAGCATGCTCATTACCGCTGCAGGTATTGATGCTGAAACTGTCATTCCGACATATAGACCAAGATAGGCATTGGCAGCGGTCATTACCGCACCGAGAACAATTCCGATGAGAATTGCCCTTACGGTTAATTCTGCGACATCTCTGTCAGCAGAAATCCAAGGCTCACCGGTGGATGCCATGTACGTGGGAGTTGTATCAGGCTTGTGAATTCATCGGAGTCACGACGAGGAATACCCACCCGGATGATAATAAGCATGAGTGATACCCCAAACCAAGAGCGTATGCTCTATGAGGTTCTTTTATGTCAAGAGATGAGTGGCATGTTCGAGAAATTGAAGATGTTCTCATGGAATTGGACACACCTCTTGGAGGACTCACTTCAGTAAATGCAAAGTCAAGACTAGAGGAGTATGGGCCAAATAGGTTGAGTGAACCACCTAAGGTGTCTGCTTTTTTGCGTTTTCTCGCACAATTCCACGATCCGCTAAATTATCTTCTAATCGGCGCAGCTTTAGTGGCTCTAGCAATCCATCCCAATGAACCAGGGGATGCGATTTTCATCTTTATTGTTCTATCAGCAAATGCATTCTTCGGATACTGGCAAGAGAATCAAGCCGAGCAGGCAATGGGTGCCTTGAAGAAAATGGCTGTATCACAATGCGTAGTTTGCCGTGATGGATTGGAAATGGAAATCCCTACTTCAGATTTGGTCCCAGGAGATATCGTCAAATTGGAAGAAGGACTGAAAGTTCCTGCCGATATCCGTGTTACTGAATCGTGGCAATGCAAAGTAGATGAATCCGCATTAACAGGTGAATCAATGCCTACAAAGGTCACTTGTGATGCGCTAGCTAGTGAGACTTTACTCGCTGATATGTCTAATATGCTATTCATGGGTACTACAATAGCAACAGGTCGCTCTGTCGGAATTGTAACTTCAACTGGAATGGGTACAGAGTTGGGCAGAATTGCCAGTGATATTGCAGGCGCTTCTTCCCCAAAGACGCCGCTGGAACTGAAGTTAGAGTCCTTAGGTAAATTCCTTGGATTCATCGCCCTAATTGTTGCAGTACTATTGGTATCGATTGAATTGGTACTCAATATTGGCACTGGTGTTGACATGTGGGAAGTTGCGGTTGACCAATTCATTATCGCCATCGCTATTTTCGTGGCGATTGTACCAGAAGGTTTGCCAATAATTTTGGTTACTACATTGGCAATTGGCATGCGCAATATGGCGCGCCATGGGGCTATTATTCGAAGGATGAAAGCGGTTGAAACTCTTGGATCTACCACTGTAATCTGCACTGACAAGACTGGGACTCTAACCAAAAACCAGATGACTGCAAAGAGATTGATGATGCCACAAATCGTCTATGATGTCACTGGAGAGGGTTTCACTCCAGAAGGCAATCTCTCATTTGAGGGCAAGGAGTTAGATGAAGATGAAATGGGCGCGATGCAACAAAATCTTGGATTCCGTCTAGCTGCTGCAACATTATCACTTTGTCATAATTCTCAGATTGCACTAACAGATGGACAATGGTCAGCTATTGGTGACCCAACTGATAGTGCATGTGCGGTCCTAGGATACAAGTTCAATGGAAATGTGGCCAAATTCGCACAGCGCCATCAGCGAATACACGAATTCTTCTTTGATACCGAAAGGAAGCGTATGTCTGTAATCCATGATTACGAAGGTGAAAATTGGATATTCTCCAAAGGTGGTGCAGGTGGGTACAAGAGTCTTGTAAATTGGAAAATTTCCGATGGAGAAATTGTTCCTATTGAGGATGGTGATATTGATGAAGCGGTAGTTGCGAATCGTGAAATGGCAAGCAAAGCGATGAGAGTGATTGCTCTATGTGCTAGGAAAGTCAAGGATGGTGAGGACTTCACGGATATGACACTCATGGAAAATGACTTCATTTTCCTTGGCATGGTTGGAATAATCGATCCGCCGCGATTCGAAGTGTACGATGCGATTGCACAATGTCAAAAGGCAGGAATTAGTGTAAAAATGATTACTGGTGACCAACAGATTACCGCACAAGCAATCGGAGAAGATCTAAACATAACTAAACCACATATTGAGGCTATTTCTGGGGATAAATTAAGAGATCTTGGCGATGATGCACTTCGTGATATTTCCTTATCGACCGCTATTTTTAGTAGAGTTACTCCAGATCAAAAAATGAGAATTGTTACTGCTCTTCAAGATGAAGGTGAAGTTGTTGCAATGACTGGAGATGGAGTAAATGATGCCCCGGCGCTCTCGCGCGCTAATATTGGAATTTCTATGGGTATTTCAGGAACGGATGTTGCCAAAGATGCCTCTGATATGGTATTACAAGACGATAATTTTGCTAATATTGTGCACGCGGTGGAAGAAGGGCGTAAAATCTATGCGAATATTCGCAATTTCGTTAGGTACCAAGTTTCGACCAATGTTGCAGCTGTGGCACTACTGATTTTGGCAACATTGGTTTTTGATTGGAATCTCCCCCTCACGGCCACACAAATACTGGTGATCAACATCCTCATGGATGGACCTCCAGCAGTGGCCCTTGGCGTAGAAAAGAAGCATAACGATGTGATGGATAGACCCCCTCGTCCTGTAAATGAATCATTGCCGAATTTAATAGACATCTTACTGATTTTCTACCTCGGTGCAGTAATGGTTACCGGGACCCTACTCGTATACTATCTAGCGGGTGGTTCAGATGTTGATGTAAATGTAAAGGCAATGACCATGTGTTTCTCGGTATTCATCGTGTACCAATTATTCAATGTAATGAATTGTAGAAGTGGTAGGGATAGCGTTTTCAAGCTCGGTATATTCTCAAATAGAGCGATATACCTTGCAATATTCTTCTCCATGAGTTTGCTATTATTCGTGGTTCAATGTGCAGATGTCACCATACCACTAACCAATTTCGCAATCGGTGAATTGCTATCAACTACCCCTCTGGAATTGAAAGATTGGGGCGTAATTATTGCCGTTGCAAGTACTGTATTCTTTATCGAGGAATTCCGCAAATTGTTGGTTACAAGTGGAATATTTAGTGTGAATGTCGGTCGTAGATGATAGCACAGATTGAAGAATCCGAGGCCCGCCCCCCAAAATGATGGCAGACAACTGGCGGTCGGAACTTTCGATGGCTGGTTCTCACCCCGCCTGGAGAGATAGGTTGCCTATCTCTCTTGGAAGGCACTCTTGGTCGGATGAATTACTGGGTATTGTCACAAATATTACCAATGGAGTCTCGCTTACGATGGAAGAAGGGATTCTTCTCTTTGAACATCAGGATATTGATGAAGTATTCAAACTCGCTAAACTGGTAAAGGAATCAAGATTTGACGAACAGGCATTCTTCAATGTTAACGTTCATATTAATCAAACAAATATATGCACCTTAGCATGCAAATTCTGTGCATTTAGGCGTGGACGCAAGGCTGATGATGCATATGCATTATCCGTTGACGCATATATTGAAGATTTGAGAAAATATTCTGACAGGGTGGACGAAGTTCATTCTGTTGGGGGCTTACATCCGGATTGGAATGTCGAGCATTATTGTGAATTATTTACCAGAGTTAGTTCTGAATTTCCCCACATTCACATAAAGGCCCTTACAGCAGTAGAGATCAAGCATATTGCGCAACTCTCAGACATCTCGATTGACGATTGTTTGAGTAAGCTAAAGGATTCAGGATTGGGTTCGCTTCCTGGAGGCGGGGCTGAAATTCTCGATGATGAAATACGAGAGATTATTTGCAAAGGAAAAGAATCATCTCAAGAGTATCTCGATATTCATGGTACGGCTCACCGTATTGGAATGCCTACCAATTGCACCATGCTATTTGGAACAATTGAGACAATTGAGCATAGACTGAAGCATCTAATCAGAATCAGAGAACAACAAGAGTTGACTGGCGGTTTCCAGTGCTTTGTACCCTATCCCTTCCTACCCGATGATTCAAGACTGCCAGAGGCCCAACTATCCAGTGGAGTAGAAATTCTACGAATGATTGCTATATCTCGGCTCTTTTTAGATAATATCCCTCATATCAAGGCTTACCGAATGAATATCGGTGAATCATTAGCAGAATTGGCATTACAATGTGGTGCAGATGATGTCGATGGCACGGTTGAAAAGGAGTCAATCATGCATCTAGCTGGCTCAAAGGCCGATCTAGAACACGACAATATTGCGCTAGCAAAACTGATCATTGATTCCGGTTGCATGCCGGTAATGCGCAATACTACCTATACCAAATTTCAAAGATTTGACATTCCTCCAGTACAACAGAAACGTAGCCTTACAATGGCTCAGTAGGTGATTGAATGTCCTGGGAGAGAACAATTGGAAGAGTTGCATTCATCAATTGTGAGCCTCTATTTCACGGATTGGACAATAGTTGGTCAGTCATTCCTGCTCCTCCCTCTTGGCTTACAGGACATCTCTTACGACGAGATTGCATTATCGCTCCAATTCCAGCCGCTGATTATGCCCGCCATTGTGATGAATTAGCACTTGTTCCCGATCTCGCTATATCGAGCAAAGGAGAGGTGGGTAGCGTTTTACTATTTTCGCACAAGAGTTTGTCGTCTATCAAAACTATAGCACTGCCAACCGATTCGACGACTTCGGTAACCTTGCTCAAACACCTAATGAAATCAAAAGAATTCACACCTGAATATCATGAGATGGGGCCAGACCTCCAAACTATGTTGAATACATGCGATGCATGTCTTCTAATCGGCGACCGTTCGCTGGAAGCGGCAACTGAAAACCCAAGTCTCGTGAAAATGGACCTTGGTGCAGAATGGAAGAATCTCACTGGCCACCCCATGGTTTTCGGTGTTTTTGCTACCAGAAGAGATTCACCTCTATCAATTGTTAAACAAGCCCATGCCGTATTGCTTGAGCAATTGGAATCATTTGAAAATAATTCCGCGATTAGACAAGAAGTCATCAATATTAGTAGAGAGAAGACATCTCAATCTATTGAAAGGCTAGAACGATATTTTGGTGAGGTTATCAATCGAATGGATGCTGAGGATTTAGCCGGGCTCGATGCGTTTCTTATGGAGGCTTGCGGCTCGACAGATAAGTTACAGATGGCTTGGTAATCATTCATCTTCTTCGTCGATGAAACCTTTGACGAGGTCATCGTTGAGCGCCTTTTCATCAATATCCTTCTTCGGCTTCTTTCGCTTTGCCTTCCTTCGAGTAGCTTTGCGCTTCTTCTTCTCTACAGGCTCAATCTCAACCTTAGCTTTGCGAACTCTTCTAGTCTTAACCTCACGCTCGACAACTGCTTGCTCACTACCCATAGAAACAACCTTACGTTTTGTGACGACCTTAGTTGCAACAACCTTAGTTTGATCAGAATCAACTTCAGATAGTAGTTTTCGCTTGGTTTTCATTATTGGTCCCTCGCGATTAACCACAGTGTCTACACGTCTGCGTCTACGTTTGGGTGATTCTGATTGATTTGGTGCGAAGAAGTCATGGTCCTCTTTCAAAGGTATAGAACGGGTAGGAGGAGTGCGTCTAGGTGGCGTTCTCACATAATCATCTTCAGCCATGTCCAAATCATATTCTTCGTCATATAATTCATCGGCCTCTTCATCAAAATCGTCATCTTCATCGGCCTCTTCATCAAAATCGTCATCTTCATCTTCATCGTACTCGATATCAATGCGATTGTCCCTTCTAATCCACAATACCAAGACGCCTGCGCAAATTACCATGTAAAGAGCAACCATTAGAGGATGCGCTGCCCAATTTATGAAATCACTTACAGGGTCATCCACAATAGCCTGTTTTTCAAGTGTGATTTGTGTCATTTGATACCCATCATTCCACCACAATTCCATTGTCTCTCCATTTGCATTTGTACCTGAAATAGTTACGGACATCGGATGACTCGGAGCAAGCCAAGCCACTGAACCTTCAGTTGGTTCAGGTTGATTATCGAGAGTGAGGTTCAAGGGATATTCTACTAGTGCATCCATCACAAATGTAGTAATTATTGTGAGTTTTATTTGTGTAGAATATGAAGAAGATGGCACTCCCGCCATTCCATCTCCGATCTCACAGTCAACACGTCCCCCGGAAATCGCCCCGCTAGACATTGAAATCGACCTTTCCCAATTGTCAATTATCTCATCATGGTCCATGTTTCTACACATTGATTTTGCAAATAAGGCGGCCTCATTATTCGAAACATGATTATCCGCAGCGATTCCTATTCTACTCAAATTTCTGATGTGAGTACTCATAACTGTTTCAAGTGAAATCGTATCGTAAATTGTCAATACTTCCTCGCCGAAATGAAATTCGACATGTCGTATTTTTGAATGGTCTGGGTCCCTATGACACGGCGTTATTGTGTCATCAGCACAAGTCTTGTCCATGGAATCAATAATTCCATCACCGTCATCGTCATTGTCTTCGGTATCAGGGGAACCATCGCCATCTAAATCAGCTCCTCCCATTCCGAAACCAGGAGTTGAAATTGAGCGCTTGTAAACAGCAACCTGGCCGGTTCCACTGGCTAAATAAAATCCCTGAATACGTCCATATTCATCATCAATAACGATGAAATCTAGCATTTTATGAAATGTGGAAGTAGTCATGACAGTGTCTAATGTATCAATTGCGATTGAACTAATTTCACGATTATTTTCATTATGATTTAGAATATGCATTTGGTGGCCTGTTGAAGAGAATTCAATTTTACCGCCACCGAGTAGTAATCTAGAATCTAATTCTTCACCCTCGAGATTATTTATCTTCAGCAACCCTCTTTCACCCATTAATGCTACCTTCTGGCTATTTGGGGAGAATTTGCAATCATTAATTGGCTCGCCAAGATTTCTTACATCACCATATTTTGTACCATCATCTTGCCACACAATATACCTGCCACTAGCATCTCCAGTCAGAATATAGAGTCCATTAGTGCTGAAATCAATACAGGAAATATCCGCATTATGATCTGATAATACCGTTTTTACTGACATGTCAACTTCCCTGATAAGAACAACACCTCCTCCATCTGATTGAGTAGCAATAATATCTCCCATTGTATTCCATGCAGTGACATCTGCTAATTCATCTGCATCGCCACTATATCTCTCAAGTAATTCCATTGATGACATATCAAATAATCGAAGTGATTTTGGATAAAGGGGCACTCTTTCCTTGGTTATCACCAATTTTGTCCCGTCCGGAGAAAACTCCATAGAAAGGATATTTCGTTGAAATTCTAGTACGTGAAATACCTCGAGCGTGGTAGTATTGAAGAAGGCGATTTCCTTTCCATGTGCGGAAGCAATGATACTTCCATCTTGTGTTACTGCAATTAAATCCCCGCCATCTGCTCCATCGTCATACCAAGTGGCCTCAACAAGGGTCAAACCAGAGGGGTTTGCACTAGCAAATGGAAAAATAAGTGCTGCTAGAACCAAGGCTACGAATACACTTCGTGCTTGCAACAACTCCTCTCCTTGAATCGCACAGACACACCTACATTGAAAGGATGACGGCTGAAACCCTCCATTTCAATAGGTTCCTCCCTAAGGGGAGGATATGGGGCGCATAGATGTGGGTGGCATGACCTGTGCCGCTTGTGTGAGCCATGTTGAAAATGCAATTATGAAGATCCCCGGAATAGATTCAGTTGCGGTAAACCTTGCTCTAGGGAAGGTGGATTTTCGTGGCGAAGTAGCTATTGAAGAGGTAATGACCGCGGTAAATTCATCCGGATACCAGGCCTCTATACCTATTGATTTTTCAAAAAAATGGTCGAGAGAAAAGCAATCTTCTGATAGAGACTTTCTAACTTCAATTCTTGGATTGTTAATCGCACTTTCATTCATGTCATATTTTATGCTGAATGATACTTCTTCTACAGAATTAGGAATTCTTGCTTTGGTATTGGTCCTCGCACTGGGTGGTTGGAGAGTTGTTGAGAAGGGAATTAATTCGTTGAGATATGGACTAAATATGTACAGTCTAGTTCTCTGTGCAATGTCTGCTGCAATTCTTTGGACGATATATTCTCCTGAGAATCAAATGTGGGAAGCGGCGTTTATCGTTCCGGCATTTGTGGCATTCGGTGATGCATTGGAATCACGTGCAAGAGTCTCAGCGACCTCGTCATTTGCAAATCTCGCTGGACAAAGAATCGAAGGCCAACACAAAACCGGTGATGAAATACAGGTCAAGGCTGGATCAATCGTGCCGGTTGATGGACAAATAATCAAGGGAGTAACTGATGTTGAGCAGGCCGCGATAACTGGTGAATCATTACCGGTAAAAATGTCAGCTGGAGATAGGATTTGGGCCGGGTCAACATGCATTGATGGAAGTATTACTATTCGTGCTGAAAATGATTCAGGTTCATCCCGACTTGATGATGTTATTCGCATGGTTGAGAAGGCACAATCCGAAAAAGCCACAATCGAGAGGACGGTAGATAGAATTGCATCCATCTTTGTCCCAATTGTACTTACTCTTGCTGTTATTACCTTCTTTTATTGGAAAAATGAAGGGGAATATATTGCAATAAGAAATGCGGTAACTGTACTTGTTATTGCCTGCCCGTGTGCAATGGGGCTAGCAACACCAATCTCACTCTTTGTAGGTACGACTACAGGTGCTCGACATGGGATTCTACTCAAGGGCCATAGAGCCCTTGAATCTGCTTCGACCATCGAAGTGGTAGTCATGGATAAGACAGGAACAATAACCGAAGGTAAGCCAATTGTAAGTTGTGATTCTGAAGAGGCTCTGCAAATTGCTGCAGCCCTCGAATCTCATACAACTCACCCCATTGCAGATGCGATTGTGAATTCATGCGCAAATTATCCAGAGGCTACCGAAGTGGTTACGATTCCAGGATGGGGTGTGCGAGGACGGATTGATGGCATCGAGCATTCCGTTGGCAAGGGAAAGAATGGCGTTGAAGTTCACCGTGAAGAGATTCTAATTGGTACAATTACACTTGAAGATGAGGTTAGAAGTGATGCTGCCGCTTCTATTGCTTTACTACCAAAGGTGATTATTGCTAGCGGAGACTCACAGTTAGAAGTCGATAGGGTGGCTGCTATCTTGGAGATTGGTGACGCTAGAGGAAATTTGTCTCCAGAAGAAAAAATTTCTCTCATAGACTCAATACCAAATGTTGCGATGGTAGGTGATGGAATTAATGATGCTGCGGCTCTAGCCAAAGCGGATCTAGGAATCGCAGTAGCTGGGGCTTCAGGTTTAGCGGATATTTCTGCAGATATTGTATTGATGAAATCTGGTGTTATGCCCACAGTTGATGCACTCGAACTTGCTCAACGTACAAGAGCGAATATTCGTCAAAACTTATTCTGGGCCTTTGCATACAATACCGTGGCAATACCATTGGCAATGGGCGTTGCATACCCTTGGACTGGATGGTATTTACCCCCTATGGCTGCCGCTGCGGCCATGTCACTATCTTCGGTGACAGTTGTAATGAACGCTTTGCGACTTCGGTGGTCTTTTGAAAGAAGTGTAGGTCGCCGGGCTCATGGCGAGTGAACTCCCACTCAACGCGGCCGGCGATAAAATCGTCAGAATAGGACACTCTCCGGACCCTGATGATGCATTCATGTTCCATGCAATGACAACAGGACAATTTCCAACACCGGGATATGATTTCGTTCATGAACTCCAAGATATCGAAACTTTGAATCATCGAGCAATGAATTGTGACCTCGAAGTTTCTGCAGTAAGCATTCACGCATTCCCAGATATTGCTGCTGATTATGCATTGATGAATTGCGGTGCATCGATGGGAGAGGGTTATGGGCCGATGGTAGTTTGCAAAAAAGGTGTTTCTCAAGAAGAAGCTAAATCCAATGTTATCGCAGTACCTGGCCTAAAAACAAGTGCATATATGGGACTCCGTATTTGCTGGGGTGATGTAAAGATTGAAGTCGTTCCATTCGATGAAATAATTCCAAGAATCCTCGATGATACCTACCTATCTGGCCTCATCATCCACGAAGGTCAATTGACATATGTCGACCACGACTTGGATGTTCTTGTAGACCTTGGAATTTGGTGGAATGAGAGAACTGGTGGACTACCCATGCCTCTTGGAGGAAATGTCGTTCGTCGTGATCTCGGTCAAAAAGCAATGGAAGACATCACGCTCTATACTCGTATGAGCATTGAACATTCAATTGCTAATCCAGACGAGGCGCTCGAATTCGCAAAGGCATGGGGTAGGGGTATTGATGATGAAACCAACCGGGAATTTGTGACTATGTATGTTAACGACCGTACTATCGATTACAAGCCGGAAGGTAGAGAATCAATTCGCAAATTTTTGAAAGAAGGACAGAAAATCGGCTTGATCGATTCCTCGTTCGACATAGACGCCCTTGCATTTATTGGCGAACCTCTGGAGTGATATGAGTATGGCCGACCGAGTGCCCGGTATTTCTGAATACGGTTCGGTAGACCCTGCGCCTCCAAATGCAGAAGGAGATATTGTTTCATGGCGGACAATACTTCTCGATGATAATGCGAGAATGTTTGAAAGGATGAGGGCGGTATTTTCGCTGAGGAATAATCGTTCATCAGAGGCTGTTGCAACGCTTTGCGAAGCATTCCAATCATCTAGCGCCCTTCTACGACATGAATTAGCATATGTTCTGGGTCAGATGCAAGATTCGCTTGCAGTACCTACTCTAATCGATAGACTCAGTGATGGAGAAGAACACATAAT
>Ga0315326_10001973_pt1 | contig 10904 bp, 9 predicted proteins | sample M180m32315metaG_FD_203457 | JGI IMG/M metagenome (GOLD analysis project Ga0315326, IMG submission 203457) | Ammonia-oxidizing marine archaeal communities from Monterey Bay, California, United States - M1 80m 32315 | ecosystem: Environmental > Aquatic > Marine > Coastal | place: USA: California... | reverse complement strand
TATAGATGAGGATAAGCGAGATAATCTTATGGGAGCTTACTGCGAAATTTTTAATGGCCCAGATCAAAAGAAAAGCTTAGATGCAGCGATTGCTTGGTCTCGATGGGAGGCAGCCTGCAGTAGTTTAGATTACTCTCCTGCAAGAGTAGAGTCATTTTCTAATCCAGAATTTGCACTCGCTTTTGCATTAATTGAAAATCATTACTTTATGAATGGAGGATTCCTTGATCATGAAAATCAATTGCTAGATAACATTGATAAGATTAGATCTATTCCAGCGGTAATCATCCAGGGTAGATATGACATTGTTTGCCCCCCAACTACTGCAATCGAGCTTGCGAATAATTGGCCGGAAGCCTCACTAAGAATCTGCCCTTTTGCAGGACACAGTGCATTTGAAGAAGAAATTACTCATGAGCTTATTCGTGCAACAAATGAATTTGGGTCAAGTTAAGAAATAATCCCTAAAGTTCGATCAATCAGCCAAAAACAACCCATGCCGCCCAGAATTAATGAGGTGAAAGTGGCAGATTGCTTGTACAAATTAAATTTAGAAGCCATCCAAAGCAGAAATCCAAATACTGGCAGCAGCATTAATTGACCAGCTTCAATACCTAAGTTAAAAAATAATAAAGATAAAAGCAGTTGCTCATTGCCTATGCCAATACCTGTTAATGCATTCGCAAAACCCAATCCATGCAATAAACCAAAACCAAAGGCAATAATCCAGGGAGTGGATCTATACCTTTTGCCTTCACTCACCTCTATGGCTAAGTAAATAATTGTTAATGCAATAACCGCCTCAACGGTTGCCTGAGGCAGTGAAATCAACTCAAACACGGATAAACCTAGAGTGACGCTATGAGCTATGGTGAATGCAGTAACCGTTTTTATGGTATTTAAAAAACCTGATATTAAAAACAATAGCCCTAAGATAAATAAGATGTGATCCTTGCCACTCATGAGGTGATCAATACCCAGGGTAAAGTAACTTAAGGGGTAGACCTGTTCTTTTAATGGGATCTCAAGAGAAGATTTTTTTAGATTCATTAAACCTTCAAATACTTCTTTGTTTAAGTGAGTAATAGTTACCAACGCATCTGTAAGCACGCTTAGATTTTTTACTTCAATGGATTGGCCTTTCAAAGACTCTTCGCAAGTTAGTAAGATTTTTTCTACTAAATATTTACCTTTTTGAAAAGGCAATTGATCTGCTCTCTCACAGGCAAGTGGGAAAAATACTTCTGCTCTTGCGCCTATATTTTTCGATGGGTACATCCAGCTCGCTTCATACTCGTTTTTAGAAATCTCATCCACCACTAGATGAGCTGGATTGAATTCATGTGCAAACAAAGAAATTGAGCTTAAAAGAATAGTGAAAACTTTTGCCAATCTAAAAAACATTAGAATTGATAATCAGGATTTATAATAACTCGATACTCAGCCTTAATTGCATTGATATACTCAGTAACAGCTTGGTCCTGAGCCATTGTTAAATAATCCTGCTGGACTATCGGCAAGACGTCTTCAAGACTGGGAAAAAACCCTGCTGATATGTCTTTTAAAAAAATTAGGTGTTCACCGAAAGCTGATTCATAAGGTCCAGACCATTTATTCTTCTCTAATTTGTTGAAAGCTAAAGGGAACGATGCACCAAAATTTTTTTTAATTTCATCTTCACTGTTTTGATAGAAATTTTTACCTAAAAAGAATGGATCTCCTTTAAGGGCAACGTTATTTTGTTGAAATGCTTGCAATGCATTATTGGCTCTTTCCTTGGCATTGGTTTCTTTTGAAAAGTAATGATGAGAAAAGGAATAGGTTGTAGGAACAAAGTAATTTTTTTTATTTTGATCAAAAAACTTGCCTAGCTCCTCTTGGGACGGATCATCTGGGATTGTTTCTTGTTTTAGAAAAGTGATCTTTTGCGCAAGCCTTCTTTTAATAATTCTATCTTCTTGATCTAAGCCTAGAAGCAAGGCTTCTCTGTATAAAATCTCCTCCTTGACGAAGTTATTAATAATATTCACTATCTCTTCATCGCTTGGAGGCCTGCCAACTTGAGACTGCCATGCACCAAGTAAACTAGTTAATTCTTGATCAGAGATATAAATATCCTTTGAATCCTCTTGAGAATTTAAAGTAATATCGAGTAAAAATATCAATAATCCAAGTACAAAAAATACAATTATCCTAAGGTTCATCTGCGCTTCCTGAAACTTATAGCGGAATAATATTTAATTCGCTCGAGTTTGGTATATACCAAATAGGAGAGGACCATGCGCGCTCTTGAATTGTCTTATGCAAGTCAGGTCTTGGTGAGACTCCAGCTTTTATTGCATCCCAAGTAGACCATCGACATGTTGGATTTTCTAAAACTCGAACATAGTAAAAAGCTTTAATGGTTGGATCAAAATTAGGATCTGTCCATGTCGTTTTTAACTCTCCTGCCCCAACATCATTTGAGATAGAGCAATCATTAATATTGACTCGAGCACCATTATCAGGACAGCGGTTAGTTAGAGGATCTACCAATAGGCCATCTGAGCATGCAACATCATAAATCTCCTCTTTAGGGGTCCCAGAAGCATTTTCAACCCAGCCTTTAATGATTTGTACTCTTTGCAAAGGGGCTCCTAGTTTATCGCGTTGAGCCCAAACTAAAAATTGTGGTGCTTGATCATTGTTACCAAATAAATCAGCGCCCATGGTGACGCCTTTTGCATAGGCATTTTGAACCATATCTTCAGAATCTAAATCAATTAACTCCATGTCAAAGCCAGCAAAAAACCTTACAGCCATTCTAGTGCCAGTTGTTGCAAATGTTTCTTTTCTTTTAAAAGCTTGAAAAATAGAGTCGCGAGTATTCTCTTCTGCCCAAGCCACTGCTAAGCCTGATGCACTCCATTGATCAAATCCAACATCCGCATAGGTCCTGCCATTAATTTCTTGAACACTAATGGGTTGATCGTAGTCGTCGGCATAATCATTGAGTTGATCAATTCTATCTTGTGGGAGGGGTACACTTCCTCTGCTGAAATCTGTCCCATCAAGCACCCCAGCTTTCGACCAATAATTATCTTCATCAAAACCTCCAGCTCCAGTATGAGTATCACTTGAGCCAATCACACCAAATTTATAGGGATTACCTTGACCTTTCCACTCCAATGTAAGACCTCTTAAATAAGCGTCTCTAACATAGCCTCCCTGAGGCATGCTGTATGTTGGAGGCCTGCTTCCCACTCTTTTGTCCATGATTTCAAAATCTGCCCATTCATCATCTGGTGAGAGTAAGGGGTGGGTATCAGAAGTTCCTTTAATTTGTGTGATTTCAACTACAGGCTCATTTCTCATTCGCTTTTCAGAATATTCAATACTGATTGGGTTTCCACGAAATGTCTCGACTTCAAACATTTGACCATTAGAGCCGTTGCTGTTGTGAGGCATAGCTAATGAGTCCACACCTTTATCTCTTAAGCCATCCATCCACGTCCATAGATCTTCTGGATTTAAAGAATCAATTCTGGTCCAAGGTCTGATTGGAGCATTTGAGGAGTTAAAAATAACATTTCTGTGTAAATTACCGCCCTCAACATCTGTTGAAGTTGTGAATTCATAGCCAATAAACGTAGTGAATTTACCCGGATCATTGAATTCTTCAGCTGCATTCGCTACGTCTGCCCATGCTGATTTATGCACATCATAATCAAATGATTGTAGAGCCACTTGAATGTTTTTTGTGAGCCAAGCTTTCCAAACCTTTGGGTGCCAATATGGGTATGGCTGGATAATTGCTTGGGTTAAGACAGAACTAAAGAGGTCGGCTCTTTGGCCAAGAGAAGCAACTGTAACATTTTCAGGTCTATTGAGATTATGCATTGGCTTGGTCCATTCCTTTTTGGACATCTCTGAGGATGTGTCAGCATAATTTTCTATCATTCCCATATAAAAACCATGATCAGTAACCGCATAAAAATCTAGAGGTTCTCTTAATTTCATATCAAATCCCAAGGGGTGCTTTATTGCCTCGCCGGTAGCATATTTGTATGCATCATATGGGGTGGCAGTTACGCCAAAAATATAAGCATCAAAAGAATATTTTGTGTGGACATGTAAATCACCATACAAAGGAATGCGATCTGGATTAGACGAAACCTTATTATCGCTTGCAGCTTGGTCTATTGAAAAGTCTACAACTTCTAATGCTGAGTCGCTTTGAAAGTTTGTGTAAAAGCCAGATGCGTAAATTACAAAAATTGTTGAGACGGCTAATAAGCCTATAAAAGATTTGTTCATTTTTATTTAATTCCTCTATTTTTACATTTTTAATCTTAACCTATTTTAGTCAAAATACATCGTGAATTGACACAATATATGACAATACTATATAAAGATCTAAGCGCTTAAATTATATTTATTTACAGGAGTAGCATGAGCGATTCAACAACATATGTCCCGCCAAAAGTTTGGAAGTGGGACAATCAAAGCGGCGGCAAGTTTACTAATATTAATAGGCCCATATCAGGTTCAACGCATGATCAAGAGCTACCTGTTGGCAAGCATCCACTTCAGCTCTACTCTTTGGGCACTCCAAATGGGATTAAGGTAACCGTCTTACTGGAAGAGTTATTGGCTCTCGGCCATGAAGGAGCTGAATATGATGCGTTTTTAATCAATATTGGTGAGGGTGCACAATTTTGCAGTGGATTTGTTGAAATCAATCCTAATTCTAAAATTCCTGCTTTGTTAGACACCTCTACAAAACCATCTACTCGAGTTTTTGAATCTGGTGCAATCATGATCTATTTGGCTGAAAAGTTTGGAGAACTTCTGCCAACTGATCCTGCTGAAAAAGCTGAATGCATGTCATGGTTTTTTTGGGGCATGGCCAGCTCTCCATACTTGGGAGGAGGTTTTGGACACTTTTATGCCTATGCACCAGAAAAGTTCGAATACCCCATCAATCGATTTGCCATGGAGGTTAAGCGGCAACTAGATGTCCTAGATAAAAATCTCTCATCCAGGCAATACTTGTGTGGTGATACATATAATATTTCAGACCTGGCGGTTCATGCTTGGTATGGAACATTGATGCTCAGAAATATTTATGATTCAGCAGTTTTTTTAGATGTCGCCTCATATAAAAATTTAGATCGCTGGGCTAAAGAAATCGCGGAGCGCCCAGCATACAAAAGAGGCTCAAGGGTTGGGAGAATGCCGACTGACAAAGATAATGCAATTCTTGAACGTCATGATGCGAGTGATCTTGATTAATAAAGGGTAAATATTCATGCTGCAAGCTTTTAGAAATTTCATGACCAGGCGCACGATAAGTGCAAAAGTAAGAAACCGCTTCATGAATTCTGTTTCTAGCTATAAGACTTTAAAGGATGTACGCAAAAAAACTGAGGCCGCAAGAAAAGAAGAAAAAAGACCTCATGAGGTATTATATTTTCATAAAGTAGACGACCCCTACTCTCATCTAACGATTCACTGCATTAACAAATTACAATCTTCTTTTGATATTGTTCTCAAGCCAATATTGGTTGGTGCAGAAAATTTAGAGGCTGTTCACGAGCCTTCTTTGTACAATATTTATTGCCTAGAAGACGCAAAACGAATTGCACCATTTTATGGCATAGACTTTCAGGCTGATGCTTACCCAGCAAAAGATTTAGTAGCAAAAGCTAATTCAATTTTAACCGCGGTGAAGTCAGAAGATTTCGGCGACGTAGCAACCACAGTTAGTTTTGCTTTGTGGCAAGGAAATGTCTCTGCCCTAGATAAATTGTCCTCAGCTTATTTTTCAACTAAGAGTGAGGTTAAAGAAAAATTAATGCAAGGCAACCAGATAAGAGATGCAAAAGATTATTATTTTGGTTCCGCATTTTATTATGAAAAAGAATTGTATTGGGGCCTAGACCGTTTAACGCACCTAGAAGATAGGCTAACAGAGTTGGGGGCAAGAAATGCACAGGAAAATGAAGGCGTATGCCCAATAGAATTAAAAGCTCCAGAAAAGCTTGATTCAAAAAATAAAGTTAACCTCTATTACTATCCGTCTCTTAACAGCCCCTATACATTTGTGAGCACTCAAAGAGTAAGGGAAATGAAAGCAGAATACCCAGTGAATTTAATTACAAAACCTGTCTTACCTATGCTAATGCGAAGTATGACCATTCCAAACTTTCAAGCCAAATACATTATTTCTGATGCTGCCAGAGAAGGCCGTAAGCATTACCATGAAATGAAGTCTATCTACTCACCTATTGGTAAACCGGCTCGGAAATCTTACTCCCTGTATCCAATCATTGATGATGCAGGCAAAGGATTTGAGTATATTGAGGCCTTGCTCAAAGCATCTTTCCAAGATGGTATCAATATTGGTAATGAAGATTTTTTAGAAGGTTTGGTCAAGGAGCTTCAGCTGGATTGGTCGGTAATCAAAAAAGATTTAAATACTCAGCATTGGAAAAATGCTCTTAAAAGTAATTTAGAGGATATGTATGCAGGAAATTGTTGGGGAGTTCCAAGCTTTAAGATTACCGATTTAGACGGCAGCAATCCTTTTTATGTTTGGGGGCAAGATCGAATGTGGCTATTAAAAGAAGAGATAGCTAGACGCCTCAGCAATAATTCTTAACTGCTAGCGGGGCTAGAGGGGGCATGGCCGTCGGTATACATATAAACTTTAATGGCGTCTTCCACATCATATTCGTGAATCCTCTTTAGGTCATTTCCTGGAATATTGGTATATCGCATTACAGCATTACGGGCAGAAACAAGTACTGGATTTTTCATGTGATAGATTTTTCCTTGCATCATAGACATCTTTTGAATTTTTTTAGTTCGCTTCCCCCTGATGGTGTCATAAATTTTTTGAGTCTTGATGAAATCATAATTAGTGTTTTTGCACAATATTCCAAATGCATATGCGTCTTCCATGGCCATGCATCCACCCTGCCCTAAAAATGGGACCATCGGATGAGCTGCATCACCAACCAAGGTAATATTTTGAGAAACCATTGATTTCAGTGAGGGGCGAATATAAATCCCCCATTTGTATAATTTCATAGACTCATCCATCTCGGGAAAAATCTTAGGATCATAAAGTGCAAAATCCTCTAACAGCTCATTTAAGGTGCCCTCTTCTCTCCAAGATTCTTTAAATTCATATTCTTCTTTTGTAACTGCCACAAAACTTACATCCCCTTGTTTATTAATTGGGTAATTAACAACATGGCTGTTCGGGCCCAATGAAAAATGAATGCTTTGCAAATTAGATTTGCCTATTCCTCGCCACGCACTGTAGCCACTATATTTGGGTTGGTGTTTGGGAGTAAAAAATTCATCTCTGATTGATGACCTGATGCCATCACAGGCAACCAAGTGACTCACAACATATTGTTCTTTATTTTTAAAAGTAATCTCACATCTGCTCGGATTAAATTCTTGATATGAATGATTAAATAAAACTTCTCCACCCAAGCTTTGATATTGCTGCAAAAGAAGCGCCATCAGTGTTTGCCGTCTGGTGGTTAAAACCATGGGAGATCTAAATTCACATATTGGTTTTTTTGGGCTTTGAATTATAGCTTTATGATGAATAAAGGATTGTTTTTTTAAACTATCAAAAATCCCCAGCCTATCCAATAGACGCAATGTATTAGATGAAATAGAGATTGCGGCTCCATGGGATGCTGTTTCAGATGATTTTTCAAAGATAATTGTTGGGATGCCCTCTTTTAAGAGGGTGCAACCGAGAGTCAATCCTGCAATACCTCCGCCAATAATTCCAATCTTTTTAGAGTCGTCTGTCATACCATTTTATCCATTCACCTTTCTTGGTACATCTATAATAGCAATTACTTTTCCATTTAAATTTTTCATAATAAGTTTTATTTTATTGCTTGACTTAAAGCACGCTCTAAGCTGTATAGTTCTCTGTATATATTACTATTGAATACCTTCAGGAGAGAAAATGAGTACAAATAAGCAAATTACTTCTACAGTTACCGATCAAGGAAAACTAGAAATTGCGATTGCTGAATCACAACGCCCAGTGCCAAAAGAGGACGAAGTATTAATTGAAATTCATGCAACGCCAATTAATCCTTCTGATTTAGGTCTATTGCTTGGGCCTGGTGATATTAATACTCTTAAAGCAGAGAATGGAAAAATTATCATGGATGTGCCTACAGCGATTATGGGCGCAATGAAGCCAAGGCTAAACGTACCAATGCCCGTTGGCAATGAAGGTTCAGGCGTGGTGATTGAGGCTGGCGCAAATGCACAAGAATTAATGGGCAAGGTTGTGAGTGTCGTTGGCGGCGGTATGTATTCTCAATACAGATGTCTTCCAGCTGCAAGTTGCATGGTCATGAATGAGGGCACTGAACCTAAGGATTGCGCATCGAGCTTTGTAAACCCTCTGACAGCTCTTGGCATGGTGGAAACAATGAAAATGGAAGGACATACAGCACTTGTGCATACTGCTGCAGCATCAAACTTGGGCCAAATGCTTGTCAAGATATGTGCAGATGATGGAGTCCAACTTGTTAATATTGTTCGCAAGCAAGAGCATGTTGATTTATTAAAATCTATTGGTGCCCAGTTTGTCTGTAACTCTTCTGATGATGATTTTATGGAGCAGTTAACTGCAGCGATTACAGAAACAAAAGCCACTCTTGGATTTGATGCAACTGGTGGTGGAGAATTGGCTGGAAAAATTCTTACCTGCATGGAAGTTGCAGCTAGAAAAAATGCAACTGAGTATAGCCCCTATGGATCAACAGAACATAAGCAAGTTTATATTTATGGGGGTCTTAATCAATCAGGCATTACACTTCCAAATAATAGAACATTTGGCATGTATTGGGGCATAGGTGGATTTCTATTAACGCCGTTCCTTGGAAAAGTTGGATTTGAGAAAGTAGGCGAGCTTCAAGCTCGTGTTGCGAATGAAATTAAAACAACTTTTGCCAGCACCTATACTCAAGAAGTTTCTTTGGAGGGTGCATTAACTCTTGAGGCTTTAATGGTATATGCCAAACAAGCCACTGGAGAAAAATTCTTAATTAATCCTAATAGCTAAAAAATAACCAAAGATAATATTTTATCTAATTAAAAAGGGGGCTGAAGCCCCCTTTTTTTATTGTAAAAAATTGTTTTTACTTAGATTAATGCTAGCGCCATCATCACCAAGCAAACAATTGAACCAAGCCATAACAATGTTCTTACTCTTGCAAAACCAGCAATGTACGTCACTAGATGTCCTACCCTAAAAGCAAGCCACCAACATGCCACTGCAGTCACATCAATAGATAGATGCATGGACAGTAAAGCCAAGCCCAAAAATATAGGCAGAGTTTCTTGTAAATTTGTATTTGCTCTCGCGGCTCTCCCGGCCATGACTGTTAACTCATGAGGCATAGACTCGTCTCTGTTCGAACCCAGCCAAGGAAAATTTTTCATGTTGAATGCAGCAGGAATTAGCCATGTTTGAAGCAAAGCAAGTAACAAAGCGTAAATAATATAAGTAGACATTAGTTCTCTCCGAAATTATTAAAGTTAAAGTTTATACGATTGTAATAAAGCCATCAAAGTAAATGATACTTCTGCCTGAAATATAAACTCTGTCTTCGCCTAGCTTGCAACCAAGAAGGCCGCCTCTTTCAGAAACTTGCTGGGCTAATAATTCATTCTTGTTAAGCTGGCTGGCCCAATATGGAATGAGCATGGTGTGAGCAGAGCCTGTAACTGGGTCTTCATTGACTCCAGTTTGCGGATAAAAACACCTAGATACAAAATCTACATCATTTCCAGGAGCGGAAATCACTACTCCACGTGAATTAATTGTAGATAATTTTTCAAAGTTAGGTCTTATGCTTCGGATTTGCTCCTCGGTTGAAAAAACTGCTAAGTAATCATCTTTTCCTTTGAGGAGTTGGGAAGGTAATTCTCCAAGTGCTTCTGAGAAGATAATATCCATTTCCTGGAGAAGTGGATCATCGGCTGGAAAATTAAGGCAAATAGTCTCCTTTTGCTTAATAACTTTTAAGGTGCCACTTTTGGAATTAAAGGCTATCTCATTACCAACAAGATTAGGAAAATGCTCAAATAACACTTTGGCACTAGCCAAAGTTGCATGCCCACACAGGTTAATCTCTAAGGTTGGAGTAAACCATCTAATGGATATTGGGCTGTCATTAATATTTACAAAAGCTGTTTCTGAGAGGTTATTTTCTGACGCGATAGACTGCATCAAATTATCTGAAATCACAGATTCTAAAATTACAACCGCAGCTGGATTCCCTGAAAAAAGGGTCGATGCAAACGCATCAACTTGGTACATTTTTAATCGCATGCAGTTATTTTACCTAAAGAGCATTTCAAGGCTAGAATAAAGCAAAAGGATAAATTTGAGCACAGACAAACTAACCTTAAAAACTAAATTAGCTTTTGGTATTGGTGCCACTGGTGAAGGTGTAACTAATTGGGTCTTTGTTGGTCTCACCTTCTTTTTTTATAACCAAGTATTGGGCCTTTCTGGATCACTAACAGGTCTTGCAGTTCTAATTGCCATAATTTTTGATGCAATTTCTGACCCTGTGATGGGCTCTATTTCTGATCGCTATGTATCCAAGCTTGGTCGAAGGCATCCGTTTATGTTTGCAGCACCCTTCCCAACGGTTATTGCGATATATCTCATGTTTTTCCCTCCAGATGGGTTGTCTGAATATGGGCTATTTGGGTGGCTTATTTTTTCTACAATTATCTTAAGGCTAAGCATTACCCTATTTGCTGTTCCACATTTAGCACTTGGCGCCGAGCTATCTGATGATTACATAGAACGCAGCAGGGTCATGAGTTATAACAATCTGTTTGGCTACATGGGCGTAATT
>Ga0315326_10001968_pt1 | contig 10912 bp, 11 predicted proteins | sample M180m32315metaG_FD_203457 | JGI IMG/M metagenome (GOLD analysis project Ga0315326, IMG submission 203457) | Ammonia-oxidizing marine archaeal communities from Monterey Bay, California, United States - M1 80m 32315 | ecosystem: Environmental > Aquatic > Marine > Coastal | place: USA: California... | reverse complement strand
TAATGTATTTTGAAAAAGGAGAGAATGATTTAGCACAATTTGATCCAGATTATTGTATAATTCACTTAGATCAAGACATTGCACCTGGAGGATATGGATGGGTATTTCCAAAAGGAGAGAATAAAGTCAATATTGGATTAGGAGTTGAGAAAACAATTCTAGAACAACGAAATAAGAGATTAGGAAAATCAGATAATGTTGCATCGTTAATGAAGGAATATCTTGAACGAAACAAGGCAATTAAAAATGCAAAATTATCTGAGGATGCAGGAGACATACACAACAATACAGGAGTTTATCAAGTCTCAGTAAGAAGACAGAATGATTGTTTAGTTTCAGGAGGATATATGCTAGTTGGAGATTCAGCATGGATGCCAAAACCTATAGATGCAGGAGGTATTGGACCAGCTCTTATTGCAGGAACAATTCTTGGGAATAATGTTGCACAAGCAATTGAAGCTAATGATGTGTCAGAAGCAAGTTTATGGCAATATAACATAGATTTCATTAAAGAGTATGGTTACAAAACAGCTGGTTTAGAATTATTTAGAAGACTTGTTCAAACAATGACAAATGAACAAATAAGTTATGGAATGAAACACTTTTTAGGAAATCTCGATGTTGAGGCAATTAGTAAAGGAGAACATCCAGACTTTACAGGTCTTGGCAAAATTGGAATGATAATTAGAGGTGCAATGAACAAGACTGTTGCTAGTGGACTCAAATATACATCAGGTCAAAATCAGTGGTTAGTTGATCATTATTACAATTATCCAAAAGATCCATCGGGATTCGATGAATGGAACAAGAAATTACATAAGACACTGGATGAATCTTATGTCAAGATAGCATCATACGCAGTATAGATCTAGTCTTAAATAAAGTAGCAGATCAAACAATTATACTTTGATGGAAGAACAAGAAAAATCAGAATATCTAGATTGGAGTAATTCATTTGAAATTTTGGAAAAAGCTCATGAACAAGGAATTTTTGTCTTAGTCATAGGTCCAAAAGGGACTGGTAAAACAACACTGGTTAGAGAATTTGCAAAGAAGCAATCAATGAAATTAGAATCAATTAACTTTAGTTTGAGAACTAGAGAAAGTCATCTTGTAGGTTCAAAGAGTCTTACAGATGGAAATATCAAATTTGATGAGGGAATTCTAATTAAATCCATGAAAGAAGGTAATATGCTATATCTAGATGAGATAAATGCAGCAGAAGCAGATGTTTTGTTAAGATTAGACGAGGCTTTAGATGATAGAAGACAAGTAGTTCTCAAAGAATCTGATGGAGAAGTGGTAACAGCAAACAAATCATGGTTTGTTATAGCAACAATTAATCCATTAAATCATGTTGGGACTAAAGAATTACCTCCACAATTATTGAGTAGATTCCCAATTAGATTAAGAATGGATTATCCACCTGAGGAAAAAGAATTAGAAATTGTGAAAAAACATGTTCCAAATATAGATGATAAATATCTAGAAAAAGGAATAAAACTTGCTAACACATTAAGACAAGCTGCATCAGTTGAAGAATTGTATTATTCACCTTCACTAAGAGAAACTATAGCATATTCAAAATTAATTGATGGAAATATGCCCCCAAAAAAAGCAGCTGAGATAGTTTTTGGAAATGTGTATGCACAATGGGGAAATATAGAGCTACAGAAAGTTAATGATATAATTTCCTCAATGTATGAAATCTAATGTCATCAGTAGCCCTAAGAAATGATACATTAATTGAGATAGCTACATTTTTAGTAAGACGATGGTCTGAAAATGATAAAATTATTGTTGCAATGTCACCAAAAAAAGTTAATGAGACCAGAATGAAAGAAAATAAAGTAATTCTTACTCCAGTATTAGATTACAATGGAGATGAATTTTCAAGATACAGGCAATTTAGAACTGCTGCATGGTATGAAAGTATGAAAATTAGAAATTGTGAAAAAATTTTATCTAATGATCACGCATTTGGATTTTTATTAAATTCAATTGAAAGACGTAGGATTGAATTAGTTGGACGAAAGATTTGGGAAGGAATGGATGAAGAGTTAATTTTTAATTATTCCTGGCAATGGATTTACAGGCCACTCTTAAGCAATCTTTTAGGAAAATCAAAGATAATTGAAGGATTTTATCAATTTTTCTTATTTGGAGATGTAAAAGGAGAGATGCAACCAAGTCATTTTGAACGTGTTGTGAAAGCAGCAGATTTTGCAAAGGAAATTCTAGATGAAGCATTAAAAAATGATTACAATACAGAGTGGATAGAGAAACATATACCAAAAATCTTGACAATTTTAGATATTGATCCATTAATTACAATTCCATTATCAGTTCCATTGAAGGGACCAGGAATGATGGTTATGCCACAAGATTTTGAAAAAGCTGTTCAAAAAATTACTAAAAATCTTAAATCAGAATTAGGAAAAATAGATCCAAAAAAAATAATTGAAGGAAAAGAAATTTCTAAAGAATTTAATTTAATTAAAGACGAAACAAAAAAGAATGAAAACAAAGGATTGATGCCTGAAACTATAGGTATTCAAATTCCAAATGCAGTAAATGTAGATGAAACAAAAATTTATGATCAAGATTTGATTAGTAATTTGAAAAATAGATTTCGTGAATGGAAAACAGGATGGAAAGAAGAGCATGTCATTTCAGGTGAAGAATTTGATGAAGAAGCATATCTTGATGGATTTCATAGACCATTCATCACAGATGTGAAAAAAGCAATAAAATCTAGAATTGTAATTTTACTTGATCATTCTTCAAGTGTTTCTGATCAACAAATAGAATACAAAAAAGCGACAATTGGACTTTGTGAAGTTTTGGCTTTCTTGAAGGTTAATTTTTCAGTTTATGCGTTCAATACTCTAAATAGACAAGTGGTTTGTTGGTTGGTAAAACCATCAGAAATGGAATGGAATAATTCAGCAGCCAAAAGATTAGCACAGATTTCTGCTAATGGAGGAACACCATTAGCAGAGGTGTACGACAGAATGCTTCCTATTTTGACATCAAAAAAACCGGATATTTTTCTAACATTATCAGATGGAGAACCAGCTGATGCAAATGCAGTGAGAATGATACTAAAATCATATAGAACATTAGGAATTAAAATGACAGCGATTGGAGTTGGTAGAGATACATTTAGTGCCACATCAATTGCAAGTAATTTAAAATATTTAGGATATGATAAGGTGTTAGCAGTAAGTAGATTGCCAGATATTCCTAATAGGGTCTTAAGCATACTTTCAGATAATTAATGAATAAAAAATGTGCTGTATGTGATAACAGTTTTTCATGTAATAATGATATTTCATGTTGGTGTACAGATTTTCCTAAGTTATCAAAAAATGAGATTGATGATAAAGATTGTCTTTGTAGAAGCTGTCTATTAATGAGATATAGAAAAAAGATTTTGGATGTATGAATAAACTTAAGATTCAGTATGTTAAGATTATTGAAGACAGTGAAGTCATGAGCATATTGATGTTGAAACGTTTAGCCAGATGTTTTGATGTCTCCATTTTTTAATAAAAATTTGGATATATAACCAAAGATTATAACTAAAAACTAGTGCTAACATGTAGTTATCTTTGTATAGATAACAAACATGTTTTAAATAACAAATTTTATTCAATCATATGCATTTTGAAGATACGAGAATTCCCGATGTAAATAAACCACTAATTATAGCAGCAATGCAAGATATGGGAAATGTTGGAAGTATAGTTGTAAATCATATCAACAAGAATTTAGGTACAGCATCTTTTAGAATTGCAACATCATCCAGACCACCATATGTTTATGATAAAGGAGGATATATTGAAATTCCTGAAGAGAAATGGGAATATAGATTTGGCAAAGATATTATTGTATTTGGTGGTGGTAGAGGTCAACCTCAAGAAAATGAGGAACTAAATGAATTATGTCAAGATGTCATAAATGTTGCAAAACGATATGATGCAAAATTCATCTATACAGTAGGAGGGTATCATACATCAAGATCTTTTGGAAAAAGTCCTACAACATACGTTACAACAACATCACAAGATATTTTAAAATTAGTAAAAAAATTAGGGATAGAAACTACACCAACTGAATCGGTCATTACAGGTTTTAATGGATTGATTTTGGGTTATGCAAAATTAAATGGAATTAATGGAATAGGACTTTATGGAGAATTGTTAGAGCCTAGAATTCCTCAATATAGAGCAGCAAGAACAATTATAGAAACTCTAGAAAAATTAACCTATCAAAAACTTGGAGATGTAAAGGAATTATCTGTGAAAGCAGAAGCAGTTGAATCAAGATTTAGTTCTGAAGATGACATACCAAAAAGATAGAATAAATTTATAAAAATACAAATTTTCATGTCCCTTTTATTTTGTAAAGTGTATTATAGAATATGAAAAAACATTCATGCCCATATTGTGAATCAAAATTTCATGATAAAGAAGAACTATCTAGTCATATAGACAAATTACATATCGGTCCAGGTTTACTTGAGGGAGATTCAAGGAAATTTTAGATTATCGTTAATCTTTAATTGAATAAAGTTCATAGTATATTATGCTATTATGGGTTATAGGAGCAGCAATTGGAATTTTAACGGTATTTGTAGTAATTTTCAAATATACAAAAACAGGGAAAAATGATATGATCGGATATTCGTCAAAATGTAACAAATGTGGTACAACAGTAAATGGAATTAAATGCCCAAAATGTACAACAAATACTAAGGACTGGCGATAATTATGATGGCAAAACCAAATTCAGATATGGAAGGAACGATTTGCAAAAATTGTCAACGACCAATAAATGATCATTTACCTGAAGAACTAGAAGAATGTATTAGAATTTTAGAGCTTCAAAAACTTAAAGATGGCGATTTAACCTAAGAAATATTTCTACTAGTACTACAAAGCTTCAAAATCAGGATATATTTGAAATGGAGAAGACAGAAGAAGTGAATGAAATAATGGAATGTAGATATGGTCAGCATGAACTATGCAAGTCAAGAGGTATACCACCAACAGGCGTCATAGATATGAAACCTTATACTCCAACTTGTAGATGTCATTGTCACACTTTCGGTTAGACCAATGCAGTTTCTACAGAAATTTTAATTAAGTAATTTCTAATCAGAAGTAATTTCACAGTACTTGTTTGTTCCTTCAAAGAATTTTACAGAGTGTAATGGGATTTTATCTTTTAAATTTTCAAATATCCATTCTGCAATATTTTCAGATGTTGGAAAATCAAATAAATCATTAAGATTTCTATGATCAAGTTGTTCAATTGTTTCCCAACAAAGTTTTTTCATTTTATCAAACTCGATGACCATATTTTCTTCATATGAAGCACCTTTTTTGACATCCCCTTGAACCTCAACTATGATTCTAGATGTATGACCATGAGGTTTACCACACTTTGGATGACCCCTCAAAGTGTGAGCAAAATCAATTTCAAATGATACACCTAATCGTGTTTTCATAAAAATTGAAAGATTACTGATAATTAATACCTAAAGGACTAGTCGAAGTAATCAACTATTTGTTGTATACTTTTAGATGTTGAATCTATGGGCAATATTTCTCCATTTTCAATATTTACATACCAGCCATACATTATTGATTGATTATTTTCAGCATTGAATAGAAAGACTACCTCATGAGTGAATCCTTTATTCTGAGTTTCAATATTTTCTACAACAAATTCTGCCCATGTTTCATCATCATCAAATATTTTTTGATCAAAATGTTTTTCATTAATCTTTTCTTCAATAACTTCCAAAATAGTAATACCTGTATCATTTGGTCCAGAATATGTTCTAATCATATCTACTGCAAGTTTTTCATTACCTTCAAAAGAATCATCTAGGATAGAATTAAGATCTTTTTCTGTTAACGCAGGATATACAAACAAAAGAAATAATCCAATTAACCCAAGATAAATTGGAGCCCTCTTCTTGAGAAATGCTCCAAAACTTTTTGGGTTTTGGGGTTTTTTATAATCAGGATCTTTCTTAACCAATATTTTTCAAAAGTTTGTTGTGATTAAAAGTCTTCAAGTTTCAGGTAGAACTGAAGAATGATGAGATAAGATTTTCCAAGTATTTTCAGTTTTTATGAAAACAAAGGAAAATCGTGCATTAATAATTTTTCCATCTACAATGAAATTATAGAGACCAGAATTTGTTACTAAAAATTCAGATTCATGTTTATGTTGTGTGACAATTTCAACGTTAACATTTGATTTTAGTAAATTAATAAAATACTCTAAAATGAGATCTTGACCTATTCGTTCTTTATCAGAAAATGTTCCAAGTAATAATCCATCATCATGATACAAATCAACAACTTGTTTAGGATCACCAGTTCGAATCTTATTGACCCAAGTCTCTAACATGATTTTATATAAAATTCTTAGTTATTATTTTTTTAGGATTTATTAGAATTACGTTTCTTTGCAACTTGCATATACAAATCCACAGTTCCACTTCCAATTGGAATTTGGCTTCCAACTATCACATTTTCTGTAATTCCTCTTAGTTGTTCTACCTCTCCTGTTCTTGCGGCTCCTGCAATAGTTGGAACAGTAATCTCAAATGCAGCACGGGCTAACACACTATCTTTTGTACCTGCAATTCCATGACGACCAATCTGTTGCATGTAACCACGATGACACATTAAATCAGATACCAACATGAGATATCTCTGGTCAACTTCTAGACCTGCATCTTCAAGAGTAGTGCTTAATTCATTGATTAATGCATTTCTTGCCGCCTCTATTCCCAATGTTTCTGCAATTTCAGAAACATTATTTGTTCTAACATTGTTCTTATCAATTCCTTGAACTTCAAAAACTTTTGAGAGATTAGAACCAGTGGTTTGAATTACATATTCATCTCCTTTTTTAACAATTGTAACACGCTGAATATCAGGAACTCCTTTAACAGTAGTCTTTAGGACTTTGTTTCGTATAGTTACTATTGCAGGTGCATCTGCATCTTCATCAACTAAATTTAGTACAACAGAGTTTCCCATAGTTTCTGTTTTGAATTTTTTATTTGATTCTAATGCAGTGGTTACATCATCAATTGTACATCCACGGTCAGATAATTTTTTCTCGTTAAAATTCAGAGTAATATTTGTTTTGAAATCAGTTTGTGCTCCTTCATTACCAGGTAAAATCAAATCTCTAACAGTAGTTTGTAAGATATTTCGTGCCACTTGAACAGTTTTATTTTGATCAGTTTTTGCATCACCAGAAAGATAGATATCCATTGTAGGTGTAACTGGCTTCTTTCTTGCATCAACTAACTCAATTAATCGTGGAAGACCCAAAGTTACGTTTCTTTCTGCAATTCCTGCAAAGTGAAAAGTTCTGAGTGTCATTTGTGTTCCAGGCTCACCAATTGATTGTGCAGTTACAATTCCTACCGCTTGACCAGGCTCTGCCTTTGCTTTGTTGTAAAGTAATAATCCTTTTGATGCAACTTTTTCAATTCCTTCTTTGCTTAGTTTAGATTTTACTAATGAATTACTTACTGCAGAAGTTAGACGAGGATTAAATGATGATGTATATTTTTTGACTATATTAGTAACATCATCATTAGTTGCGGCTTTACCAGAATCCACAATACTTTGAGATTCAATTAATCTATCAATATTGAATGCTTCACCATGATCACTTTTTGCAACATCAATTCCATCTTCACCATACAAAAATTGTATAATATGTCCATGAGGATCTCTTACAGTTCCATCATATTCAAGTTTAATATGCTCTAGTGCATTGATCAATCTTCTCTGCATGTAACCACTTTGTTGAGTTCTTACCGCAGTATCTACAAGACCTTCTCTACCACCCATTGCATGAAAGAAAAATTCGAGTGTTGACAATCCATCACGATAATTAGATTTTACAAATCCATATGCATCAGGGTCATTTTCATGTTCTTCAAAATGAGTTAAAACTCTGTTATTGTAACCTTTGTTAAGACGATTACCACGTCTAGCCTGTTGACCTAATGCACCTGCCATTTGACCCACATTTAGTGATGAACCTCTTGCACCGGTTGTCGCCATGATCTTTCCTGCATTATTATCATCTAACGAAAGATTTGCAGCAGTAGCAGCTCTATCTCTTAATTTACCAAGTTTGCTCATGATATATGCTTCAAGAGTTTCTTTTGAAGACTTGCCTCTAATTACCTTGAGGGTTCCTTTCTTTTCTTGACTAATCAAATCATCGATTTCATCATATGTAGATTGAGTATCATCTATGATTCCTTGACGATCTTTTTCTGGAACTTCCAAATCACCATATCCATAACTAAATCCATAATGAGTTATGAATTGTTTAATCATAATTAATTCAGAATTTAAGAAAGTTTTTGCTTTTTCATTACCATAATCTTTTGCAATTCTATGCAATACACTTTCGGGTTCTTCAGCACCAATTGATGATTTATCAATAACTCCGCTAATTAATTGACCATTTTTAATTACAACATCTTTTTGTTTTCCTTTAGTTCCTTTTGACCATTTTGAGGTCATTATGTAATTGAAATCTTCAGGTAAAAATAATGAGAACAATTGTTTTCCTGTGTAAAGATTTTCTTTTTTGTTTTCCGGTTCAGGTAATTGTCCTGTATAACTACCTAACATAGCAAGATTTGCAAATTCTTGACTGCTTAAAGTGGTATCATCTTTTGTCATCAGATATGCCCCTGTGATAAAGTCACGAAGACCTCCAATTATAGGACCACCAAATCTTGGAGAAATCAATTGATCTTGAACTCTCATCAGTAAAATTGCTTCAGAGCGTGCTTCTTCACTCTGAGGTACATGAAGATTCATTTCATCACCGTCAAAGTCTGCGTTGTATGGTGGACATACCGATGGATGTAATCTGAAAGTTTTTCCTGGCAAAACATGAACATAATGGGCCATGATTGACATTTGGTGAAGTGATGGTTGTCTGTTAAATAATACAATATCACCATCCATCAAATGTCTTTCAACTAGAAAACCAATTTCTAATGAATCTGCAATTAATGAACGGTCTTCAACAAAGTCTAGTCTAATCTTTACGCCATCAGGACGAGTAATGTAATTTACACCTGGAAATGTGGATGGGCCATTAATAACTAATTTTTTTAATTTTTCAATGTTCCAATCAGTTACAATTTCAGGAATGGTTAATTTTTTTGCTACAGTTTCAGGTACACCAACCTCAGATAAGTCTAAGTTTGGATCAGGAGAGATAACAGTTCTGCTGGAAAAATCCACACGTTTTCCAGATAATGAACCTCTAAATCTTCCTTCTTTTCCTTTCAACCTTTGTGTTAAAGTTTTTAGAGGACGGCCAGAGCGATGATGTGCTTGCGGAATACCACTAACTTCATTATCAAAATAAGTAGTGACATGATACTGTAACAAATCAACCAAGTCTTGTACAATAAGTGGAGGAGTTCCCGCTTCCTTACTTTCTTTGAGTCTTTGATTAACACGTATAATATCAACTAGTTTATGAGTAAGATCATCTTCAGAACGAATTCCAGTCTCTAGAATAATTGATGGTCTTACAGTTACTGGAGGTACAGGTAATGCTTGTAGAACAAACCACTCAGGACGTGCTGTTTTAGGATCATAACCCAATAGTGAAAGATCCTCATCAGGAATTATTGATAATCTTTCTCTAATAGTTATCGGAAGTAGTCGATTTTCTCCAATTTCAGTTTTTTCAACAAAAGTTGTTGGTTTTGTAAAGATTAATTCATATTGTGATTTTCCACAATGAGGACAATCCTTTTGTTTTTTAGCCTTTTCTTGAATTTGATCTGGAATTCTTTTTTGAGATAAGATAGTATAAGATGCTTGACGTTCTTTAATTTTTGAAAATTCTTTGATATCATCAGGTGACATCTTAATTCGTCCACAAGTACGACATGTTGATTGTAATAATTTGTAGATGTTATCTACAAAGGCAATATGTAAAACAGGTTCTGCTAATTCAATGTGACCAAAATGTCCAGGACTTCTAGCAGCAGTATTTCCATCAGTGAGACATTTTTGACCAGGTTCTAAAACACCTAATCTACCATCCATCAAACCACCTTGTACAGCCATACCATCTTCATCATATGTTTCAGGTTGAGTGATTTCAACAACAGAATACTTTCTGATTTCTTGAGGAGACCAAACTGCAAAAGTAATTCCTTCGATTATTTTTGTAGATGTAGCAGACATTATACTCTCTCCTTTAATTTCAATCTTGGTGCAATATTTAGACTAAGAATCTCTTGTAATAATAATTTGAAAGCATATGCAACAGAAACTGAAGAAATTGGTGCATTTTCACCACATTGAGCACAAACAAATTTTCTTTTTCTCGCATCATGATAACCAGTCAAACCACATTTTTCACATAGTAAAATATCAGTCTTGTCAGATTCATCTAATAACCTATCTTTTAGTAACATTGATGCACCGTATGCAATTAAACAATCACGTTCCATCTCACCAAATCTTAAACCACCACCACGAGCACGACCTTCAGTTGGTTGTTTTGTAAGCATTTGTACTTGACCTCTTGCTCTTGCGTGAATTTTATCTGAGACCATGTGATGTAATTTTTGATAATATACAACACCGATAAATGTCTCAACTTCAAATGATTTACCAGTTCTACCATCATACATTTTTTCTTTTCCTGAATACTTGAAACCTTCTCTATCAAGGATTTCTTTTACAATGTCCATTTTTTCTCCAACAAATGCTGAACCATCAAATTGTTTTCCTCTTAGGGCTGCTGCTTTTCCACATACAGATTCCATCATCATTCCTACAGTCATTCTAGATGGAAATGCATGTGGATTAATCAA
>Ga0315326_10001957_pt1 | contig 10933 bp, 8 predicted proteins | sample M180m32315metaG_FD_203457 | JGI IMG/M metagenome (GOLD analysis project Ga0315326, IMG submission 203457) | Ammonia-oxidizing marine archaeal communities from Monterey Bay, California, United States - M1 80m 32315 | ecosystem: Environmental > Aquatic > Marine > Coastal | place: USA: California... | reverse complement strand
GAGATGTAATGGCTTTCTTTGACTTTTCTTTCGACTCCGAAGGTGGTGGGAAGGATAGTTGGCCGCGCTATCCAGGTCATGCGGAAGTGCTTTCCTATTTGCAACGTTTTGCCGACGCGTTTGACGTTGAGCGCTTGATTAGCTTCAACGCGAAGGTTCTTCGCGTGCATCGTGGAGATAAGTGGACACTGCTGATCGATAGCAAAAAGGGGAGGATTGAGGAAAAATTTGACGCGTTAGCAGTCTGCAACGGGCATTATGCTGAACCTCGGGTGCCCAATATTCCAGGAATAAAGAGCTTCCCTGGACTCATGATGCATAGTCACAACTATAGAGCCCGGGACAGCTTTACCAATAAGAGAGTGGCGGTAATAGGAACCGCTGCATCTGGTGTCGATCTTACAATTGAGATTGCAGGTGTTTCCGAGAGCGTGTACTGGTGCGGAAATGACCAAACCGAAAGGCGTGAGAAAATAGAGCATATGCGTAATGTTTTCGCATGTGGACCCCTAACGGCTATAACTAAAGACGGCAGATTGCTCACCGAGAATAGTGGATATGTCGGTCCGATAGACTGTTTAATATTTGCGACGGGCTACCACTATAGTTTTCCGTTTTTGTCAAAGGATCTGATTTCTGTTAATGACAACTGGGTCACTCCCTTGTACCGGGATCTCCTATGTGTCACACAGCCGACGCTGGCGCTATTGGGCTTGCCATTGAAGATCATTCCTTTCCCAATATTTGAAATCCAGTCCCGTTGGTTTGCCAGGCTTTTGAATAAAGAATTTAAATTGCCGGTTGCTTCAACAATGTTCGAGTTGCAAGAGGAACGCGCCAGTAAATTGGGAGGATCAGGTATTCACCAGAGAAATTTTCACGTGCTGGAGAACCAGTTTCAGTATTATGATGAATTAGCTATCGAATGTGGTGAGCCAGTGCTACCTAACTGGTACCGTAAACTCGGCGAGGCGGCCCGTGAACACGGTAAGAACTTTCCAGGGAGCTTTCGTGATAAATTTCTTGATGTGCACGGAGCGCCGACTCGCTACCCTGAGCAATGATCCGATCCATGATGTAACAGAGTTGCCGACGGGTTGTCTTGCTTGGAGAGCTCGCAATAAGTTCTCGTGATGAAAGAGAGAATCGGTTTATGATTACTTCCCCTTCGAGAATCGGTGAGAATCCTGAACACCAGTCTTAATCAGAGAGGTCACAGCTTGTGTTGGGGCGTGTAGATGAAGAGCTCGGATGACTCCCGTGAGTCTCAGGGTGATTGTCAAGGAGATTACAGATCTCTGAGCACGGTGAGAATATACTGCGGCCGTATCTAAAAAGAACATTAAGGGGAACTCGGTCTAAAAATGACACCAGAAAAGCTTCGTGAGATTTATGGAACGCCGTCGTTGAAGGCTACGGAAAAAGTGATCAACGAATTTGATCCGCATTGCCGTCAGTTCATCCAAAACGCTACATTCGTAGTCCTGGCAACCTCAGACGGGCAGACATTAGATGTCTCACCAAAAGGAGATCCTGCAGGGGTCGCTGTTGTAGAAAGCGATTCAACTTTGCTTTTGCCTGATCGGCCGGGAAACAAACGGCTAGATGGAATGATGAATATTCTGCAACATCCTTATGTGGCAGCTATCTTTCTCATCCCGACAGTAGATGAAACGTTGCGGGTGAATGGAAGAGCTGAAATATTAGATGATGAAACGTTGCGGACGAGGTTCGAGATCGCAGGGCGAGCGCCTAAAACAGTGCTCCGGATAACAGTAGAAGAGATCTTTACTCATTGCGGGAAAGCGCCAATGAGGGGAGGGTTGTGGAAGCCTGAGACCTGGCCGGCCTCGAGGCCAATTCCGACGCTATTCGAGATGTTGCGCGATCACACTTGCTTACCCATCGAATCCACTGATCAGCGTGACGTTGAACAAGTTTACCGGGATGGCCTCTATTGACGTAGCGGGCCAAGAAAACGACTGATCAACGGTGACTGACTCCAAGACGAGTATTTACGGACATATCTCAACGAGTAATTCAATATTCCTCAGGCCATCTTCACCTGTTGCCTCAGGATCTCTGTCGTCCGCTATTGCCGCCGCAAAGTCTTCTATCTCTCCGACGTAAGGATTGGCGCTCTTATAGTTGAGCGCTCCCGCATGCGTCACGATCTCCCCACTTCCGGAAGTCCCGATCGTCTCTCTGCAAAAAGCGTAACCCGCTGACCCATAAATTTCCCCGATCCTGGGTGCGTCGTGAATCGCGGAGCAGAACATATGCGCAATAGCGCCGGATTGGAAGCGTAGGTGCACAGCAGCAGATGTATCGTGGGTACTGGTAACGTCCGTCCGGGAAACAACACTCTGGATATCCTCAACCTCCCCGCAGACGGGTCTCATCATCCATAGAATCCAGTCGAGACAATGGGTGCCGACTCCCGCGAGACTCCACCATCGACCAAGTTCGTTATGCGCGCGCCAGTTACTACTGTCCGGGGCATTAAACGTCCACTGTGCTCGGACGGTTTGAAGTTCACCGTACGCGCCACTCCAGACCTGACGGGAGAGTTTGCGGTGCCCTGCATGCCAGCGCATATGGTAAGCGACTGCGAGTTTGACACCCGCTCGGTGAGCCGCTTTAAGCATCATGTCGGCTTCTGTTGTCGACGTAGCCATTGGTTTTTCAACTAGGACATGTTTACCTTTGTCAATGGCGGCGAGTGAATGGTGAGCGTGTAGTTTGTCGGGACTGGCGACGATCACCGCATCGAGTTTAGGATCAGATAAAAAGGCCTCTAGCTCATCGAAAGCGGGTTTGGGAGACTCGGCAGAAAATTCTTTTGTGATTCTCTGCGCTTTTTCTATATCGCGGCTGAGTACGCTCCAAAAACATGCTCCAGTTGCATGTTGGATTGCTGGAATCAGACTATTTTTTGCGATCTTGCCAACGCCAATCACGCCAATATTAATCATAGAGGCCTCTCTCAGGCGAAAAACATCCAATAACAATATTTGTAGAATTCATGTTACCGTATACCGTTAAGTTATAAATTATTCTACTGTTTTTGTGGTTCCAAGGTAAGTGACAGTCTAAATAATAGAGAGCAGACAGTCTGCACATCCTTAGGTAAAAATAATGAAACTAATCGAAGGTTTAGGATCACTCGACACCTTTCTCAGTCGCAGTGCGTACTTGCAGATGCTCACTCCGGATACAAAGCAAGAAATGGCGCAATTGTTAAGTCACCGAATCATTAGGGAAGGTAAATTGGTTTCGACCACTACTGAGATAAGTCCGCACGTCCTTTTATTTCTGTCTGGCTCAGCGAAAGCGAGCACCCTAACTTCCGATGGTAGAGAGGTTTTTCATGGACTCATCGGCCCTGGCCAAATCCAGGGTGTTATCTCGGCAATGGATGAGTTACCAAGCATGCATCAGATCCAAGCCATTACGTCGATCGATGCATTAGCGATAGAGGCTAAGGCGTTTCGGACCCTTGCGGAAAGGCGCCCGGATCTGCAACAGGGAGTCACCGCGTTCCTGGTAGAGCGCGTCCGGTACTACGAGACATATAAAACCCGTGCCACAATCTTTAGCGCGTACGAAAAAGTGGCGCAATCTATCGCCGATCTCGCATCTGGATGGTACAAGGTCGCTGATAACCGCCCGAAGGATTCGATGATTTATGTTACGCAGCGAGAACTGTCCCTTATGCTCGGCCTTTCTCGGCAGAGTGTAAATAAATCCCTCAAGCATCTAGAACAGCAAGAGCTTATCGAGATAGGTTACAGCTCGATCACGATTCAGGACTACCCTAGACTCCGGAGCACAGTCGAGTAATCAGGAGCCATTTCTCGACCTCGTTATAGTAAACATGGCCAGGTTAGCTAGCTGGCGTCATCGCGTCTAGACCGTAGATACGCTCTACGATAAACAGGCCGATGACTGCCACAATGAGTTGAATACAACTCGCAGCAGCAATAGAAGGATCGAATTGGTGCTCAAGATATGAAAGCATGACGACAGGGAGTGTATTGGTATCTGCACTACCGAAGAAGAAGGAAATCGGGAGATTGTCGATTGAGATGAGCATCGCAAAGAGCATTCCAGCAAAGATGCCCGGCTTTATCATAGGCAAAGTGACGTTCCAAAATATCTGGAAGCGGTTAGCCCCGAGCACCGCCGCTGACTCCTCAAAATCCGGTGAGATACCCCGATAAACACCCGCGACCGTCCGCACTACATAAGGCAGGCTGATCACCGTGTGAGCGATAAGCAGCGATAGAAAAGAAACCCCCAGCCCAAGTGCAGAAAGATAGAACAGTAGCGCAAAGCCCATGACAATCAGAGGCATAGATAGAGGCGACAAAAGAAAGGTCATGATTGAGTTGGCGAAGGGGACATTTCCGCGGGTGACAGCGAGAGCCGCGGGAACGCCAAGGCCCACGCCTAAAACCGCTGTCGCAAATGCTAATTCAACCGATACGATAAAACTGTCAACAAATGCATCATATTCAAAAAATCTTTCATACCAGCGCAGCGAGAAGCCCTTTGGTGGGAACGCGACATATTCGGTTTCAGTAAAGGAGATTGCGACGACAATTAGTATGGGCCCTAGCAAGAAGATAAAAAACAGGACGACATACAGCAGCATGCTTAATTTAGGAGTATTCTCTTTAAAGATATACCAAGACCGGCTGTTCATGCGGCTCCTTTAACCCCTTTGCGTCGGATAAGACGTAACTGCAAGTAAAGGCAGCCTACAGCGATCGCAAGAAGTACATTGCTCATTGCGGCCGCAAACTGGAAATCGCGGCTGATTGTGAATTGCTGATAAATCAGCAATGGGAGGGTTTTGAGATCCCCGCCTCCTAAGAGAAGCAGTGTGACGAAACTCCCATTCGCCAACAAGAAAACAATAATGAATCCGGTTCCAATACCATCGAGACTTAATGGGAACGTCACTCTAAGAAAAGTTTTTATCCGACTTGCCCCAAGTATTCGGGCACTCTCTTCGAGCTGCAGATCGATGCTCCGAAGCACGGACGCAATGGAAAGTACCATGAAGGGAACCAGTACATGAACTAATCCAACAACAGCAGAGCTTGCGCTGTTTAAAAACATGAAAGGCTTATCGAGAATATCTGCCCAGAGAAGAAAATCGTTGACCAGTCCACGACGGGCAAACAACACGCGCCAGCCGAACGTCCGCATAATGATCGAGGTCAGCAATGGGGCAATAAGCAGGAAAATAACGAGGCCGGACCATCGCCCAGAGTGACGCACCAGAAACATCGCCACGGGATAGCCGATGATGATACAGATAACCGTTACACCAACACTTAATGCGACCGTATCAAAAACGATTCGGATGTAGTAAGGATCGAAAAAGAGCTTATGGTAGTAAAACGACATCGGCCGCTGCTTCGCCAAGGTGGCTAGATCATTGGTATTCAGAAGGTTATTAACTATCGGAAGGACAAAAAATACAACGAGAAAGAGACCCGTTAAAGCGATCCACCAAGGGCTCACAGCACCCGTAAACCCACCTGATTTGACTCTGTTTTTTGCCATCATGCCATGTATACGAAAAGAAACTCGGCGCTGATTTCATAAGTCAGCGCCGAGGTTTCGAGTGCTGCTGTTACATCCCGATCTCTTTATTCCATCTTTCAATCCAATCCGCCGCGCTCTCAGCAATCTTCCGTGAGGTAGCTGTACTGGGCGCACGAAGGTCTTTAGGGAAGGTAATTCGGTCTTTCATCTTCTCGGAGTATTGAACCTTCTGGTTAGTGACACCGTAGTTGAGGTAGTCTGAGAAACACGACATAGGACCTGGCTCAAATACGATATTGAGATACTCCCACGCAGCATCAGGCGCCCCTTTCGACTTATTCATCGCAACACAGCTCATGAAGGCTTTATCGGTCGGTTTGACCACACCCATCCAATCATTGCCTTTATCGATGAACGAAAACGCGCGTCCGTCCCAGTACATCCCAATGTCGGCATCACCCGTTGACATCTGATTAAGAAAGTCAGTCACGCTTGCCCAAGCAATTGCATTGCCGCTATCTTTAATTTTCTTGAAGACCTCGAAAGCAGGATCAACATTGTCTGCGCTTCCGCCGTACAGGTCGGCAAAGGACCAAATAATATCGGGCATGATCCCGTAGGTAATAGATGGAAAGCTTGCAACCCAGTCCCCCGCAATGGTTCTGTTAACAAACTCCTTAATTGAAGTGGGCGGATTCTTAACAGTGTCTTTGTTGTAAGCTATAACGAAGGCGCCAAAATCGAAGCAAGCGCCCCATCCATCTACGGCACCGATAAACAATGGGTCAACATCGGCGAGGTTAGGAATTTCTTTCGCGGTTGCGCGAGAAATCAGCCCACCTTCGCCTGCGGCAACAGTCTGACTCTGGGTGGATACGATTACATCAATGGGCGGATTGTCGGGATTTGCCTCGATTTGACTCATCCATTGGGCGGGACTGCCAATCATTACATTGGCTTTGTGTCCTGTCCTCTTTTCATATTCTGCTGCGTAACAGTTAGTAATTGCTGTTTCCCAGATTCCACCAAACGAGGTTACGGTTATCTCTTCGGCCGAAACGGTTCCCATGCCTGAGAAGAGCAGGGCTGAACCGACCACTGAACTATGAATCCAACGTTTACTTCGTGACATTGTTTGTCCTCCTATTTGTTAGTTTGCACATCTACATCTACATCTACACCTACATCTTCGTCTCCGTTTGCCTCCTTATATCCACACGCTTATGTCCCAATACGCGGAGACCAAAAATCTGGTACTGAAAAAAATCTCATTGCCTATCAGTCATTGAGCAAAACCGCGTTCTCAACCTTCCAGGAGATGTAGACATCCTCTTTCAGGTGCATAACCGAACTGCTAGAGCGATTTTCCGCCTGGTCATACACAAATATGGCGGCTGATCGACCGGGAAGTTCGACCTCATATGCGTGATAACTGCCTCGGAATACATGACCACGAATTATCCCTTTTAGACGATTTGCAGACTCCGGTTCGTTACGCGTCAGGAAAAGTTTCTCTGGACGAATAGCAATCGTTGCAGGGCCAGGGGACACAGTATTGGGGGCATGGACCTTAAGGACTGTGGCACGGTCCTGGTACTTTAGAACGAAGTCCCATTCATTCTCACCTACGCCAGACTTTGACATTTCCCCTTCAAATAGATTGGCTGTACCTAAAAACTCCGAGACAAACTGGGTCTTAGGACTTTCATAAACCTCGCTAGGTGTTCCAACCTGCTGGAACTCACCGTCCTTCATAACCACGACTTGATCACTTAGCGTTAGGGCTTCCTCTTGATCATGAGTTACAAGAATTGTGGTGATCCCAAGTTGATTTTGGATGCGGCGCAATTCGAATTGCATGGCTTCCCGAAGGTTCTTATCCAGCGCCCCTAAAGGCTCGTCAAGCAGCAGAATTGACGGGTTGGTAACAAGGGATCTCGCAAGCGCAATTCGTTGTTGCTGACCGCCTGAGAGTTGGTTGGGAAACCGTTCCTCTACCCCGGGTAACCTCACTAAATCGAGCATTTCTCCAACCCGATCTTTGATTTCAGAATCGGCTACTTTGCGCATTTGGAGCCCAAAAGCAATGTTCTGAGCAACAGTCATATGAGGAAACAAACTATAGTTTTGGAAGACCATGCCAAGACCACGCTTGTTTGGAGGCATGGTGGTTACATCAACTTCGCCAATAATTACGGACCCGGTGTCAGGTACTTCAAAACCCGCAACGACCCTAAGGGTGGTGGTTTTTCCGCACCCTGAGGGGCCCAGCAAAGAAACCAACTTACCGGGTTCTACTTCTAACGTTGACGGAGCGAGCGCTTGTACGTCACCGTAACGTTTACTTAATCCTTCTAGTCTGAGGTTGACACTTGTTCGAGTCATAACTTATCCGGAGGATCAATTAATTTATTTCTATAAACTAATGTGGGTACAAATCATTAGAAATGTCTGGATATTCGCTGGCAATCTCCTCCAAGAGTCGCTCAACCTCGGTCCCGTCCCCGATAATGTCAGATTGATCAAGCCTGTCCATTCGTGCGAATACTTGGTGTTTAACGAAGAATCGCCAGTCCACGGGAAGGCGCCAGATTGCTTCCATGAGTACAGAATAGTTCTTCTGGGTCCAAACGTTCTCAAAGTTCTGGCGGTATTCATTGAATCCGAAGTTAAATGCCTGCCCATTGCTATTCGCCGTTTCCTGCTTTTGATTGCTCATTTGCGCGCGCAGGACCTTGGTTTCATCCACAGACATCTTCTTTTCGTAAATGACAACTCCGTATTCATTTCGCGCAGCCTCCCGGCTAACGAATCCGCGGAGGACGTCATTTAATACTTTTTCTGGTTCACGCTCCAAAGGGTCTCCCCAGCCACCCGCGCCCGACGATGCAATTCTTATAACATCTCCAGGCTCTATCTTAACGACATCCGTATTGCCAAGATTGATTTCTTTATCGGTACCCGGATTGAGAAAAAAAGATGAAGGTTTTCCTGCACCGCCGCCGTTCGAGCCCCAAGGGGTGAAGTGCGACCGATCTCGGTTTCGTGCCGTGACGGTAGTGTTGGGGGAGTAGGTCTTGAATTCAAGAACGGTGCCACCACCGCCTCGCCAACGTCCAGCGCCCCCGGAATCGGTTTCGAGACCGTACTTGAGAATTTTTACTGGAACCTCCGCCTCGTTAATCTCTACGGGAGTATTTTTCAAAAAGCCAAAATTTGCCCCCGATCCTTCGGTTCCATCCCTCAGTGCGGTAGCACCACCTCCACCAGTAATTGGATCAAGGTTGGCCATCACTTTGCGCCCCGACTTAATATCCGACGTCCGGATATTTATTAGTGGGCCTCCATCGCCTGATGCCGCCGGCATAATTTCTGGCAGTGCCTGCACAAACGCTCCCATGAAGCATGAGGTTAATCTCATCACACCGAGACTTCGCATTCCGACAGCAGCGGGAAACACTGGGTTAACAATTGACCCTTCGGGGAGAATGCATCGAGCGGGTCTGATGACCCCACTATTTAGGAAGATATTATTGTCTACTGCGTACAGAAGATAAATGAGGGGCACCATCAACAACATATGCCGTTCATTACCACCTGAAGGTATGTTTAAGGATGCCGTTACCTGCGGATCGCTTTGTGAGAGGTCAAAGACGATCTCCTCGCCTTCGACAGTCATGTTGACAGCCAACCGGCATGGGTATCCGTCTACGGAGTCCTCATCCATGTAATCTGCGAAAAAGTATTCACCGTCAGGAATCTGAGCAATAACGCGACGCGCCTGTTTTTCTCCATGATCCAGAAGTTCGTTAATCCCTGATTTAAATGTTTCAAGGCCAAATCGCTCTATCATCTCAATAACCTTGCGAGCGCCGGTTCGCATCGCCGCGATCTGGGCTTTAAGGTCGCCCCAATTCTGCTCGGGCATTCGGACATTCGAAAGAATTAAATCCAGCAGGTCCTCATCAAGTTCCCCTTTCTTATACAGTTTTCTCGGAGGTACCCGAATACCTTCCTGGAAGATTTCGGTATTCGCGCGAGACAGACTAGCAGGTACTGCACCGCCTACATCGGTATTGTGCACATGGCCGACTGAAAAACATACCAGTTCTCCCTCGTAAAAAATTGGTCTCCAGAGATGAATATCTGGAGTATGAGTACAGACGAATCCGCTGTAAGGGTCGTTGGTAATGCATAAGTCGCCGTCGTCATAGTGGTCAATCATTCCTATAACATCCTCATAGTCCAACCCAACGAACCATGTGGCGCCGAGATCAAAAGGGGAGGCGAATGTTTTTCCATCGAGAGTGGCGAGCCCGGTGGTGAAGTCCTCGGTTTCTTTTACGAATGTCGAGTGGGCAGTTCTAATCAGGGTATGACCCATGCTCTCAGTCGCGGCCGCACAGTGATTGGCTAAAATCTGCAGCGTTACAGGATCTATCATTGTTTTTTCTCTATCGTTAGTACCAGATTACCGTGCGTATCTACTTCCCCAGATATGCCGTCAGGAATGCAGGTAGTCGTGTCGTTTTGTGCAACTACGGCAGGCCCCTTGAAGAAGGCCCCAGCGGTGAGTTGTTCTCGCTGATACAAGTTTACCGCCTGTTTTTTTCCAGCAACAAAAACATCAATTTCATTCGTGCGCTCAGCCTGCATGGGGGATAGGCTTTGCTCAACGAAGTGCGGCTTTGGGCTGGTACCCGCTATAACCAAACGGAGATTTACGATCTGGATTGGCGCCTCACGGTCACAATGCTCATAAATCTTCTCGTGCTGAATATGAAATGCCTCTTCCAGTGCAGATATATTCCCTGCCTCGATGTCATTTACATTAAGTAATGTCTCGATCTCGAACGATTGTCCGCGATAACGCATGTCCGCTGAGTAGATAAGGGTATATTCGTTTGAGTAGTGCTGGTCCTCCCTTAGCCACGTTAGCGCATTTTTCTCCAATTCCTTAAATCGGTCCTGAATTGTTGTTAGCTGAGAATCATCAACATCAAGGAAAACGGTCGATATGAAGTCATTCTTGATGTCGGCAATCAGACCTCCCAATGCACTGAGTACACCTGGAGTCGCCGGAATGATTACACGCTGAAGACCTAACTCCTTTGCTAGGAAGCACGCCATCATAGGTCCAGCACCCCCAAATGCCTGCATTACGAAATCGCGGGGATCTATTGCGTAGCGAGAAACCAACTTACTCACTTCCATATACATGCCTGAGACAGCGATATCGATGATGGCTTGGGCAGTTTCTTCGATTGAGAGCGATACCACTTTCGCGATAGAGTCGATCGCGCGTCGGGCGTTGTCGACATTTACCTCAATCGCGCTGTATCCAATCTCAAAAGGTCCGATATAACCGAGAACA
>Ga0315326_10001954_pt1 | contig 10938 bp, 8 predicted proteins | sample M180m32315metaG_FD_203457 | JGI IMG/M metagenome (GOLD analysis project Ga0315326, IMG submission 203457) | Ammonia-oxidizing marine archaeal communities from Monterey Bay, California, United States - M1 80m 32315 | ecosystem: Environmental > Aquatic > Marine > Coastal | place: USA: California... | reverse complement strand
CGCGAGGTTCTATTCGATGAGTTGGAACTAACTCCGCAAAAGAAAACCAAGACTGGGTATTCGACAGACGCAGCATCCCTCGAGAAAATTCGCGACCAACATGAAGTGGTAGGAGTGCTCCTCGAATATCGCGAAGTTGAAAAGCTGCGGTCAACCTATGGACAGGGTTTGCTCGAAGTCACTGATGAAGACGACCGAATTCGAGCGACCTTTAATCAGACAGTTGCGCGGACTGGCCGCCTGAGTTCAGAGGATCCAAACCTGCACAACATTCCGGTGCGGACACCTCTAGGGAGAGAATTTCGCAAAGCGTTCGTCCCACAAAGCGGATACGACTTTCTGGTTGCCGATTACAACCAGATAGAACTTAGAGTTATCGCTCACCTTGCCGAAGACCCCGGTTTGATTGAGGCATTCGAAACAGGACAAGACATTCACAATACGACCGCAGCTTCGATCTTTGGGGTTGATCTTGAGAAGGTCAACTTTGAGCAGCGCTCGCGAGCGAAGATGGTGAGTTATGGCCTTGCCTATGGAATGGAAGCCTACGGATTAGGCCAACGTCTAGGAATCGGCACCAGTGAAGCATCAGAAATTCTTGACTCTTATTTCGAAGCATTTCCAGCAGTCAGGTCCTTCATGGACGATGTCGTAAACAAGACAAAAGAAGTCGGATATACCGAAACCATCTTTGGGCGTCGTCGACCAATACCTGATCTGGTCGCGCCGAACTTTCGAGTTCGCCAGGCAGCTGAACGACAAGCAATGAATGCACCTATCCAAGGCTTAGCCGCGGACATCTTCAAGATTGCTCTTGTTGGCATTGACCGCTCGTTGACGGAAATGAAGGCCCAGAGCCGGCTGGTCCTGCAAGTCCATGACGAAGTGATTCTCGAAGTGCACCCTGATGAGCATCAAGATGTTCAGCAGATGACGGTTGAACAGATGAGCGGGGCGGCAGATTTGCGTGTCCCACTTGAAGTGAACCTCGCTACCGGCCCGACCTGGGCCCAGGCGAAAGCCTAACGAGTGTCTTCGGAAGGTACTGGAACACATTGGTTTGAGCCAGTAGCTGATCATTTACAGGAGGCCTACCTTCGCTATTCATTCACCCGGAACACGAAACAAGAGGTAGACCACGTAATCTCGCACTTACTGCTCAAACCCGGACACCGGGTATTGGATGTCGGTTGCGGGCCCGGCCGTCATTCTCTTGAACTAGCTCGGCGAGGGATCAGCTGCGTCGGAATAGATATCTCGCAAAGGTTCGTCGATCTGGGGAATAGCTCAGCAGCCGAGGAAGGGCTGGAAGACTTGGTAGTTTTCGAACGCCTTGACGCGAGAAAACTCGAGTTCTTCGACGAGTTTGACGGAGTGGTTTCACTTTGTGAGGGCGCTTTCGGACTTCAGGGTGGCCCGGCGGCGTCAGACCCCGTAAATCTCATCGGTGATCAATCTGTGATTGCCGGCATGACCGCAGCGCTAAAGCCCGGTTGTCGGCTTGTATTGGCCGCATTCTCGGCCTATTTCCAAATTAGACACGCTGCCAGTGATCTCAGCGAGTTCGACTTGATGGCAGGAACACGCCATGAGGTCACTGAGATCAGGGACCCCACAGGTCACGAAATCACGGCAGACCTTTGGACCACTTGTTTCACCCCACGAGAGTTGTGGCTCATGGCTGAGGCAGCCGGCCTCGAACCATTGACGGTCCGAAGTGTCCATTCAGGGGAGGACTGGTCTGCTGATTCGCTAGATATCGACCACGCTGAGCTTCTTTTATTGGCCCGCCGTCCGTAACAATTTCCACAGTAATAATATTTAGACCTAACTCTAGAGATGCTTCGAGCTACAAGCCGTGTAACCTAGGGCGCCGTGTCGGGTGGGAGCTCTGCCACTGACACGCCCTGTCGTCTACCTAGAGCAAAACCTTGTGTCTGATACCACGGAATTCGGCAGCTTTACTGATGCCGGTGAATATATCCCTCGCACCATCGTCGAAAACGACCTTGGCGCAATGTCCTTTGCCGACGCCATAGATGGAACCATCGTCGAGTTCGAGGATGGTGACCTAGTTACGGGCACTGTTGTTCGAATCGATCGCGATGAAGTCTTGCTTGATATCGGCTTCAAGTCCGAAGGCGTTATACCCAGCCGTGAACTTTCAATTCGGAACGCGGTTGACCCTTCAGAAGTCGTTGATTTGGGAGAGGAAATAGAGGCGCTTGTTCTACAAAAAGAAGATCAAGATGGACGTCTGGTCCTTTCGAAAAAACGGGCTCAATATGAGAAGGCTTGGGGCAGGATTGAGGAAATCAAAGAATCGGATGGAGTCGTTTCGGGGCCAGTTATAGAGGTCGTGAAAGGCGGACTCATTATCGATATCGGTCTTCGTGGTTTCGTACCCGCCTCTCTTGTCGAACTTCGTCGAGTCCGAGATCTTGACCCATACATCGGTATGGACCTTGAGGCCAAAATCATCGAGCTGGACAAGAATCGAAACAACGTCGTGCTATCTCGCCGCGCATGGTTGGAAGAAACACAAAAAGAACAGCGAGAAGAATTCCTCGACAATCTGCAACCGGGAGAAAAGCGGAGCGGTGTCGTCTCGTCAGTTGTCAGTTTCGGTGCTTTCGTCGACTTGGGAGGAATGGACGGCCTGATCCATGTTTCAGAGTTGTCATGGAAGCATGTAGACCACCCGAATTCTGTTGTGACAGTAGGCGACGAAGTCGATGTTGAGGTACTGGAAGTTGATCGCGAACGAGAACGAATCTCGCTGTCCTTGAAAGCAACTCAACAAGACCCTTGGCAAGAATTTGCCGACGGGCACAAAGTTGGGGAACTGGTGTACGGCCGAGTCACGAAACTTGTGCCGTTTGGCTCTTTCGTTCAAGTTGGCGATGGCATCGAAGGTTTAGTTCACATATCTGAGATGTCGGCGCATCACGTTGAGTTGCCAGAGCAAGTGGTCACACCAGGAGAAGAATTGTGGGTCAAGATCATTGACCTCGATTTACAAAGGCGCAGAATCAGCTTGTCCATCAAGCAAGCTGCTGAAGGCGGCGTAGTTGCAGCCGAATACCAAGAAGCTTTCGGTGAACATGCATACGACGAAGCCGGTAATTTCATCGGCGAGTTTGAATACGAAGCTCCGGTCGAAGGTGAAGAATCCGAAGCAGAGCGGGCTTGGCGTGAGTACTACGAAGAGCACGGAGAAGAGGCTTACCGTCAAGCGGTAGCTGACTATGAGGATTCAGGTGAGACCGAAGTCAGCGCCGATGCAACTCCGGAAGACGAGGCTACGTCTCCGACAGAGGAAGCGTAGGCAACGAGGTGATAGTCATCGGGTTAACCGGTGGCATCGGCAGCGGAAAGAGCACAGTTTCTGACCGCTTCGTTGACCGTGGCGCCATCCTCATTGACGCCGACCAAATTGTCAGAGAGCTTCAACAGCCAGGACAAATTGTCTATTCCCAAATGGTGAAACATTTCGGCAATGACATCTTGAACCAAGACCAAACTCTTAACCGCCAAGCGATCGCTGGAGTGGTATTCAACGACAAAGATTCTCTCAGGCGACTCAACGAGATTGTTCACCCTCCAGTGAACAAGGAAATTCGACGCCGAATACGAGAACAAGCAGATCGTCAAAACTTGTTGGTGTTGGACATTCCCTTGCTTGTGGAAGGAATTATTGCTGGCGGACCTCCGAGGTACGTTGTGAGCGGAATTCTTGTCGTGGACACACCTCCAGAAATCTCGGTACAACGGTTAATGAAATATCGTGGATTCACCGAGGAGGATGCTCGCTCTCGAATTAAGGCCCAAGTAGCACGCGAGAAGCGTCTGGATGTCGCTGACTTTGTGATCGACAACGCGGTTACCTTGAACGAACTTGAACCCCAAATAACTTCAGCTTTGAGATGGGCCATGAATTTGCCTGAAACAGAACCAACCCCTGAACCTCCAGAGGAATAGGCCGACTCGCAGCGACGCTATAGGGCGATTTGTTCGGTCAACCAAACCCCACGACCAATAAAATCCCAGACAACACCAATGCGCTTCCGAGGTAGTCCCGCAAGTGATGTTCCTCCTTGAAGCGCACCAACGAAATGCAAAAAGCCAGGACTATTTCTACTTGGCCCAAAGTTCGTACTTTCGCTGCTGTGGTGAGCGTCATCGCTGCTATCCACCCCGTCGTGCCCGCGAAACTTAGTAACCCCACTTGGAAACAATTACGTCGATGTTCCCAGATCTTTACAAGTTGCTTTCTGTTAGTTAGCCCCAAGAACAGGCCGTAAAGCACGGTCTGCGCGGTTAGTAAGGCCAATAAAGTCACACAGGTCCTATGCCACACATCACCTCCTGAGAGTGAAGTTGAGGCACCGCGAATTCCTATTGCTGATAGCGCAAAAAAGAACCCAGCCATGACGCCGTACCAGGCAGCTGGATCGCCCCACCGGCGCAGCGCGATTTCCAAACCCGAAGTTGCAGCAAGAAGCACGACGCCAAGTAGGACTACAGCAGCACCCAACCATCCAAACGGCTTAAGAGATTCGCCCAGAAAAAGAGCAGACCCTGCGGCGACAAGGATCACTTCGGCCTTGGAATAAACCGTACCGATTGCAAAGTCCCTCGCTCGAAAGGCATTCAGCAGAAGAACAGTTCCTGCTACTTGGACAAGAGCGGCACAGATCGCCCAAAGGGTAAATGCGACTGAAATTTCAACTCGTTGGGGTGTGAATATCCAGGTAACGCCCACCAATATCAGTGCCAGCGGCCAAGCGAATAGAAATCTTACGTAGGCGGCACCCTGGGACGTTAGATAACGGCGCAGTTCATGTTGTCGAGCCGTTCGAACGACTTGGGCTGCTGTAGCGCCAAGCGTGACAGGTATCCACATGAGGCCGTCAGAGGGCATCGGTGAAGTCCTAAGACTTAAAGAGCGCCAGATGCGCTACTCGGATGGAAGAGAGGGGTTGTCCGTGCTCTCTAGGCGCTGCTGGAGCCGGTTCATTCCATGAAGCCATCGGTCAGGATCTGCGGTCTTCCTCTCCATCCAGGTTTGCGCTATTTGATCCGTCAAAACCAAGAATCGATCCTCAACGACAGCATCCAATACCTGTTGTGCCACGTCACTTGGCTCCTTGATTGGACCTCCGGCCTGTGATGCCCATTCACCACCGGCAGCATCACCCAACATTGGCGTCCTTACCGCCAGTGGAGCAAGCAAGGAAACACCAATTCCGCGGTGAGCGTAGGTAAAGGCAAGCCATTCCGCTAGGCCGACAACGGCATGTTTGCTCACGGCATAAGGAAGGTTGCCATGTGAGGAAAGGATGCCGGCCATCGACGCGGTGTGAAGTAGGTAGCCCTCACCGCGATCGAGCATCCCGGGGAGAACAGCTCGTACCGCATGAACATGAGACATCAAGTTAACGTCCCACTGGCGTTGCCATTCTTCTAGCGAGCTGTCAAAAACTCCAGACCCTGAACCAATGCCAGCGTTGTTGAACAAAATTTCCGTTGGTCCGAGTTGTGTCTCAACCTGCTCAACCATCGCGTCGATGGCTGAAGGATCTCCAAGGTCGCAGTGGATGGCTATCCCGCCGGTACTTTCAGCTACTCGTTTGGCCCCTTCAAAGTCGACATCAACGATGGCTACCCGAGAGCCCGCATTCGAGAAGGCCTGCGCACAAGCTGCACCAATACCGCTTGCAGCTCCAGTGATGACAGTGACTTTTCCGTCGAGTTTCATGTCCTCACCGAGTCTCTATACGTTCAGTTGAGTTCCGCAGTGAGGACAGCTGGCAACATTCTCACGCATGTCGTATTGCGATTCTTTGACGAGTAAGAAGCACCCTTCACACAGAATCTCATCTTCTTGTTTGCCGGGTATGCGATCACCTTCGGCTGTCGTGATAACACCTTCGTCTTCTTCTTCCTCTTCGTCATCTTCGTCAGCTGATGAGAGTCGTTCTTTGAGAATGGTGTCCAGGTCGGCTTCAACCTCGTCGTCATCTTCGTCGTCGTCGTCTTCTTCAGCAGCAGGACGCGCTCCAGCTGGGATCTCTTTGTTCTCGTCCTCGGAGTCGTCTTCATCCTCGCCTAAGAGGGCGTCAGCTTCTAGGTCGATCTCAGTTTCCTCATCGATTTCCTCATCGATGAGGTCTGGATCTGGTTCCGCATCTTCGTTTTCTTCGTCTATAGATTCGTCGCTCATGTTTGCCTCGTGAGTGTCGACGTTAAATGTTCGTGTTTGCCACTCAGCGCGGAGGATACCCATAGTTCGGGCAATGAGTGTGAAAGAAAGAAGAAATCCCTAAAGTTCGACAAATTTTTTGAAACAGTCACATGGGGCCTTTTGTCTACCTAATCAGTTCCTAAGCTGTTTCTCGTGACTTCCGAAGCGCGATCGACCCCAACTGCAGCGCATCCTTTTCGTGTCGTTTCGGACTTCGACCCAGCAGGAGACCAACCCAAGGCGGTGCAACTACTTTCAGAGGGGGTTGAGGCAGGGCAGCGGTTCCAGACGCTTTTGGGCATCACTGGTTCGGGGAAGAGTGCAACTATTGCCTGGACCATAGAAAAGGTTCAAAGACCTACGCTTGTTCTTGCCCCAAATAAATCTTTGGCCGCACAGTTAGCGAACGAATTTCGTGAGTTCTTTCCGGATAATCGCGTCGAATATTTTGTGTCGTATTACGACTATTACCAACCAGAGGCGTATATGCCAGCTTCTGATACGTACATAGAAAAAGACTCGTCGATAAATGATGAGATCGACCGCCTCAGACATTCAGCGACGGCTGCTCTACTTACGCGACGGGACGTGATCGTCGTTGCCTCTGTGTCAGCCATTTATGGCCTTGGTCCACCTGATGCTTACCTTGAACACATGCTGTACATGAGAGTGGGGGAGACTCATAACCAACGAGATGTCCTTGGGCGACTGATCGACATGCAATACGAGAGAAATGATATGAACCTCGTGCGGGGAAAATTTCGCGTACGCGGGGACACCCTTGAGGTACATCCGGCATATGAAGAATTTGTGGTTCGTATAGAGCTATTTGGAGACGATGTTGAGCGGATAGCCAAGGTGGACCCGGTTACTGGTGAGCGTCTTGCGGAGCTGGAGGAAGTAACTGTGTTCCCTGCCAGTCATTACGTCACAGACGGCGCAACCGTCCACCGAGCGATCGGTGACATTGAAGCAGAACTTCAACAGCGCCTAGCGTTGTTCGAATCGGAGAACAAACTGTTGGAAGCACAACGGCTTCGAATGCGAACTGAATATGACCTTGAGATGCTCCAAGAAGTTGGGTATTGCAATGGCATCGAAAACTATTCAATGCATTTAGATGGCCGAACCTTTGATGAACCTCCGTACAGTCTTCTTGATTTCTTCCCCGAGGATTACCTGTTGGTAATTGACGAAAGTCATGTGGCAGTTCCTCAGCTTCATGGGCAATTTGCCGGCGATCGATCGCGTAAAGACACGTTGGTTGAGCACGGGTTCCGTCTTCCGTCGGCTCGTGACAATCGGCCACTGCGATTCGATGAAGTTATGGAACGCCTTAATCAAGTCGTATTCCTCTCGGCGACTCCTGGTGATTATGAGATCGACGTCAGTGATCAGGTGGTCGAACAAATAATCCGACCCACCGGTCTGGTTGACCCCGAAGTAATCGTTAAACCCACTCGGGGGCAAATCGATGACCTTATTGAACAGATAGAGAACACTGTGGGACGTGGAGATCGGGTCTTGGTTACGACTTTGACAAAAAAGATGTCCGAAGACCTGACCGACTATTTATTGGAACTGGGGGTCAGGGTTAGGTACTTACACAGTGAGATCGACACTATTGAACGCATCGAAATCCTGAGAGATCTCCGATTAGGTGAGTTCGATGTACTGGTGGGGATCAACCTTTTGCGGGAGGGGTTGGACTTACCTGAAGTTTCCCTGGTTGCGATCCTTGATGCGGATAAAGAAGGGTTTCTGAGAAGCAAGACTTCATTGATCCAAACGATCGGTAGAGCAGCTCGAAATGTCGACGGGCAAGTAATTATGTACGCCGACAATGTTACTGATTCGATGCAGATAGCGATCGGCGAAACGAATCGGAGGCGAGCGCTTCAACAGGCCTACAACTTAGAAAATGGGATCGACCCGCAAACTATTCGGAAAGCAGTGACTGATATTTTGCTGGTTCTTCGAGGGCAAGAAGCGGGAGCACCTGTTCCAGAGAAGTTGGCCTCGGGTCGATTACGACCTGATGAGCAGGCCCGGAAAGACTTAGCTGAGCTTCCTGAAGACGACTTGCATCGGCTTATCCATTCGTTGGAGCTTGAAATGGAAGAAGCGGCGGAGGATCTCCGCTTTGAGTATGCAGCGCGGTTGAGGGACGAAATTAGAGAATTGCGGCGTGATCTACGCGACGCGACCAGTTGACGGGTCTAAGACTTCCCGCAACTGTGGCTGACCTTGAGCCTCGGCGACTAGGTTGCCCAATAGGGCGATGAGGTTGTCGCGAGTAATGAACCCAAAGGGGGCCTAGTCATGGCACATGAAGTGCGCGGGGTGATCGCCCGAAGTAAAGGGACGCCAGTTTCTGTTGAAACAATTCAAGTGCCCGACCCAGGTCCGGGAGAAGTGGTGGTTGACGTTCAGGCATGTGGCGTTTGCCATACGGACCTTCATTACCGCGAAGGGGCGATCAATGATGAGTTTCCTTTTCTTCTAGGCCATGAGGCTGCGGGAGTTGTCAGCCAAATTGGGCCAGGGGTAGGGAACGTTGAAGAAGGCGACTTTGTGATCCTTAACTGGCGCGCTGTCTGTGGTGAATGTCGAAGTTGTCTGCGGGGGAGGCCTCAATACTGCTTTTCCACCCACAATGCCCAACAAAAAATGACGGTCGATGGGGTAGACCTCTCACCGGCTTTAGGTATTGGGGCGTTTGCTGAAAAGACTTTGGTTGCAGCTGGACAAGCAACCAAAGTAGATGCTGCTGCAGAGCCCGAGGTCGCCGGCTTGATTGGCTGTGGAGTGATGGCGGGACTTGGCGCAGCCCTGAATACGGGAGGCGTTACTCGAGGCGACACGGTTGCAGTTTGGGGGTGTGGAGGTGTTGGGGACGCGGCGATTGAAGGCTCTCGAATTGCTGGGGCTCGCACAATTATTGCTATTGATCTAGACGACCAAAAACTTGAATGGGCCAGAGATTTTGGAGCGACACACGCGATTAACTCCTCAGATATGAACAGTGATGAGGTCATTGAGGCAGTTCGAGGTTTGACTGAAGGAAACGGTGTGGATGTCGCTATCGAAGCGATTGGCCTTCCTGCTACTTATGAACAGGCATTTTTTGCACGAGATCTAGCTGGCACAGTCGTACTTGTAGGGGTCCCGAACCCCGAGATGCGCATCGATTTGCCGCTTATTGAAGTATTCGGTAGGGGAGGAGCGCTTAAGAGCTCTTGGTACGGAGACTGCTTGCCATCTCGAGATTTCCCCATGTTGATTGATTTGTATTTGCAAGGCCGTCTTCAGCTGGATCGGTTTGTCTCGGAGAAAATAGGCATTGACGAGGTTGAGGATGCCTTTCACAAAATGGAACGTGGTGAGGTGCTTAGATCAGTCGTCATGATCTGATTCGATTTGGGGCTTCACTCCCCATCTCAGAGATGGGGTCGGGATAGGCTCCCAGCACAATGGGAGATCAATTAATTGTCCGAGGTGCCAGAGAAAATAACCTCCGCAATATTGATGTTGATCTACCACGCGACCAGCTGATCGTATTCACGGGGTTATCGGGCAGCGGCAAGTCTTCGCTCGCCTTTGACACGATTTACGCGGAAGGGCAAAGACGTTATGTGGAATCCCTCTCGGCGTACGCCCGACAGTTCTTGGGGCAGATGGATAAACCTGACGTTGATTTTTTGGAGGGGCTTTCACCGGCCATTTCAATTGATCAGAAAAGTGCCAGCAGAAACCCCCGCTCGACTGTAGGAACGATCACTGAGGTTTACGATTATCTGAGACTCCTGTACGCGAGGGTTGGAATACAACATGACCCTGAAACTGACGAAGTGGTGCAACGTCAGACCCCACAAGAAATCGTCGATCGGATTCTGGGGTTAGGAACCGACAGTCGATTTCAGGTCCTTGCTCCTGTGGTTCGGGGACGAAAAGGTGAGTATCACACGCTCTTGGCTGGCCTTGCCTCACAGGGCTATGTGCGGGCTCGAGTTGATGGAGAGGTGGTCGATCTGGCTGAAAGCGATGTGCTGCCAGAAGAACGACTTGACCGTTATGTGAATCATGACATCGAAGTGATAGTCGATCGTCTCGTCCTCAGGGAAGGCATAGAGCAACGATTGACAGAATCGATCGAAGCCGCACTTTTGTTGGCTGACGGACATGTTTGGGTTGAACTCATGCCGGAGGATGAAGATCCGCAGATGCTCACGTACAGTCAGCACCTGTTTTCACCGACTACCGGTCGTTCTTTCGAAGAGCTTGCTCCAAGAAACTTTTCGTTCAACTCCCCGTATGGCGCTTGTGGCACTTGCGATGGGTTAGGAACCAGGTTCGAAGTAGACCCTGAGCTAATTGTCCCCAATGGTGATCTCAGTATCGAGGATGGGGCGATAGCGCCCTTCTCCACGGGTGCTAGTAGGTGGTACGGCCGTTTACTGCGGGCTACCGGCGAAGAGTTCGATATTCCTGTAGACAAGCCCTGGGCGAAGCTGACAGCCAAGCAAAAAAAGCTGTTGCTTTATGGCAGCCCTCAAAATAGAACCTTTACGGTGCGTTATAGAAATAGGTACGGCCGTAGTCGGAGTTTCACAACGCACTGGGAAGGGGTCATCCCAACCTTGCAGCGCCGTCATGCCGATACAGATAGCGACCATTCTCGCGATCGTATC
>Ga0315326_10001951_pt1 | contig 10940 bp, 9 predicted proteins | sample M180m32315metaG_FD_203457 | JGI IMG/M metagenome (GOLD analysis project Ga0315326, IMG submission 203457) | Ammonia-oxidizing marine archaeal communities from Monterey Bay, California, United States - M1 80m 32315 | ecosystem: Environmental > Aquatic > Marine > Coastal | place: USA: California... | reverse complement strand
GCCACTCCTCTGAGCAAACATAACAGGGAACATACATGTAGCCCATGGTAAATCAGTAGTAGGTAGTATAACCTTATCTGGGTTATGATACCCTACTATCCTACACTTAACCTTATTGGTATAATCAAAATCCTTAGGGCTAGAACCGTCATTATCAGGATCTGAACCATCATTTTCCACCTGACCGATCCACCAATTGAATCCATCCTTACCAATAGCGTGGGCAGCAGATTCTAATCTCATTATACTTCCTCCATATTTTCAGTACCCATACTATCTCTATAGACAGTCACTCTAGTAACCATTTGCTCTGAATCAGCAGTAAATTGCCTATAAATCTTCCCTACTATATATCTACCACTCTGAACAGTATCTATATCCTTATTTTTACCCTTAAGGGTAGTGATATCCACTATATCACCACACATAAGATCTTGATCACCATAATATTCAAAAGTACCAGCCTGATTGAAGAAGAATTGATTTCTTATCATAGACTGTGAAAGTTGTCTTGTTAAATCCTGCGTGTACTTACCCTCAGTGTACATAGCAGTGTCAATCACTCTAGACATTATTCTAGTTGGTTGAATCTGCTGTGAACCATCCCCAAATACATCCTCATAATACTTTGGTAGTACAGAATCTTTATTCATCTTCACCATACTATCATAATACTTATTAACATTGAAAGGTATCTCCTTATAACTAAAATCTTTAAGATCTATAGTCATCATCGTACTATTATAACTACCAAGATTCAATCCCCTAAAGACATCACTAGAACCACTAATAGTAAATGAATCAACATGGACTACATTCTCATCGTAGTCCTCAGGTTTATCTTCATGTCCAACTAAAATTGTTTTCTTAACTTCATCCCGACACAACAAATCCATAGATCTGAAATTATATTGCTTAGGTGTTTCCCAGAACAAATAACCAGCACTAGGCTTAAACTCTGCTTCTTCTACTACAGGAATGGCTCTCCATGACATCCATGATATTATAGTAAATGGATCCCAGTAAGGACTGATGAATGATATCTTTGTCTCTGTATCGTCAGTACTAATAGTCTTAGTACTTCCTAATGTAGTCTCAAGTAAACGCCTTACTATATCAGATATTGATTCTCCCCCTCCACTACCAAATCTTATAGAGAGTTTAGCAGAAGCATTATTAATAGCATCACGTGAACAACAATATATGGTAGCTCGTCTCTTACCCTTGAATAATACACGATCCTTGATATCATAGATTATTAATGGCAATGTAACGGTAGTATCATTACATGTCCATGATACAAGTATTGGTTCCATACCAAAAAGCTTAGAAACAATAGATGACTGAGTATCAGTGATTGTCAATGCTACTACGATATTAGACTTAGTAATATCCTCCATATAGTGTATTTCAAGCAGTTCATTCCTAGTAAGAATAAACTCAGTCTCATCCACTTCTATAACTAAATTTTCTAGAGTAAAATCCTGCTTCTTCATAATAGATCGTGATTGGTCTCGCCACCTTGAACAATAGAGATGGCATTAATCAAATATTTACTAACACTTAGTTCTGGTGATTGTAAGGGATTACTCTTAATACCAGGAGATCCTTTCGATGAAGAAGAACCAAAGGCAGCAAGAGTCATTTGCATGTTGTTCATTATTTCCTTCCCACTATTTACCATAACAGAAGTACCTTCATTAATTATCTCTTCATTACTCTCAAGTACTTGGTTTGTTAAGGAATTAATATCTTGGTTAAGCGTAGATGAACCAGCATCAGCAGGTGCTATACCACCTAGAGTCTCAGTCAATATGCTACTCATACTATTACGTATATTTTGCTGACTCTGAGCAAATGATTTAGAACTCATTGATAGATTGGAGATACTCGTCTTCATATTACTCTGAACATTACTCATTGATGATGCCAAATCCCCTCCACCACTTATCAACTGCGACAAGTTTAAACTAGGACCACCCAACATCTTCATATATTCAGCATTCCTTTGATTATAATTCATTATGCTGTTGGGAACACTTCCACCTTCTACATTACCACGTTCACCTGATCTAGCTTTATCTGCTTCATCTAATATCTGTGGCCAATCAAATGGATTGAGAAGATTCAACTTCTTAGTCTGACTAGCATCAGCAATAGTAGTTCCACTACCTAATGCTCCAGGATCCCATTCACTTTTCTGAACAGAAGTAGAAGGTAAATCAAATGCGGTTGATATTGAATTGACTTGTTCCTTAACATTATCATACTGACCACCAGGCATGGTTATATTTTCCAATAACCCCGCAAGTCCAGCAGCAACCGCCCTCATAGGCAGTGTCATTGCCTTAGATAATATCTTCTTATACTTGTCTAATCCTAGGTCTTTAGTTAATGCAGTAATAGGGTTCTTATCACCAACTAATCCAATGTCCTCCAAAGACTGAGAAGAACTCTTAGTAGAAGGTCTAGTAGTACTATCATTGGTAACCATTCTCCTACCAAGAGATAGTCCATCCAGAGGATTAACTACACCACCTTTAGCTAGTTTCCTATCAGGTGCCTGAGATTTCCCTGTTGTTGTCGTTGGTGGTCCTTTGGGAGCATCAGTACTACCACTAGAAACACCATCTCTACCGTCCCTACCATCTCTTCCTGGTGGACCTTCTCTCTCAATTATCTGTGGTTCTTGTGCTTGTTCTGTATATCCCTGTGACTCCAGTAAATCTTCACTACTGATATCATCAAGATCCATAGGTGGAACACTATTGGGATCTACACGAGTTGAAAATTTCTTTAAAGAAGTCTTTGCCTTAAGGACTTCATATCCATCAGCAAGATCAGCTCTTATTCTATTATTAGTAGCATCATCCCTCTTATCTGCCTCAACAAGTTGCTGAACATTCTCAGCCATCAAGAAATCTTTATACTTATCCTCCTTAAACATAGTAGAGAGGAGTTTAGTGCGATCATCAAAAAGATCATGAAGATCAGTCAAGACCTCATGTACATTTTCTACGCTTGGAAACTTTTCTAAATTAGCCATTAAAGTTCTCCGTATCTACCTGATAATGGATCAACACCAAATGATCTAGCAGTCTTCTTATTGACTGGAAATGGTACTGGTACCTGAACTGGTACTGTTTCTAGTACTTTTATTGGTATAGGAATAAATGAGATCTGCTTGGACATAGAACTACCAGTCTTTTCGTTAGGGGCTAGCGAAGGTCCACCCATGGAACCACCACTACTGGGCCATTTAACAGTAGAACTGAGAGGATGCCCATATGATGCTCCCAGAGAAGGTCCACCAGTATTACCACCCTGACCTGGTTGTACTCCAGTTAACTGGATAAATCCAGAGTAGGGTAAAGGATTACCAGATCCACCATACCTTGTAGAATCTCTTATTGTATCAACCTCAAAGTGAAGGTGAGGTCCAGTAGAACTACCAGAACCAGCATCTCCCTTTGCACCACCAGTCTTAGCTAAAGTCTCTCCAGCTTCAAATTTCCCAGATTTTTTTACGAAGGAAACTAGATGAGCAATACGCATTTGTATATTAGCACTAGGTAACCAAACATCCATAAGATTACCATAGTCACCGTACTTACCAGCAGCTAGGATCTGACCTGGAACTGCGAAGGATACGGGAGTACCAACGGGAGTACCAACATCAACACCACCGTGAGGTCTACTCCTACCCGCAGTAGCACCATAATAAGATGTAACTGGATAACCAGAGATCATACTCTGAGTCAGCTGTGGTGGTTCATTATTAGAACTACCTTCCTTAGATGGTCCACCAGTACCAACAGTTACAGGATCTAATTGAGGATTTGGTGCTACCTGACTTATTACACTACTCACTACATCCTCTATCCTATTAATAGTATTGTAAATTATATCACTACCTTTCTTACCAAAACCTTTAAGTGTTTTAGATATCTTACCACCTTTAAATTCAGATATAGGCTTAGGTGTAATACCAAGTTGTGCTTCAATCCGAGTAATCTCACCAAGCAATCCCTGTGCTGTTAGAGCACTAACAGGAAGTTTCTCCAAGAACCCACGAGCAGCACCTGTAATAATTCCAATAACATGTTCTAATAGTTTCTGATAAGAACTACCTAACTTACTCTGAGGTATGACAAATTCAGACTCACCGCCTTCACCAATCAATGCTTTCGTTGGAGATGAAACCTGAGCACCTTCAGCCAACTTTTCAAGGTCTTGGTTCCTGACTTTCCTGGCAAATGGATCCTTACCCCTAAGGATATCAATCAACTCTAGAGCAGTTAATCCCCAACCAGCAGCATTAGCAATAATAGAAGCAGTAGCACCAATAGGTGCTCCCACACCAGTAGTGTACGCAGCTTCAGTACCAGAAGCACCAGCATCTATGGTAGCAAGTATGACTTTAAGCCAATCCCCTCTATTAGCATAATGTTCCATATCTGCCACTGCTAGTCCTGTACTAGCAATAGGAATCATTCTACCACCATTCTTCAAAGAAAGCTTTGCTAACTTCTTCTGTACAGCAGGATTACTCAACCATGTCTTAAATGATTTCGCTGCTGGAGTATTCCCAATTCTATTGATTTGTTTCATTGCGAAACCAAGACCTTCTCCACCCTTTCTCTTAACGAAGTCTACAGCATTGGTACCTTGTCTCTTACCCCAATTAAACGCATTACCTACATGTCTCTTACCCCAATTAAACGCATTACCTATACTGGTGTTAATAGAACGCATTACGTTCAAACCAGCTCTTTTGACAAAGTTTAGACCATCACCAATTTTATTTTTGACCTTTCCTAGTACAGGCTTGACACTTCTCCACAATCTACCTGGTTGTCTACCTACAAATCGTCCAGCATTTTGTACGTTCCTGACACCACCACGAACAAGTCTCCCCGGAAGACTATACTTGATCTTTCTACCGAATTTTAACCCACTAGCTTTAACATTACGGAAGAATCTACCAATTCTATTACCCTTACCCCAGTTCTTAACCTTTTTATTCCTACGGGGTCGGAAGAAACGACCACGTTTACCATAATCTATATTATCATCTTCCCCAAATCCTTGTTTTTTACTAACTTGAACACGTGTCTGTTGGATCTGAGTCATGAAGAATAACTTCTTCCGACTCCTCAAATAATTAATATAATCCAGCTCAGCATCAAGCATCTTCTCAGCAGACTTCTTGACCTTAAGTGAGGGTCTACCTAACTTAGTGCCTAGCATTGCTGAGAGTCTTGCTCTCCTAGTTGCCTTTACTGTACTCATCTACGTTGTTTACGACGTTGTTCTTCCAAACGATCTCGTTCTTCCTTTAACCATTTAGCTAGCATGTTAACGTAAATGTCCCGTTCCCACGGGATCATATTATCAATGTCACTCAAAGTGTATTTATGGTGTTGTACCAATGAAAAGTTTGTAGTATAAAACCTCTCAATGCCCTCCTGAAAGAGGGCTATCCGAAAAAATTAACTAGACCTTCAATCGTTGCTACAGTCTTAACCCCTGTACTAGGATTAGTGACATTAACTTCATGCTTAAGAGTAGGTAAAGTGTCAAAGAATTTTTGAATCTTCTCGAACTGTTCAGTAGTCAAACTCTCTAACCAGTCTTGTGCCTCATCAGCAGTGAATGATCCACAGTCTTCAGCACCATTATATACCCTATCAATACACGTTGATATCAATTCAAAAGGATTAGGTTCTTCTTCAAGGAAGTTAACCTTAGCAAAGTATTCCATGTTAGGATACTTCATCTGAACTGTAATCTCATCCGTTAATTTTATAGTTGACTCATGTCCTTCTGGGAAAGACACTTCAACCATATTAACAGGGAATGTAACATCTACTTTAACCTCTGGATCATCATCACAAGGTACTTGAATATTAATAGTCTCCTGAACAGATCTACCACGTAGTTGTAAGAAAATATATTCTACGTCAAAGATGGCAAGATCATCCATCTTAAAGCGTGACTTTATACAGTTCTTAAATATCTGCTCTATAGCATCAATAATTTGCTTGGTATCATTACTCTCTAAAGCAATGATAAGAATCTTCTGCTCTTTTACTAAGAAAGGACGATATTTGATTTTCTTTTTAGTAGAGGGCACCACCAGTTCATAGACTGGTGTAACAATTTCAGGTAATGGCATAGTTAATTACAATTTATTTAATAAAGGCATCTTGATCTACTCGTTTGGATACTTTTCCTGACTCCTTATCTGGATCAATAAAGTAAGAGCGTTCATAGTACAATCCAACAGATAACTTAACGACTTGAGAAGATCCAGAACTATATGGTATAGAAGATACCATATATGGGTATGCTTTATGTAGCGTTATACTCCATGGTGCCCAATGTTCAATCTCAGGAGGGATTACTACATCGGCCTGACCAGGCCACTGCTTCTCTAATTTAGTTATCTTTATATTCATAGTATAATCATCATAAAAACGTTGAACATGTGTCTGAGCACTTGCTGATCCATCTCTAATGTCAGTGACTTGATCACCTACAATGAAATCCTGCCATCCCTTAAACATTCTAAAAGGCATAGAGTTGACATCCAAGATGAATGACATATCCATCTCATTGTATACTTTTGCCATTGCTGGCTTCATATTTATACCTTTATATACTCCTCTAACATCTTGAGCAGTCATAGATACACCAGGTATCTGAACTTCATTAGCAAGCATAACAACCTTAGTGACAGAATCAGAATCCCCACCAGTATTCAAATGAACACCATAGTGAAAATCAAGATGAGCTGTCAATGGACGTACTACACCATCTTTTGACAATGGATCTGAAAACTCAACATGATATTGGTTAGATGATGAAATACCACCATCCCCAAGGATCCGTGAAACGAATGTTGTGACCGATTGCTGTGATTTACTAAGAGTTGTCATAAATATTACACAGGGGTGACATTTTTATTTATGCCCAGTTACAAAGGAAAGTTTAAGCCAAAGAATTATCGGAAATACAATGGAGATCCAACCCAGATAGTATACCGATCCCTTTGGGAACTCAAGTTCATGAATTTTTGCGATACCACTAAAACTGTAATCAAGTGGTCATCAGAAGAAATTGTTATACCTTATAAGTCTCCATTAGACAATAGGTACCATCTATATTTCCCAGATTTCTATATGAAAGTAAAGGAACCAGGTGGAGTTAAAGAATACTTAGTAGAGGTTAAACCCAAAGCACAATGCTCTGAACCAAAACACTCGAAACGTAAATCCAAGCGTTATATAACAGAGGTAGCGACTTATGCCAAAAACCAAGCGAAGTGGAAAGCAGCTCGTGAGTACTGCAGGGACAGGGTTTGGGACTTCAAAATCATCACAGAAAGAGAGCTCAGGATTTAGTGAACTCATGGAAAGGTTGAGGGGGTCTAAGATAAGCAAGCCAAAATTACGAGAAGAAGTATTTAATACCCTATATGATGGTGCCACAGACGCACCTGAAGAAGGTAAGTGGTATTTCTTTGAATATGACCCCAAATTTAGGGATCAATTAAAACAATGGGATCAATTTCCACTCATCAGACTATTAGAGATCAAGGGCAAAGTCATACTAGGTGCCAACTTACATTACTTAAATGTCAATGCCAGATTAGGTGCTATAAATAAAGACAGTGTACCTACGTCTACTCTACATTATTACATCCCAAAGCGTGCTGATAACATCTTCTTTGAGGTTCCTGACAATGACGTTGAAATATTAAGTCAACTTCCAGTTGAGAAGTTCCATAGGAATAGAAATTAAATGGCAGAGGAGAAGAAAAAACCAAAGAAGTTTAAGAGCAATAGAAAATTGCTTGGTGACACTCTGATGTATCCTAATGCCTTGACATCAATACCATATGCTTCTTATTTTAAGATAACAAGATGGGAGTATAAAAGAGCATTATCAGAAGCTGCTGAACAGTATGGGCATAGAGATGCTGCTGCTCTTCTAGGAAGGAGTCAGGGTAAAGCTTTAGCAAGTTCCATTAACAGTACCACTCAGGCTTTATTTGATGGTGTTAATAAGAGGATGGAAGAGACTTTAGACAATAGTGGGCAGATTCAGGATTCATTCAAAAAAGCATATAAGCCAGGATGGTTTAATGGTCGTAAAGATAATGTAAATGCCATGGATACGGCACAAAAGGCACACGACTATAGTCAAATAGATTTTGGAGAAGATGGTATAAAATTACAAGATGGTACTACAGTTAATAGCGCAGGTGAGTTAGAAGAAATAAGAAAAGATGCTCAGAAGCACGCTGATTCATTAGAGAGTTGCTATTATCTTCCTATGCCTAATGAGTATACCTATGGATATACAGCAGGGTGGAATAACTCAATCAAATTGGGTGCTATGGCTAGAGTTCTTGATTCCATGGGTGATGGTGTTGGACAAATGGCAACAACTGGAACACTTTCTGCTGGTGCTGAAGGTCTGGGTCAAGTAGGAAAGACATTCACTGAGAGTGCCAATAAGGCATCAGGTGGCGATTTCGGTGCTATGGCATCAGAATTTGGAAAGGGTGCTGTAGATCCATTTAATATTGGAACAGCAGACACATTTCAACCAAAAAACCTTATTGGTCTAGCAGGTCTAGCACCAAATGAAAATGCTATCCAACTCTTTGAGAATATGTCGATGAGAGACTTTGATATGTCCTTTGAATTGATGGCACGTAATCAAGAGGAAGCAGAATTGATAGACGAGTTAATCAATAACTTCAAAACTGGTATGCACCCATATGCTAATAAGTCAGGCACAGGTGGTGTACTAGGATTCCCCGATGTATTTGTAATTGAACCACAATTTAATTTCTATGACGGTGGTTCATTAAAACCAGGAGCACATCCTCAAATGCCAAAAACAAAACTATGTGCTTTGACGAAAATGAGCGTTAACACAACGCCATCTAACCAATTCACCACTACAACTACTGGTCAACTACCATTACAAACAATGCGTATGAACTTCAGTGAGACAACTGCTCTCACACAAATGGACTTCGAGTCGGGAGTATACTAATGTTATTCAAAAAATCTCCAGATGTTGCCTACAACTATTCAGATGCTGTACTAGATCCAAAGATATATCTGGTAAAAAATTTATGGCGTAGAAACGATATCATAGACAGATATCTAGGAGATGCCACCATATTTAATGAGTATATAATCAAACCTGGTGAAACCCCAGAGATAATTTCATTCAACATGTATGATAGTGTCTTCTATGGATGGACTATCCTAGTTGCTAATGACAAGACCAACTACCATGAGTCATGGCCAAGATCACAACAAGAACTATATGAGTATGTGTATGCAAAATACGATAACCCCGATGCCGTAATGATGTACGAGACAACCGAGGTTATTGATGCATTACAACGAAAAATCGTTCCTGCTGGATTAAGAGTACCTTCAAACTATCAGGTGACTTACTATGATGGTACAGCGTCTGCTGGTGTAACAGTAAACCCAACGGAAGGAGTTACATACTATCAGTATGAGCAGCGTTTGAATGATGAGAAGGAGAAAATTAAGTTAATTAGACCATCATATATTAGAGAATTTGTTAACCTGTATACCAAATCCTTACATAAGGGTGGATCACTGGTTACTGGTCAAGCTTCGTTTAACGTCAAGATAGATTAATAGTACCGTCTGTACCAATTTCTTCTGGGTATAGTCCACTATATCCACCAGATATGTCAGTGCCAGGAATTGGAGTAACAATTCCACCATTATCATTTAGAGAAATGGTCAGTCCATCAGGAATATCAAGTTTATCTAAGTCTCCACCTGCTCTTTCTGTAGGGTGAGCAGCAGCCCAATCTCTGTCAAATATTTCTAAACCTTTATCTGTGAGGATATGATTGTACATGTCCTCGAATACTTTTGGTGGCATCGTACATATCTTAGCACCATTCCAGAATGCTCTTGTTACTCTATTAACTTCACGAATAGAAGCAGCAAGGATCTTTGTATGCCCTACCTTTTGTTCTTTATATACTGATGCGATAGAGCGAACAACCTCTAATCCAGCAATAGAATTATCATCTAGTCTACCTACGAAAGGTGAGACATACCTAGCACCTGCTTTAGCAGAAAGTATAGCTTGTGCTGCTGAGAATATCAACGTCACATTAACCCTAATAACACTCCTACTGAGTTCTCTACAAGCAAGGAGTCCGTCTGGTGTACACGGAACCTTGATCGTAGAAACAGAGCCAAACTTGTTATGCAGTCTACGACCTTCAGAGATCATGTTTTCTGCATCACCCACGACTTCCATGGAGATATCCTGTACACCGATGTCCTTGAGGTCTTGGTAGACTTCTTCAGGATCACGACCAGACTTCATAATAAGACTAGGGTTAGTTGTAACCCCATCAATTAGTCCAGTTTTAAAGTGCTTACGGATAATATCCGTATCAGCGGTGTCTAGGAAAATCTTCATTTATTCAGCGGCTAATTTAGCGAAGTAGGATAGTGTATCATCTTCATCTTGTGAAGGAGCACCAGCGGTCTTGAATGCTGGTGGTGCTGATACTGCTTGATGAATCTCTGGTAAGGGATCACCTACAGATGGTTCGACATCTTCAGTATCTACACGACGAGGAGAAGCAGGGCTAAGAACACTGTTAAGGCGTTCTGCTAACTGTTCATAGGTCTTGAACTGGTCTTCACCAGTGAAGGAAGCGAGACTATACTCCTTCTTCCAGATACCCTCTAATTCTTTATCAGAGAGATCTCCAAGAGTTGCGGGGTCTGCGAACTCTGACTTATCATAGTTCCAGTAACCTTCTACCTTACGGATCTTAACCTTAAAGTCCGCACCCTTCCAAAAATCAAAAGGATTGATAGGTGTTTCATCAGCGAATGCTGGTTGCATTG
>Ga0315326_10001942_pt1 | contig 10962 bp, 1 predicted proteins | sample M180m32315metaG_FD_203457 | JGI IMG/M metagenome (GOLD analysis project Ga0315326, IMG submission 203457) | Ammonia-oxidizing marine archaeal communities from Monterey Bay, California, United States - M1 80m 32315 | ecosystem: Environmental > Aquatic > Marine > Coastal | place: USA: California... | reverse complement strand
AATACCCAATTTTCTGGGACGTGAGTCATCAGTAAGCATAGTAATCCACTGGTGAGCGAACCGCCGATTAGACCATTCCAAGTTTTGCCATCTCCAAGGAGGCGGTTTCCATCGCTATGCACCCTACCTCCATCGATTGGCCAAGGGCCATATCCGGTCTTAGGTAGCCACTTTCCCCACATCATTGCGAATGTGTTTACGAGGAATCCCGGGAGGTAAATCCAGAGAGTGAATAGGGCTAATTCGAATGTATTGAACTCCGCCATGTATTACCGTCATAGCACCAACCCCTTGAACTCAGTGGCGACAAACCCTCCACGATGGCCTTATGTGCCGGGCACTAAAGCAGACAACATGGCGCAGATGAGTGTCCTCGTCGTCGGTGGAGGAGGCAGGGAGCATGCGCTTTGTCTTGGCCTTGACCGAAGCGATAGCATCGGTGAAATTCACTGCGCCCCGGGTAATGCAGGGACTGCCGAGATTGCGACAAATCATGCCTTTAGCGAGGTTGCAGATATCATTCATCTCGCATTTCAACTCGATGTTGATTTTGTCGTTGCCGGGCCCGAAGTTCCACTTTGTGAAGGGTTAGCAGACCAATTAGCCAATATGGATATCCCCTGTTTTGGTCCTGTCGCAGCACTCGCTCGTCTAGAGGGTAGCAAGTTGCATGCAAAGCAAGTAATGCAGGCAAATGGAGTTCCAACTGCAGCCTTTCATCTTCTCGATTCCAATAGTGATATCGATGCTGCTCTCGATGACTTTTCTGGCAATCCTTGGGTTGTCAAAAGAGATGTTCTCGCTGGTGGTAAAGGTGTTGTCGTAACCGAAGACCGTGCTGAGGCTAAAGAATTCATTCTCGATTCTATTGCAAGTGACGGGCAAGTTGTACTCGAGGATTTTCTCCCTGGCGAAGAAGCAAGTATGCTGGTAGTTATGGATGAAAGTGGATATGTTTGTCTGCCGGCTAGTCAAGATCACAAGCGTGAATTTGAAGGCGACAAGGGTCGAAATACCGGTGGTATGGGGGCATATGCGCCAGCTCCAGTTTACACTGATGAGGTTCGCTCCAAGACAATTGAACGTATCGTAGAACCGATGCACAAAGACCTTGCGAGCAGGCGTAAACCCTACCGTGGCGTCCTCTATGTTGGTTTGATGATTGACGCAGCAGGCGATCCATATGTGGTTGAATTCAATGTCCGATTCGGCGACCCGGAATGCCAAATCACAATACCATTAATCGCGAGTGACCTCGGCCAAATGCTACATGCAGCAGCTAGTGGAAATTTGGCCGAGCAAGATGTGACTTTCCACGACAAGCATGCACTAACCGTTGTCCTTGCTGCTGAAAATTATCCAGGGTCTGTCGAGAAGGGTAGAGCCATCAATAATCTTCCCAGCGCAAGTCATGATTCATGGGTAAATCATGCTGGCACAGCACATGCTAATGACCAACTTGTGAGCAATGGAGGCAGGGTACTTTCGTGTACAGGAATTGGTAGTAATCTCAGTGAGGCTGCTGCTAAGGCATACGCTTTGATCGAGAAAATCGAACTCTCTGGCTCACACTATCGACAGGACATAGGCCATCGTGCATTATGAGGTATATTTCCACTGCACCGTTTCAGTGACCCGTTTCCGGGGGGCTCCTCTGCAATTCCACCCTACGGGTGGTGGGGAGGAGTTAAAAGAGGGTCTAAGGTGGCCGAGACGCTCCAGCCTTACGGCTGCACTTTGACAACAGAGGGAGAAAAAAATGTCGAACAATAATGGCAACCAAAACGGCGTGCCGAATGGGATGCTCGGGTGGCTAATTGCCCCCCTTGCAGTTCTAGTCGCAATCGCCGCAAACCTGATTGGTGACTTCGGTCTCAATTTGGATCTCGATGGAATGACACCGTTCGTAGCAATTATCGTCGCTGCGATCCTAGGAACTGCACCACGCACAATTCGTGAGAAAGCAGACATCGCATTGCCAACACAGTACATCTCCCTCCTCGTGCTAATCGTTGCAATCGTCGCTTCAGAAGGTGCTGCAATGCTATCCGGGTCTAATCTGGTTGGCTTGTTATTCTTCATCACGATGTTTGCAGGACACATTCTCGATACCCGTGGCCGACACGAGTGGAATACCGTGATGATTTTCACAATGGTAGGAATTCTGTTTGCACTTATCGCCGCAGGAGATTATGCCTCCACAGGCGCCACATACATCCTTGAAGGACAAGAAATCGAGCGAACTTCTGCTTGGCAGGAAGCAATCGGCTTCGTATTCTTCAACATGCTAACGCTCATGATTGTACTCGGTTTCCTAGCCGCAGTTCTAACCCGTGGAGTACTTACTCCTGAGAGTGAAGATGGATGGTTTGGATACATTTCTTCATTTGATGGATACTACAACAAGAAGACTTTGCCTTTGCAACTCGCACTCTTGGTGTGGGCGGCATCGCATGCTGCAGTGCTGTGGTATTTCTTCGGTTCTGGAGATTTGAATATTCTCGCAATCTATACCGATGAAGCTTATACAGGATATGTTGGTTATTGGCCAGCATTGCTAACCGGTGTATTTGCACTCATGGTTTCGTGGATGTGCGCTGAGCGTTGGTACACACGTGCAATGTTCCTCGCATCGATGTGGATACTTTACCTCGTCTCCTCGTTATACGAGCAAGGACATTGGGCAAATGACAACTTCGAAGGTAGTTGGGCTGTATGGATATGGTTCGGAATAACCTTTGCAATTGGAGTGGTAATCTACTGGTTTAGTACTCATGATAGCTACGGCGGATGGATGATTCGCGAACTACACGAGCCAAGTGCGGCACGTGTATTCTGGTCCAATCACTGGGCAGGAATCATGACCTTCGCTGCCTTCTTGACTGCACTTGCAATCAGGATTCAGTGGTATGCAGTTCCATCGATGAACTCCTATGGACTCGACTCCTGGGATATGACCGGTGGCTCTGACCCGTGGTACATGAAGCGAGTTGTTGACTACATCATTGCAGAAAATGCACATCTTGTTTTCGATGCTGATCGCAATTATCCAGTAGGAGGTATCAATCCGCGTCCACCACTCTTTACTTGGTCGATTGCAATTCTTGGAATGATTATTGCCCCATTGGCTAGCATCAGTACTGAAGAAGCGGTCTGGTGGTCCATCCTTGCACTTCCTGCAATCTATGGCGCACTAACCATCTTCCCAATGGCTGCAATGGCACGTGATAACTTCGGCAAGGGTGCTGGAGTAATCTCTGCTTGGTTGATTGCATTCATGCCAACACATGTACAGAAGAGTACCTGGGGAATGGCAGATCACGATTCATTCGTAATGCTGTTCATGGTAGCTGCATTCATGTTCTATCTACGCGCAGTCAAACTAGGCGGAGATGAGCGCTTGGTACGTAATGTCAATGCAAGCATATCTTCGATGCTCAACGCTATGGGCGCTGTTCTAAGGCAGCGTCGTGCGGCTTCTGCTAACGCAATTGCTGCAGGTGTTTGTTTCGCAATCGTCGCATTGGGATGGAAGGGATTCGTTTACGGTCCAGCAATTCTATTCCTTGCATACTCTGTACAAGTTGCAATGAATATGTTCCGTCGTCGTGACAGTACAATTCTTTCAACTTTGAATATTCTAATGCTTGGAACAATTTTCCTGATGGTCATACCATTCTATGGTCACCCACAGTTGGATTTGATTCTAAACGCAACCGGATTGCAACCATTGGTATTCATCGGTGGTTTCACAGTAGCCATTACTTGGATTACTACTGGATTCCGTGACAAACCATGGCTACTTGTGTTAGGTTCTCTCTTCTTTGGACTGGGTGCATTCCTTGGATTGCTCTATGTCTTACAGACGATGGATATCTCCAATGCTTGGAATGTTCTAACCACTGGAAGCGGTTATTTCAGCAAGGACAAGATCTTCGGTACAATTGCTGAAGCAAGTGCTCCAAGCCGTGGTCAACTATTCGCAAGTTATGGACCAATAGTGTTCGTACTCGCTATTGTCATGGGAGTTCTAGCTCTATGGGATGGATTCGTAAAGAAAAATTCACCACGCCTAGTTCTTGGAATGTGGGTTCTCATTGCTTCTTACATGGCATGGTCAGCCGGCAGATTCCTGTTCAACGCTGCACCAGCAATGACCATCATGGGTTCATGGGGAATCGTTGCACTTTGGGGCGCCAGCGGTGCTGGAAAAATGTCCAAGGAGTGGAGGCGAATGGGAATTCGCACTCCTGGCGAGAGAATAACAAATGCACGTCGCGCAGTTTGGCGAACTCCTCAATTCAGTGCTATTGGACTTATCCTAGTTCTATTGGTGAGCCAGCATGCTACCTACGGTCTCGATGCTGCAATACCAGGCAGTTCTCGACACGAAGGAAACATGGATGAGACTCTGTACAATGTTATTCCAGATATCATGCGCTGGAACGATATGGGATTCTCCTTGCTTGATGACTCCGAATACGATCAGGACACAGGTCGCTGGTATCTCGGTAGTTTCGGTTCTGGTTTCAATGACCAAGGATGGAATTTAGCCTATAGTTGGCTTGATGAACAGGACCAAGAGATGGCTTACTCCGAACGTCCAGCATTCGTAAGTTGGTGGGATTATGGTTTCCAAGCACTTGAAACCGGTTCACACCCTTCAGTTTCTGATAACTTCCAGTCAGGTATTCCAGCTAGTGGTAATATGCTACTAGCCCGAAGTCAGGATGACCTTGTCGCAATGTTCGTATGGAGATTGTCCGAGGGTGACCTAAAATACACTGGAACAGGCGACCATACAGGTTCCTTTGAATCAACTCTCGGAAGTCATCTGACCGAAGCAGAGTACAACGAATTCATTGAAATCCAGACAAATCTTGATTCGAAAATGGTAGAGGCACGGTCCTTTGAGGTCATACAGACCAATCAGGAAGTGACTATGGCAGAGGGAACAGAATTGTCCCAAGGTTTGCTATTAGATGGTGATACGGTTTGGAAGATTTACGATTCTGGCGACCTTGTTCCGTGTGAACCTAGTGAGGAATCACCAGATGATTGTCAAGGAGAAGCATTTACTGATTTCAGTGATGCTAACACCACTTTCAACAGTCGAATTCGTTCTACAAAGGACACACAGTTTGATACAACACACTACATCTTTGGGGACTACTGGTACACCAGTGATCTAATCGAGGAATTCGATTCGGTTAGTACAGGTCTTCACCGCAAGAATTCCGGAATCGCTCTAGTCACTCAATTTTTGCTTGGAGCATTAGATAGTAGCCAACTAAACGACCTTTATGCAGACTTAATGGATAACGCTGTGTATACGGTTCAGAATTACGAGGGCGCACCCGGTGAGACAATTACCCGTGACCACGAAATTCGCTACTTTGCTATTGACAACCGCCTCTATCCAAGAGCAGGTCGTTACAGTAGTGATTACACTGGTGGAAACCCGTCAGGAATTTTCGCTGCTCCGACAATCCTTTCTGGACAGGATTTCAACACTTTCATGATTGAAACCTATGAGACTCGTCGTGGTGAATTCAATGATGAGATGTCGCGTGAGGAGTTCGAGACTGAGATGCAAAAAGATGCAATAAATCAGGCATCTGGTGCTCAGATTGATCCACTACAATTGGTTGATATTCGTATTGATCACACGGATGCCTTCTTTGAAACAATGCTCGCGAGAGCATATGTTGGATATGGTGCATCGGATCTTGGTTTCTCAACTACCGAGCAGCCAGGCCAGCACTTTGGACAATCGGGTACACCTGATTCAATGATGGCAAATGCTCTTCCATTACCAGGTGCAATGATGAATCACTTCGTTATCGCAAATTGGTATGATGCAAATGATGCTAACAAGACAATTAGTCAAGCAAATACTCTCGTAAAGATTCTGAAGTACTACCCTGGTGCAGAAATCGGTGGTTCGGTTACTATGTCTGATGATGGACAACCTCTAGGTGATGTGCGAATCCTAATCGAGCGTGATGCATTCTCTGGCGAGGATAACACCGACCTTGACCCTGATACCTATTGGATTCCAATTGGTTATACCGATGCGGATGAAAATGGTGAGTGGTCCTATACAGTTCCAGCAGGACGTATTCGAGTTTCTGCATATGCAGGAGTATTTGATGATACTGCGGCAAAGGATATCTTCCGTACCGGCGAGTACACTGAAACCCTTGCTGATTTCCTCACAGATGGAAATGAGGAACGTGATACAAACCTAATCACATCTTTGCTAGGAAAGGTTGCAAACATGACCTGGATTGGTGAGTCGACGAACAATATCAGTGGACCAGTTGCAAACCGCGATAGCACCTTCACCGGTTCTTACGATATTGAAATCGATAGTAGCGGTGTATCTGGTACAGTATTGTGGACGGGACATGAGTCATTTAACGACTTACCGCTCGACAATACTACCTTCATTCTCAGAAATATTTGGGCAATGACAGATAACTACACTTTGGAAACCACATCTGGTTCATTCAGTTCTGAAACTAGCCGAATTATGCAAGGTACCGGCGAGGTAAACTTCGATGGCGATGGACGATTTGAGTCAGAAGGTATGGCAATCGTGCGCGATTTCACTGGAACCTTTGCTCGTGATATTGCAGATGAACGTTCGTACACATCCAATGGTTCGTGGACCGGTGCTGGAAACATTGTAGCAACTTGGATTAACATGACAGCAGCTGATTGTTTGGTTGAGGATAACGAGACAGTTCTTCCAAGTTATGTTGATGAAGATAACAATACAATCTATGACCAGATTTGTCTTACCGACGAGGATAACACCTACTTCTTTGCTGGAACAGTATCTGCCAATGGTAGAATGACTGCTGATGGAACAGTGTCTCTAATCAAGGATCTTGATAATGAGACCTTTGAAGGAGCAGGGATCTTTTTGGGAGAGGGTACTGCAAATGGAACTGGACTATTCATTGGCGCTGGAGATTTCTCTGGTGACATGGTCAAGCCTGGTTCATTCTTCATGACTGGATTGACACCCGGTACATACAACATGATTGCAGTTCTTGAAAATGGCAAGGAAGTATTACTGCCTGATCCTTTGGAAGTTGATGTTAAGCCAACATTTGACCTACACATGACAATACCAGGAAGCATATTCGAGGATACACTGTACGACGGTATGGGAGAGATATTGAATGATACTGTTATCGAATTAATCGATATGGGACTTGGAGAAGAGAGTTTAATCACAATTATCACTGATGAGAATGGTTCATTCTCACACGGCCCTCTTGCAAAGGGAGATTACATGTGGCGCGTTGATATTGACCAAGATGGTTGGTATGAGCGTGAAGTTCCACTAATTGTTGGTGATGAGTCGACCAATCTGACCCTAGAGGTCTCAATCCCGACTAAGAGGGATTTGACTATCCAATTAGAGGCAGTCGACCCACTTGACCCACTAAATCCACTAATCGATGTGGCAAATAGAACCTTGATGTTCACAAATGTCCTATCGACTGATGCCAGTCCATATGTGACTAATGCAACCTCAGATGAAAATGGTCAAGTATACATTGAAATCGATAGAGGAGAGTGGATTGTTTCCGATGAATCCGATGAACAATATGTATTGTGGGATGAAATCGAAGTAACCACTGAAGACCTAAATCTCACCATGAGTTATGCTGAGAGTGTGTGGGTGAACGGCACAGTATATGCAGTTCCAGAAAATATTCTCGAATCTGTTGGTGGTGTGGAAAACATGACTCAAGAAATGCTTAGCAACCACGTTGCAAGCAATATCCTCACTGTTGAGGCTAGGTCTGGTTCTATTATGATGAGCGATACAACTGACATGAATGGAACATATTCACTACGCCTACCAGGCAGTAGGGTTTTCCATATTACAGCTGATGCTTACATCAATAGTGAATCCTACAATGGTGGCCATCTTTTGCTTGATGCAAATAATGGTGTTCCAGCAATCTTCCTACGTGAAACAACAGTTGTACGTGGTTCGGTCTGGCTCGATAACGCTGGAGAGAATGGTACTTCGTGGGGCGAAGGAGTTCCAGGTTCAGAAGATGCTGAAGTTATAGCCACAAATTCTGAAGGACTGGAGTGGAGAGTAGAACTTTCTGTGATTGGCGATTTCACAATTTCCTTACAACAGGATGAATGGACTTTCACTATCTCAAATGAGGATATGAATGTAGCACCATTAACAATTGAAATATTTGAGGAAACTCCCATACCACTTGAATTAATTGCAGACCCTAACCCTGTGAACCTTACATTCCATGTATTCATGGATACTAGCGATGATAGAGTTTGGGAGAATGGAACACATGTTCAGTTGGAATTCAGTTTGGTGCCAATAAGTACTTTCGGTACGCAGTATAATGTTACGGCATCTGATTATAATACTCAAACCGGTGAACTGAATATCACTCTCGAGGTTGGTGAATACAGTATTGTATTGCCACAAATGAGTCCTCGTGATGAGAATGCAACTGATTATTTCCTTAATGGAGAATACCCACTCGGCTTAGATCTTGGATTAGCAGGCCCTGGTGCCCCAGTTGAAATCATTCTTGATGCGGCTTGGTTGACTACTGGAACTGTACTAGAGGATGATGGAATAACTCCAATGGACAACTCTAGCTTCTGGCTACGTAGTGCCGATGGCGAAGAATTCCACATGGTAACAACCGATGAAAACGGAACATTTGCAGATTACTTACCGCAAGGAGAGTGGGTTGTTGAAGTTGCACCGTATGACTCGAGTAGTAGCCTCAATGTTACAGAGATTTATCGTGGCATGATTACACTTGATGAGAATTCATCTATTCGTACTGATATCGAATTAAGGACAAGACCTGCATTGGTACTCGATATGCAATTGCAGGAGGCTTTGACTGGTGTCAATATCACTGCTACGCGAATTACTGCAGTTAGTCAGGATGGTCTGGGCAATGTCAGCCTAGGGCCTTCGGATAATTTCGGTATGATTTCTGAAGTTCTAATGCCAGGTGCATGGACGCTATCACTTGACATATCAAACAGTATTGAACAGTGGACACTCGCAGAGGGTGTGTACAACTTTGATGCAAGTACTGCAGTCAATGGAACTTGGGATCTTGGCATTGTCGATGTTGAGAAGTTAGTGAGCATTGGTGGAAAGGTCTTCTGGGACCTCGATGCCGATGATATTGCAGATTCAAGTGAAGGAATTTCAGATGTAAATGTCACTATTGTCGGAGGCTCGATTAATGAGACTCTGGTTACAGATGAAAATGGTGTTTGGACATTATTTGCCCCAATCCGTACCAATTACACAATTGATGTGTACAAGAATGGATTCGCAGCAGCATCTTACATGGAAGGAAATGAAACGATGTATGTCGTGAATGATACACACGAAAGCCGCGATATTGAATTGGTTGCTGGAGTGGTATCGGTTTCTGGAACTGTTACAGATCTCGCACCTCAAGGACGACTTGAGAATGCAAGCGTAACTCTCTATCCAATTATTGGAATTGAAAGAGATAGCGTAGTTGCACAAACCTCATTCGATAATGGAACTCTTACTTGGACAGCTTCGGCTGCTCCAGGTGATTGGATAGTAGTTGTCTCTGGAACTGACGTCACCGACAATGGTGGCGGCGTTGCAGTTGGACTACTTCAGGCATCTGTTCAAGATGGAGCAACCCTTGAACTTGTGATGAAAATGGGCGGACGAGTGATTATTGATTCAAGTTGGTCGTCTTTCGATAATAGTGCTGAATACAATGCTGGAGATCTAGATGAGACCGTACATGTTGAAATTGATCTTGGAGATGGTATTGAGTGGAATGCCGATTTCGATGAGAATGGAGAATTAGACATGGTCCTACCAACAGGTGCTGTTCAACTATTTTCAGAGTTCAGCAATTATCAGCATGAAATGGAATTGGAGATGAAATACAATGCTGCTCGTAACATCGATAACCAAGTTGGTCCTGATTCTAAGACTCTAGAATTTACTCGCAGAACTAATTCCGATATGGAAATTGGACTTGCGAGCATTGACTCCGGTGCAACACTAGGAGAAGGAGAACTAGACCTAAACTCAATATCAACCGAGGAAAATGGCTATGAGCAAATCGAAGTCACTCTTTCAATGGCTTATGGAGGAACTGAGGTCACAGATGTCTTCACCATTTCTGGTGGAGTATCTGGTACACAAGACCAGGACCTATGGGTAGTAGAATTCTACAACTCCTCTAGTGAGGAATGGGTTAGCACAATCGATGTGAGCATGGGTATTGGAACTAATAATTCCGATGAAGCAAATATTCTGAATGAGTCAGTATTGGCTAGATTCACTTTACCGCTACAGAATGAATCCAACAGTTATGATGAGGGGCACAACCTCAACATCCGAATGATTTCTGGTCAAGGTGGATTGTCCGAGATTGGCCTCACAGTATTTGTTGAACAACAGTATGGACTCACAATGAGTGATTCACCTGATGCAATCGGTGTGGCTGATGGCGGTCAAACACTTGTCACAGTTGATTTGTTTAACGAAGGAAATGGCGATGATAGCATCGTTGTCGTAGCAAGTCTAGACGAAGAGTGTACTGATTGGCAGGTTACTCCAGCGAATTCGACAATAACTATTGCATCTGGAAACGGTCGTGCACAGTCTTTCACTGTGCATGCTCCAGTCAATTCTACAGTTTCAAGTTGTGATTTGGTAATTACCGCTGACTCCGAAGGTACCGTAGAACAGTTGTCAACCAGTACTGAAGTGAAGGTTGCAGTTGCAACCTTGAGTTTCGTACAAGGACAAGAGAAATCCGATATTGCAGCAAATGAAGCAGGTGTTATTTCCATTATGGTACAAAACACTGGGTTCCTAACTGCCACTAATGTCATCGTGTACCTTGAGGGTCAACATGGAACTGATTATCCTGT
>Ga0315326_10001936_pt1 | contig 10979 bp, 7 predicted proteins | sample M180m32315metaG_FD_203457 | JGI IMG/M metagenome (GOLD analysis project Ga0315326, IMG submission 203457) | Ammonia-oxidizing marine archaeal communities from Monterey Bay, California, United States - M1 80m 32315 | ecosystem: Environmental > Aquatic > Marine > Coastal | place: USA: California... | reverse complement strand
ACGAATTAGCGAGAGTTGCCACGAATGAACGCGAGCAGATCGGCGACCTGTTGGGCAGTCATGTCGCGCACTTGTAGGTCAGGCATCATTGACTTATCTTGTCGCTCTAAAAAGTCGACATTCTGGATAGCAATAATGACCTCTTCCCCCTGCGCGTTTATAAGCACGAGTCGTTGAGGGGTTTTTTCTTTGAGTACACCGCCCAGAACGCGACCATCCACCGTTTCGATGACATAATGCGCGTATTTAGCATCGATTTGCCTTGAAGGGTCCAGAATGCTCGTCAATATTTCTTCACGGTTTAATCGCTTGCGTATGTCCTGAAAAGATGGACCCACTGCCTTTCCCTCTCGGTCTTTATCATCAATTTTATGGCAGTTCTTACATTGGATTCCGTCAGTACTCAAGAACAGTTTACTGCCACGACTTACATCACCGTCTAACGCTAGAATCGACGCCGGCACGATCAAGTCCCCCAAACGTTTGGGGATCTGCTGCGGTGCTAAAAATCGTTCATATAGATTAAACTCAAAAGGTGAATTTTCGGAGGCGTCAATTGCAGCATCTCTGAGGTGTTTGAGTGGCTTGCTGTGGTTCTCTGTAGCGAGTAAATCCAACACACGTTTTATCGCCACCGCAATATTTTGCTCGGATCTATTTGCATGTGACTTAGCATCGACCGTAACGGTCAAATCAGTTTCTTCTGGAACAGGCATCGCCTCAATCCATTCATGTATGAGACGAATGCCGCGTTCGTCAGGTATTCGAGATCCCAAATGTGGCATGTGGCCTAAACCCATAACCGATAAACGATAAAGTATAACGCTGCCTGCAGCATCCCCGGCTGAAAGTAATCTCGCGTCGGGAATTCCAAAACTCCCACGAGTTGGTCGGTGGTTCACTAATTTTCGTTGTTCACCAGAAGTTGAGAATCGGTAGTCTACTGTAGCGTTTCCGCCTCCCGAAGGTTGGTGGCAATGGGCGCAGTTGACGTGTAAGTAACTACGTGCTAACGCATCGCGGTCCGAGTTGTTCCAGTCGACCATTGGCTTGATTTGGTCAGAAATCCCTTCAGATTTGTGGGCGTTTTCAGCGCCACCAATTGGTTTGGCGTTACGGACTAATCCAGCGACTACCAGCGCCTGTAGCTGTGTAGGCTGCATCGAATTATTTGAAGTAAGGTTTGCGTGCAATTGATCGCTACGAAATGCTAGTACCGGTGAGCGTCCATTATGGCAGGTTACGCATTCAGTTCGACTGTGTAATCTCCAGTTAAGTGTTCGCTTACCGCTCGGTACGTACTTGTCAGGAGTCTCAAGTTTAAGAAAATTGCCTGCGGCGGGAACCAAGTCTGCATCCGAGTGATCAGTCCGCCAGGCGTATGTGTAAAATTGCCATTGCCCGTCTTGCATGAACATCACTTGAGTTTCTACTGGTCGGCGTTGTCGAGTTCCGAACTCGTTGATAAAAATTGTTTTGGCGAGTACGGTCCCAGTCGGGTACTGCATGCTGCCGTCTTTGAGGAGCATTACGACTTCATCATCAGGAAGTGCGATGACATGTTCACTCCAAGCACCATCGGCGTACTGTTGCATCGCGATTTTGTAAGTAATAACTCCAATGGCGGGTATCGTGTTTTCGGTGAACAATCCTGTTTCACTAATAAGTCGCGGAAAATCATTAGTTTGGGTTTTGACATTATTCTCATCGAGACGATAGATTCCGCCGTCGTAATCTAAGACGAGCAGCTCATTTGCAGAGGTTTCACCGAAACCAATAATTTTTAGAGAAGATTGTGCAATCTTCTCTAAAGATGCCAGCTCGTTTTCTTGGTTGGTAAGGGCCCAGAAAATCCCGGTGACGTAGTCTCCGTATATATACTTACCTTTTAATTGTTGCTGGTGGCCACGGTAAACCATACCGCCGGTAATCGAGCGTGCCTCGCTATGATGATGCGAGGTGACGGGCGGGATTACGGGACCAGGTCCGGTTTCTAGGTCACTCCGAACTGCCTGTGGGCCTTCGGTCACACTCCAACCGTAATTACCTCCCTTAACGACTCGGAATACCATTTCCCAAAGTTCCCAGCCGACGTCACCCACCCACAATTCGCCCGTATCATGGTCAAAACTCATCCGCCATGGGTTGCGGAAACCGAATGCAAAGATCTCACCCCGCGCACCTTTAATGTTGACAAATGGATTATCCAGCGGAATTGTATAGGGTAAAGCTTCGCCACTGGCAGTTTTGGAATCTTGAGAAACATCAATTCTCAAAATGCAAGAAAGGAGGTCATTTACGCCCTGTCCAGTGTTGTTGCCATCTGGTGGTGACGGCGGTGCGCCATCGCCGGTGGAAATATATAAATAACCATCGGGGCCGAATTTCAAGCAGCAGCCGTTGTGACCGCCGGATTTCCAACGAAATAGCTCGCGTTCACTGGTGGGGTCAACAGTCGGTGGATCCTGATCTGTCATCGTAAACCGCGAAATGACGCTACCCGTGGCGTCATTGTTTGCGTCGATAATCATCATGTAGACGTGGCGGTTGTCGACGAAGTTTGGATCGAAAGTAAATGCGTAAGTGGCCTTTGCGTCACGTGTTTTGGCTAGATCTATTGCTAGATCTGCAGGCGCATCCTTATTGATATCTTCTGGAAAGCTAAAAAGTTTGCCAGTTCGCTCAAGGACGTAAAGCCGTTTATCTTGGGGACCGCGCGTTATTAAGACGGGCTGACTAAATTTAAGTTCTGGATAAATTCGCGTCAATTTAAAGGGCAATGGCGGATCTGGACTGCCAGATATGGAGCCTGCCCAAGATTCTCGGCCGATTGCATCGTGAATGACTGCTGAAAAAAGCGTTAACGTAATGGTAATAGCAAATACGAGAAATCTTCCGACCATGGCGAATTCCAGCTACGAGTTAATGTTGTAAATTTAATTTTATTAACTGTTTATTATACCGTGTTTCAGACACACGCATTCAACACTAACTGAAATTATTGGTTCGTAGCTAAAGTCTGGCTTTTTAGTTTATCCGCCGGTTCCAGATAACAAACCACAGCAAAGGCACATCAGTACGATGATACCGACCGCAATCCCCACTATAATCTTGATAATCATCTTGGATTTGTCTTGCGCCGCGTCGCCTTTGACTTCTCTTGGCATTAGTTTAGGTCGTACTGGCGCGTGGTTGGAAAATCGTTTGGTTTGAGTCTCTGTGGATACTCCCGCTCGGGTGGGAACGTTTTTTAGAATAGGGACGTCGCCTTGTAGCGGAATGGCCGTTTGTATTGAAAGTTCGTCCCCTGAATCCCTTGGCTGGGCGTCAGCATGTTCTTCGGCAAGTTGTTCAAGTGGAGTCGGTGATTCCATTATTTCAATAAAATCTTCTATTTCTTCATTTACAGGTGACGTCCCTTTTGGATGTTCTGGTTGTGTTGCTTTGGGTTCTAAGTCAACGACCTTTGCTTCAGCTTGATTTACATCCACAAGCTGAACCGGTTCCGCTTGTTCGTTATCCCCGGACAATTCTTCAGGGACGACCGACTCCTCTGCAGGCTCAACTAGTTCTGGTGTCTCGTTAATTGATTCCACTTCTGTAACGATAGCCTGCTCTTCTGCGGGCGCTATCGCGTCGTTTTGTTCTGTCGAACCCTCAGATCGCGCATCGCTTTGCTTTTCAATGGTTTCGGTCTTTGAGGGTAGCGAAGCGGTGGCGTCTGGAGCAGAATCGGCATTTGTTGGATTTGCGATCGAACTGCGACCGAGCAGCCCAAATTGTTTATAGGCAAGATCCCAGTCGCTAATGCTAGTTTCAAGGATTCTGGTTTCACCTTCGTTCCATGATTCAACCTCGCTGTTCATCGCTGTCGGCAGCAGCACTTTTACCCGATGTTGAGAACTGCTTACATCGCCAGTGATGTAGTAGGCGTCGCGGTAACCGTCCTCACGGACATAACTATAATTCTTGGCGATTTTATCAATAACCACGCTGACACTGTAGGTAACGCTCTGGTCGAGATTGTCGATGGCTAGGCGTTTATCGTATGACGATTCGATGGTATCTAAAGTGTTAAGCTGGTCAATAATCGGTATAGGTTGGGGGTTTGACATCTTTTTACTTTAACCTCGACTAAACTTAGAATGAAGAGTTGTTATTCGTAGTTTTCGAGTTTTAACTGCTCCCGAATAAATGACTATTCGCTTGACGTGCTGGATTATTGGTTAAAATATAGGATCTGCTGGCGATAATTGATTTTACCGATCGCTTGATACTGTCGACTTGAAAGCGAAATATTACCATGGAAAAAGTTAGATTTGGAGTGTTAGGAACCGCAAAGATCGCTACCAAGGTAGGGCAAGCAATCAAGGACGCCGCTTCCGCTGAACTGCTGGCCATTGGGAGTCGCAACCTTGAAACGGCAAAAGCTTGGGGGGCCGCGCATGGTGCATCGCAAGCTTTTGGTGGTTACCAGGAAGTATTGGCAGAGCAAAGCATTGATGCTGTCTACATCCCCCTGCCACCGTCATTGCACTGCGAGTGGACCGTAAAGGCGGCGGAAGCAGGAAAGCACGTCTTGTGTGAAAAACCAGCCGCCCTCAATTCCAATGAAGTTGCCACAATGTTTGCAGCTTGTAAAGCCAATGATGTACAGTTTATGGATGGTACGATGTGGTCGCATCACCCACGGACTGCCGAAATGAAAGCAGTTTTAAATAGTGGGAAATTGGGTCGGTTGCGTCGTATCACCTCGGCATTTACTGTCAATATCGCTGACACGCTGAAACAGATTCGGTTCGATCCGACTCTTGGCGGAGGAGCGATCTATGATCTCGGTTGGTATTGCGTGCGTGCCGCCTTGTGGGCTTTTGACGACGTACCCCAGCGTGTTTACGCAACTGGCGAACGTCATCGAGGAGTGGATGTCAACGCAACGGCGATGATGTGGTTTAGCAACCAACGAACGGCTGTATTTGACTGTGGTTTCGATATGGGTTTAAGGAAATGGTTTGAAGTGGCTGGTGAGGATGGTAATTTGGTCTGCGACGATTTTCTCGCACCTGCGAATATTGACGCTCCCCGTTTTTGGACCCACGACGAAAGTGGTGACAGCGCGACGCACTTAAGTGTTGGCGTAGTCCAGCAAACCGAGATGGTCCAGCGATTTTGCGAAATTGCATGTGAAGGCACATTGGACGAACGGTGGTTCCGTGAGTCACTCGATACGCAACGCGTCGTAGATGCCTTGATAAAGTCGCTACAGCTAAAAAGAGAGGTTGAGGTCGAAGATGCCTGAGATACTGCTAACGGAACTAATCGAAGGCCCCGCAGTCGAGCGGTTAGGCGAACGATATGAAGTTACATGCCTTCCGGATATATGGCGCAACCCTGTAGGACTAAGGACGGCAATGCAGGATGTGAGAGCAGTAATCGTGCGTAATCAAACTCAACTTACTAGAGAACTCATCGAGAATGCTAAGCAACTCGAAGTGATTGGTCGCGCAGGCGCGGGATTAGATAATATTGATACCGTTGCCGCAGAGCAGTTGGGTGTTGCCGTTCGTAATACGCCCGCTGAGAATTCCTTGGCAGTGGCAGAACTTGTGATGGGGCTAATGCTTTCAATGGCGCGAGAATTACCAGCGGCTATTTCAGAGACCCGTGCTGGTGGATGGAGTCGACAAAAGTTTACCGGCGTCGAATTGAGTGGTAAAACGCTTGGTTTAGTAGGATTCGGGCGGATTGGACAGTTGGTTGCTCGGCGTGCTGCAGCGTTCGGCATGAAGATTGTCGCCCACGATGCATACTTGCCCAAGGATTCTTGCATGTTACAGGAACTAGGCGTTTCTCTTCTTGGATTTGATGAACTATTGGGAGTTGCCAACATTGTTTCTTGTCATGTACCGTTAACCGCAGAAACACAAGGTATGTTTAACTCGGTTGCTTTTGCGAAAATGCAGCAAGGAAGTTGGTTTATTAACGCTGCTCGTGGTGAAGTGGTTTGCGAGGAAGCATTGCTCGCTAGTTTAGTCTCGGAGCAAATAGGTGCGGCAGCATTGGATGTTCGTGAGGTTGAACCACCTGTGGACGTCCAAGGTGCGGGATTAGCTTCTTTGAAAAACGTGTATCTAACACCTCACATTGGAGCATTTACTGTTGAGGCGCAAACTCGCGTTCTTGAGAGCGTGTGCAATGACGTAATAGATGTTCTAGACGGCAAGTGATGGGCGATCTAAATTGCGGGTGGATATTACGCTATAATGATTGTGACAAATCCCTCCCCCCATTTTATTGTTTGGAGTTTAAATGAGACATTATGCGATGACCATGTTGTTATTTCTGAGTTGCTACACCTGTCTACAAGCTCAACATGACGTCCTGTTACATGGGAAAAACGGACTAGCGATCGTTACTAAGGCGGGTGAAACGACTTGGCAGATGCCATTTGGTGGAATCCACGATATTCATGTTGTTGAACATGGCAATATCATGGTGCAACGGAATATGCACGAAGTTGTCGAGATTGAACGTCAGAGCAAAAAAGTCGTTTGGTCGTATAACTCGCGCACTGAAAACGGTAATCAAGGTAAGGCCCTCGAAGTGCATGCATTTCAACCACTTGGAAATGGCAAGGTTATGATCGCTGAATCTGGTGTAGGCAGGATTATCGAAATCAATCGAGAGGGGGAAATAGTAAAAGAAATCAAGTTAGTCGTTGATTCATCACATCCACATCGGGATACACGCTTAGTTCGAAAAATTAAGAACGGAAACTATTTGGTTGCACATGAAGGTGATGGGAAGATTCGAGAATATGATTTTGATTCCGGTAAAGTCATTTGGACATACAATGTACCGTTAACGCAAGAACGCGCCGGTGGTCATGGACCAAAGGCATATGGGAACCAAGCGTTTTCAGCGATACGCCTGGAAAATGGAAATACACTCATTGGATGTGGCAATGGTCATGCGGTATTAGAGGTAACACCGCAGAAAAAAATTGTGTGGAAGTTGACGCAAAAGGAATTGTCGGGAATCGTATTTGCTTGGGTTACTACGCTAGAAGTGCTGCCCAACGGCAATTACGTCATTGGCAACTGCCACGCTGGACCGGGGCAACCGCTATTGGTTGAAATTAATCCAAAAACGAAAGATGTCGTTTGGACCTTTAATCGCTATCACGATTTTGGAAATAACGTATCCAACTCATTACTGTTAGATGTGGCAGGGAAGTCGGTTCGTTAGTTGCGTAACACTTGTTGCTTGATTTCAAAAGTAAGCGTGAGTTTTTGCGCAAAGTCCGTCATTTCCGCGCTGAGATCAACTTCAAATGGACGTTCGAGGCTGTTACCAGCAAGATCCTCTAATCGTGGGTTAAGCGCGATAGTATAGTCTCCCGCTGCCCACGGTTTACTGGGGAATATCTTGACGCGGGTTCCATCCCAGTCAGCTTGTTGTGAAAATTCAATAAGCGTTTCATTGCTGGAGCAAGTCGTGATGGCTTTTCCAGCAGTTGCAAAGTCGAGCATTTCTCCAAATGAAATAATAAGGGGCTCTATCGTATCTGCCGTCGGCGGTGTCAACTCCCATTTGTTGGGGTTGGGTTGCTTATGATCTGCATCGATGACGGTAAATGCGTACTTTTTTTTGACACTAAGATCTAACGGTCGTCCCGTTTGCGTTTTCCATTCAGGATCAATTAACAGTTGATAGTTATGACCGGCGATTAGTATGCCTCCAAGATCTTCGTTTAAATTAACTCCGGTCTTTTGCCGACCCGGATGGAACCACAATGTAAGTCGTCTGTTCTGTTCATCCCATAAGTCGATATGACGAAATGGGCGAGGCACAAGCTCACCCGTACTTAAATCTTTTAGTGAAAAGTGCTCCCATGATTCAGTTGGCCGCATGGGTCTACTGAAATGGATATAGAATTTTAGGTGGTTCGCAGGTAACTCCATTTCGTCGGGTGGGCAAATGAGAATCTTCGTCGTATCCGCGTCTGGATACCAAAACGAGTGATCATATTCAGTGATCTGACCACTAACCAGTTCCTGCGCGGCATATAAAATATCTTCTGATATCCGTTGGTGTGGGGTGAAAGTTAGAAAGGAAGGAGTTTCGTCGTGATCGTACCTATACTCACCAGGCATTGGCGTGATCGATTTCGTGGCTTTGTGGTAGGGTCCGAAAATAATAATTTCAGAAGGAGCTAGGTTTTCTCCCACCTTACCGAGTGACACGAGCTCAACAGAAACTTGCGCCACCCCCTGCTCTACAAATACAGAAGGCGCGTCCGGTGCTAGTGGAGGATCGGGGCAGCCTGTAAGGATGCAGCAACCGCAAAGAAATACAACCAAGTAAAGCCTTCGTGTCGTTTTGTGTGGCTGCCGCTCGTTGGTAGGTCCGCACATGCGTCGTATCACATTGAGCCAAAGGGGTACTGTTGAAACACGAAAATGTAAATCGGCGTCGACATTAGGGAAGCTCTTTGACTTCAAGATCCAACGCGCCCTTGTTGTCTCGTAAAATCACCATTTCACGATTGTTTAATTTGGCGACATGGCGAACATAGAACAGCGCTTCAACAACTTCGATGCCGGCGGGGCCGGTTTGCTTACTAACGTCGCGTCGAGCAGCATCGGCGTTGATGTTACTTGATGTTAGGTAACTCATGTCTACCCGCACACCCCAATACTGACTCGGTCCTAAGGGTCGTTTTTCATGATGGAAACGGTCCGTATTGGTGATCAACCATTGCTTGCCATCTTTTTCATAGGTGAACATGTCGATAGGTCGGTTACCGCTTCCTAGTTCGACAACACTTGTGCCTTTGATTTTGCTGTCCTTGGCGATGTCGGTTACCTTAAACTTTGCGATGGGAGTGCAGGCGAAGGAACCAACAACATAATCTTCACCACCTTCGCGGTAGGGAATGAAAGATTGAATGGGTGCTCTGGTTTCCCACCGACCGTGTGCTACATGATAGGTCTCCGTGCTGAATGCATTCCCTGACTTGCCGTGTGTTAGTGGCAGTGGTAACGAGAATATCTTGCTGGAAAATTCTTCGTTGCTCTGGCCGGCAGCCAAGACTCTACCATCTGTATATTCAACACCGGAGATGGCTCGTATTTGTGATCCCTCACCTACGGGCAAAGGTACTCGAACGAAGCGAGCATCAGTTAAATCTAAAATGGTGAGTTTTCCATTGGCATCAAACTTAATGATGGTAGACGTGTTATCGGTTTTGCGAATTGCTGAGACATAGATCACACCGCTTTCGGGGTTCACAGTCATGTCTGCGACTGAGAGATCATCAGTTGAGACTTCTAGAGCACTCGCGATTTTCTTGTCGACGTCATTTACTCGACTCTTGAGTTTTGAGACTGGTCCAGTGTCACCAGTCTCAATGGCGACCACAGCGCCACTACCGATATCGGCAATTAACAGAACGCCATTAGGTGCAAAACTCATGCGTCCAATGCGTTTGATAGTAACGGCTCCCGTTTGAACGTCAGCAAGAATAGACTTGGATGTTTCGGCGGCTAAATCCGTTGGTGACGTTGGTGTTAAAAATAACGTTGAGCAGAGAAACAAAATAGCGGGTAAGCGAAACAATGGTTTGCAGATCATAACGGGGCTCTCTTAGATTATAGGTAAAGTTGTATATATAAAGCATACAAACAATTGCGGTGCTTTGCACGCAATAACTGCTTTGTTGGAACCAAATCCTCTATCACTGCACGAGCAATGTAATACTCTGTATACTGTACGGGTAATCATTCCTCTCCTCAATGTTTGTTTTGGAAATTATCTATGCCATCCATAATTCAACGAGTTGTACTGGTTTATGTAGCTTTAGGCCTCTGCGAAATGTCGGCATTGCACCTCGATGCTCGAGAGCCTACCGACAAACCAAATATCATATTTATCATGGCTGACGATCTCGGTTACGGAGACCTCGGTTGCTACGGCCAGAAAACAATCAAAACTCCTATGCTGGATAAAATGGCGACTGAGGGATTACGTTTCCGCAATTACTATGCTGGTTGTACTGTATGCGCATCGAGTCGTAGTGTCCTGATGACGGGTCAGCATATGGGGCATACATGGGTGCGAGGCAACGCTGGCGCCGACGCAAGTATCCAAACGTTGCGTCCGGAAGACATCACTGTTGCTGAGTTACTTAAAACGGTTGGTTACAAAACCGCGCTCTGCGGTAAATGGGGCCTAGGTGATGACGTTCAGGGAAACACCGGTCTACCCCAGGACCAAGGGTTCGATGTTTTCTATGGATACCTGAATCAAGTCCACGCACATAATTATTATCCTGAATTCCTATGGCGAGGAAAAGAAAAGGAAAAACTTCGTAATGTTGTACAGGGTTCTGGAAGGAAGTACGGTAATTTTGAAGGTGGTTGGGCAACCACGCGGATTGATTATAGCCATGACCTAGTGGTGGCCGAGGCTCTTGAATTTATTAAAACTAATAAGGCATCACCGTTTTTCTTATATCTTGCGTTGACCATTCCCCATGCCAACAACGAGGGTTCACGCGGAACCGGTGATGGTCAAGAGGTTCCTGGATACGGAATCTATGATAAACTGGATTGGCCTAATCAGGATAAAGGCCAAGCGGCCATGATTACGCGGATGGATCGAGATATCGGTACGATATTACAATCATTAAAGAATTTGGGAATTGATGAAAACACCGTCGTAATGTTCACTAGTGACAATGGCCATCACAACGAAGGCGGCCATAACACGGTTCGATTTGATCCTAATGGACCGCTGCGTGGTATGAAGCGAGATTTGTACGAAGGTGGTATTCGTGTACCGCTCATTACCCGCTGGCCAGGACAGACCAAGCCGAATACGATCTCAAATCACATTGGATATTTTGGAGATCTGATGGGGACGGTTGCCGAACTTGCAGGTACCGAGGCGCCGCAAGAATGTGACACAGTAAGTTT
>Ga0315326_10001932_pt1 | contig 10981 bp, 13 predicted proteins | sample M180m32315metaG_FD_203457 | JGI IMG/M metagenome (GOLD analysis project Ga0315326, IMG submission 203457) | Ammonia-oxidizing marine archaeal communities from Monterey Bay, California, United States - M1 80m 32315 | ecosystem: Environmental > Aquatic > Marine > Coastal | place: USA: California... | reverse complement strand
TAACGCGTTTGTGCGCTGCCGCCGCTGCGGAGCATACCAAACTTAGGGTAATAGCAAGGAAAATTAGTTTTTTTGTCATGTTGTCTAATGGCTCAGAAAACTGAAACAATCAGTTCAATTTTTCAGTTCAGTTCAAATTTTAAATTGATATAAACGTAAAAAAAGAGCCTTATATAAATGGCTCATAGTTGTAGATTTAAAAAATCCAAGGCTTGTTTCCGTTGGAAGTGGAAGAAGAAGAGGACGCGTAGATTACAGCGCAAGAGGCGGAAGATGCGTCTGCGCGCGCGCTAATCAAAGAATTCATCACACTTTTCGCGTTTCCGCTGCTGAATCTCGGCTGCGAATTCATCCAACGTATAGCTCGCATCATCGTGTCCCTCCATTATAAACCGAAATACCTCTACTTTCTTCGTCTGCCCTTGGCGGTGGCAGCGCGCTACCGCCTGATCCTCTACGGCGGGATTCCAGTGCGGACTAGTAAAGTATACCTCGTTAAAATCTTGCAAATTCAGGCCTTCACATGCCGTCTGAATCTGCAACACCAGTACATCCGTTTTACCCAAAAACGACATAACATTCTTATAAATCGGTAAAGCCGTTGTATGAAACTTGGGAAATATTGCATCCCACTCAGGCTCCGAGAGACAATGTGACAGCAACGTCTCGCGCTCCTTGCGCGACGTACGACCATCAACCACTGCCAGAGTAATCCCCGCCGCCGTCAACTGCCGGCGAATCTCATCGATTTCAGAGCGATAATGGCAAAAGACAAGCTTGCGATTTCCATTGCGTTTGCGCTCTTTAAGCTTGGAAACAACCGCACTAATCTTGCTGCATGTCATCTTATTCCAAGCCACATCACGTCCCTCAAGGAAGTCTTTGGCGCCATTCGCAATCGAATCACGAATAGACATCGGGCACGTGCACACCTGCCGCGCGCGCGTCATCAACGCTAGCGGACTAACATCCAACGCCGAAATGCTAATATTCTCCGGCGCACCCAAGAACGGAAGTGAGTGATGAATCAAAGACGACAGCTCCTCCTCAGGCTCATCCTGCCAATCCACAAAACACGTTTTACTCTCAAGAGGCGGCAAACGCATCCCAATGGACTTCTTCGTCCGGCGGAGCATCGCTTCGTCCAAAATTGAACGCAATCCATCGTCATCTGTGTAAAGCTCCTTCTCATAACCAAGGAGATCACACAAAGCATAAAGATCGGAAACGCGGTTCTGAATCGGCGTCCCCGTCAAAAACCAAGAAATGCGAACAGCATTCCCCAGCCGTTTCGCACTTTTAAACAAGGAAGTCTTCATCTCCCGCAGGTGATGAGCCTCATCATAAACAACGCGATCCCAAGGAAGTTGCTCCAAAGTCTTCAAGCGAGATTTGAGAATTCCATAGGTTGTTAGAACAATGCGCTTTGACTCCAGTTCCTTGGCGCTCGGCGTCTTAGGACCATGGTACACAAGATACTGCTTTTTCAAACACCATCCTTGCGCCTTAGCCGTTAAGTCCACAACGCAACGCTGAAATACGTCATCCCACTGCTTGAGCAGCGTTGTCGGAACGACAATCAAAGTGCGGCGTGCCTTGTGACAGAAGATCCGTCCTGCCAACATAATGGTCTTTCCAAGACCCATTTCGTCAGCGATTATTCCACCAGGGCACTCAGAGGCGTTTTCACGCTTCTCACCCCAAGCATTCGCCTTGATCTGATGAGGCTGTTTCTGCAAACCAGCCCATTTCAACCAAGTCTGAAACTTGCGGTCATTGCCCATTTTCCGAAATTTCGACCATTTTACAGCCATTTTCCTTGTCGGCAAGGAGTTTATTTTTGAATTTCTTATTTTTGGTAAGGTTTCTTAAAGGGTATTTCTTGGAGAAAACTGAATCAATTTTCGTAACAGCGTATTCCAAGGAGCCAAATTTGGTGGGAAATGGGAGCATTCTTAAAAAAATTGAATCATTTTTTTCACTAACAGATCTAAGTACCAAACAACCAAAAACAAAGAACAAAGAACCCAAAAAACTCTTTCAAACTCTTTCAAAACTCCTTCTAAACTTCTAACATGTCGACCGCTTCCAAGCCCGCTTCCAAGCGCTACGCCAAGTTCTGCGCCTACTGCAAAGCCAAGGGGCTGAGCGAGGCGGAGTTCACGAGCCACTTCGTCAAGGACGCGCCGGGCCCGAAGGGCAAGGTGTGCTGCCCGGAGCTGCTCAAGAACGAGTGCGGCTACTGCCACGAGATCGGGCACACGCCGAAGCACTGCCCGAAGCTCAAGGCGCGCGACGCGCGGCGCCGCAAGGCGAAGGCGGCGGCGGCGAAGCGCGCCAAGGCGCAGAAGGCGTTCAAGGCGGCGAACCAGCCGGCGGTGGGCGGTGTGCGGCTGATGAGCCACAACTCCTTCGCCGCGCTCGCGTCGGCGCAGGCCCCGCCGCCGCCGCGCCGCGTGGAGGAGCTGCGCCGCCCGCGCCCGTGCGCGCCCGTGCCGAGCTCGATGAACTTCATCGCCGCGGCCAGCGGCGCGAGCCGCGAGGCGGCGGAGATCGTCGCGCTCAAGGCGCAGCTCGCCAAGGCGCAGCAGGCGCTCGCCGCGGCGCAGGTGGACTCCGAGCCGTTCGTCGGCGAGCAGACGATGGAGCAGACCGCCGCCGGCGAGGCGTTCTTCGACAACGCGCTCGACGCCGAGGACGCGGTCGCGGAAATCGCCGCCCTCGAGCAGCCCGCGCTCGTCCGCCAGAGCCACGTGGCCTGCGACAGCTGCGACGAGGGCGCCTGCGGCGTCCCGGGCATCGCGCTGCCAGCGGACGCGGACCTCGACGCCGACTTCGGCGCGGCACCCAGCGGCGACGGCTGGGGGTCCGACGAGGACTAAGCAGTCCTTGCCAAATTATTTAAAATGAGATAGGTACCAGTACACATTACCCATTTACCCTTGATTTATGCATAGAAAACCCAAAAAAAATGGTTCTACGGAACCAACAATCCTTGAAGCTTATAGAGCTTTACTAATCGGTTAAATTCCGATCATGGATCCACAGGTGTTAAAAGCACGGCGGGTAAAGCGCGGAGCGCGCTTGTAGCCATGAGTTCCTGCTTTTTTCATGCTTCTCTCAACAATCATAATTTGAAAATAAATTGAACTTGTTTTTTTATATCAGATAATAGTAGATGTCCAATACAAATACGACAAACCAAACAAACTCACCAAACCAAACTAACCAAAAAATGAGCCAGATCCCTCTTGCTTGCTTGAACCGCGTTAAGCGGACCAAGGTTAACGGCGCGTGGAGCGCGCGGGCGCACCCCTTGACGCACCAAATTGTTGAAGCGATCGTGGACCGCTCCGGTTCCATGGGCGTCCTCTGGACGAGCACCAGCCAAGGAATGGACAATTTCCTCCACTCGCAGCGGCGCATCGCTCGCAAAAAGAAGATTAAAACCCTCTTTTCCTTGACGACATTCGACGACGTCGCCGAGACTTACTACGACAAGGTTGACCTGGCCTCGTTCGACCTTCCCTTGCTGGACGCGGACAAGCAGAAAATGTTCTACCCGCGCGGCCTGACGCTGCTGCGCGACACCCTGATGCGCCGGCTGTGCGCGGCTTCCCGCGCGCGCAAGGAGCTCCTCGCGTCCATGACTCCCGCCGAGCGCGCGGACGCCAACGTCGGGGGGCTGATCCTGATTAACACGGACGGCGAGGACAACCAGAGCCGCCTCTTTACCGCCGACAATATCGACGAGAAGGTGACGCAGATGAAGGCGGACGGCTTCACGTTTACCTTTATGGCTGCCAACCAAGACGCCCTCCACACCGCCGCCTCCTTCGGGATCGGTGCGGGCGCCGCCATTACCTTCGCGCCGACGCCGCAGGCAAATGAGGCATGCTGGCGCTCCGCTGTTGCCAACGCAGCGGTGGCAACGGCGACGGGAGCGCCCATGCCCTACACGAAGCTGCAGCGCGACAGCAGCTGTCCGGCGCCCGCGTCCGCGCACGCGGTCTCCGCCCCGGCGCCGCCGCCCGCCGGGCTCAACCGCGCCCAGACGGGGATCATGGGGCAGCCGCGGCGGTGCCACAACGGCAACCGGCTGCACCGCCCGCCGCGGTTCCCGATGCGGGCGACGGGGAACTTGGTGCTGCCAATGCCCGCCATTCCCGCCTACGCAGCCGCGGGTCCGCCCACCTTCCCGCCCGCCCGCATTCAGCGCGCTTACGGCGGCGGCGGCGGCGGCGGTGGACGCGGCGTCTCCCACGGCAACTGCTAAAAAATTGAATAAATTTTCCCCTTTTTTAATGCTGATGACGAACCCAAACAACAACAACAATGGCAATGCTAACAATAGTGAAACAATCTAATCTTATAACAATGGCGACGCCAAAGCGCGTTCATTTTGGCAAAAATGATGGCGATATCTCTTTAAATATTATAATTATCGAATGCCGTACATCGACGCTGTCGATGCGGATTGTACGCGGCGATATTTCCGCCACAGCACGTGGACACGAGACCGACGACCCCGATTGGTTGACATTGGCCATCATGCGCCGGCGACGTATGCAACGTTTCCGTGAAAAAGCAATGATGGCGCGTGGCGCCTTCTGGCGGACAGACTCGGAGAAGCTGAGAGACGCGTTTATGGCGCTTCGTCATTTTTAACCCTATAAATTTTTTATCACTAGAATGTAAGATGGCATTATATTTCAAGGAAGGCAATACTCCTGTTATCCTCGTATCTACCCATGGTGGACTTCGTAGACGCGGGTTCACAATCACTACTCATAAGTCAGCAGATAAGAACGTAAATAAAACATTATTTTCTATTGAAAAAACACTAAAGAAAAAAAAGATAAAACCTTATATCATTCTCTCGAAGATACATCGCTCTGTAGTAGATCTGAACCGCCGTCATCACCGCGCCCAAACCGCGGAAGGAGCCGAAATCTGGTCTCGCTACCACCAAAAACTAGATTCCTATATTAAAATTTGTCTGCAAAAATACGGGAAATGTTTTATTTTTGATCTGCATGGACATAAGCGGGATCATGAGATACATTTAGGATATGGAATGAACAATGCAGATATTCGTGCTGAACACTGGGAAAAAAGTTCTGTTACGCCAATCGCCCACAAGTTCAATATTAGTCCCAAAAAACTTATCTATGGACCCCATAGTCTATGCGAGAAGTTGGAGAGAAAAGGAATACACTGCATCCCCAGCGATCATAGACATACAGATCTTAGCAGATATCTAAATGGAGGTTTTATTACCCGGCACTATTCGAAAAAATATTCTACACAACCTATTGCAGTCATACAAATAGAATTACCTGCCGCAATGCGCCAACATCATACTATTTATAATAGTGGAAAACTACTAGCAAATACTATACGTTCTTTTGTCAATCAAGCCGCTTTCAAAAAAAAGCACCGAAAAAAAATGACCAAAAAAAAGAAACTACGAAAACGCCGGCGGAGAACCGCAAGAATAAATTGAGTTTAATATTTATTAATTTTTTGATAATTTAATAAATAAATGAGCGAACCCTATGAACTAATAGAAGTGATAGTGCACTCCGCCGAATATCAAGACCCCACTATACCCACCGACGACGAACGAGAACAAAAATGGAGAGAAATCAATTTGCCAGCAAAAGATGACCCACTCGCTTGCGAATATTGTGTTCGTGGTATTAAAGACATGCAACATGGCAAGCCAGTCTACTGCCAGTGTAGTACAGGAAAACATAAGCGCGACGAAGAAGTACAGCTAATGCGAGCACAAGAAACAGCAGCACTTATCGCCCGCGTCGGAGAGAACATCGTCCACTTTTTTCGGAATCTGTTCGGAGACAAAAATTGAATTGAAAATAACGGATAATTAAGAGTGATAATAAATGACACTGACCAAACTCCATTCAAACATGAACTATGCATCTCGCGCTGGTGAATATTACCGGCAACAGCGTGATAAGGGCAATTGTAAATATCACTGCCGCCACGAGGGGTGCATGCGTAGTTATTATAGTAAAGCGCAGCTGGATGCACATATGTTAGGGCATAGTGGTGAGAAGCCACACAAGTGTGGCGCGTGTGGCTATGAGTCGCGGCAAAAATATCTTCTGGATCGACATCGGGAAAAGGCACATGGCATTCCGATGCCGACAACTAGAATTAGCCGGTCACGCATGCGTCATTCAGCGCCCTCGCGGTTCTTTTGTAGGCGTATCACAGCATTTACGGGTCTGATGCCCTCAGAACGACGCGGCAATACTGGACTGCAGCGTCGCGTCGCTCTTTACAGACAGGCGGATAATATCTTAGACTTGCTGGAACCCATTGAAGCTATTACATTTATAAGTAGAAAACATTTCTCTAGTGATAAACGGAGGGGGTATATTCTAGATAGCTATTATATTGGTGAGTTTGAGACGGCGCGTCATTATCAATTTGGAAATTCTGAGCGTCGCTGTGAAAAATTAGTAGATATTCTTAATCAACTTAATACGATTAGGGGTATCTATCCAGAGACAACGATGAAGGAGGAATATGAAAGAGAATTGGAGCTATTTAAACAAGACAATAATAAAGCACAGAAACTTATCGAGCAAGGGATAGAACTTCTTAATACCCAATTCAAATAAAGATAAGACATCTTATTTTTTAATGGTAGAACCAGCCGAAATAAATGTCCTTATCGCCGATGTACTCGTCGATCTTTTAGATAGCGCTACGATCTTTCGTAGTGTTACGCGGCGACCTAAAACAATCTTCGCGCTTCAAGACTATCTTACAACTTATCTCCTGCGACGAACCACACCCGATGTTCGCACCAAAATCTGGGACGATCAAATACTAAGCCATATTATTTGGCGAATGCTGATCGGATATCCAAATCATCGTATTTCCGAGGATCATTTATCACGAACATTTCTTCTAAGTGAAGGAAAGCTTGAATGTAAATATTATGCTAATCGTAAAAGTATTCTTGACTTTATTAATAACAAATCAGATAAGTGGTGGACGCGACTCTCTAAGGTGTGGATGAAAAAGATAGGTAATTATATTGAGCGATTTGTGGTAAAACATAGTGCTATTCAAAAGCAACGTAAAGGACTTGATCAACTTTTATTGCCCGATGATATTAACATCCAAATAATGAAATATCTTATTGGACCCGTTACTGCGGCAACACTATATGTCCGATAAGCCGATTTTTTGTCTCCATACTTGATATAAAGTATGCGCGATATACATAAAATTGGCGGTGCTGCTGTAATCAAAAATAAAACCAATGAGTATCATTTGCAACTGGAAAATGACAATCCAGAGTTTTGGAAACTTTTTCCATGGAAATTATTAAATGTTTTGAAGTCAAAAGAAACGGAGAATAAAATAGATGTTTTCTTCAGGGCTACTAGTGTTGAGACCTTGCGCGAATTTTTAGCGCGAAAATTAAAGCGTATATCATATGATGATGCATTACATTTATTCACGAATATCAATGAGCAATTAGAATCTTTAGAGAAAAATGGTATGGGTATTCCAGTATTTGAGATGAAAGATATTATTGTTGTAGATGATATAAACTTTTTCTATATCAATCAGCAAAAGATATTTACAATTGATAGTAAAAAAACAATGACGATTTCAACACCTATATCCAAAGAATTCTGCGCTCCCGAAGTTTGCAAAATAAAGGTCTTGCCAGCAACAATTCCCTATCAGGCAGGATTATTCAGTATCGCGGCCCTCACCACCTTCGCTCTGACTGATTCCAAAAACGACAAGTATAAAGTTACTCTGGAGTCAATATGGCAAACACCACTATATTGGGCACTAATGCGATGTTTGGATCCAGAACCAGAGCATCGTGTCTTCTTGATGATATAAATATCTTATCTATGTATATGTCTATTGCCACCTTAGCAAGAAAAATCAAAACAATAAAGGCACAAAGCATAAGGACAGGGTGGACCACCGCAACAACAACGAGTGGCAGTTGTGCCCCTTGCCGTGGGGGCGCGCCTTTGCAGCAACTGAGTTTCCGCCAATTAATGAAACAGAATTCAAAAGCACTCTATACAGCCGCCGCACCGCCCCCACAAGCCGTCAGTGCCTCCGAGTATATAACATCAAAAATCCTTGGACAATTAGGCTGTGATGCTTCCAAAAATACGCCGCCTTGCCCCGCTAATGGCTGCGGGCGGTGCTCATGTAGTTCTCGCATAGGCGAATCGCTATGCTGCAATATTCATAAAGAATGTACAACCAAAACGGCAGGTGAGTATGTGAATTTCTATCGTCTTAAAAGAGTGTGTTTTCCATATTTGAATGTCTAAAATTATTTCTTTAACTAGTATATATGTCAATAATTGTACTAGCAAGAAAAACCAGAGCAATCAGGGAAAGACAGCCCGGTTCGACCTTTCCATCATCCAAGGGCGGGAAGTGTTGCGGTCCAGCCAATGGTGGTGTACCAATCCAGCAGCTCAGTACACGTCAACTAGTTAAAATTAAAGCGGCGCAGGCGGCTATTAAAACAGCCGGAAGCGGGTGGGGCGAGCGGCGGAGGACTGCGAGTGAAAATACTGAGGTCAAGGTTTTAACTGCGCTATTATGTAATAACTCTACTACTGGATATGCCGGATATCCTTGTCCTGGGGATAAACCCACGCCGAGTAGAAATTGCTCCTGCAATAACTGCCCAAAGTGTTCAAGCAGAATTTTTGAGCAGCGTTGCTGTAATATCTATAAATTCGTTGGTCCACTTTCAAATAGCGAAAATATAGTAAATAAAGTTGTGCAGAGAGCAGCGAATACAATAGTATATCAGCCTATTGTTGTGAACCCATGTACCTGCAAAAAATAAATTGATAATCATATAAGATAACATAAATCTTATATAGTTATGATGATGCGCTTAGATTTGAAGATTGAAAATCAAAATGCCTGCCCATTTTGGGATAAGATTGCCGGAACTCCGAACGTCTCTACTTTGTGGGACGTGGGGCTGATGACAACCGCTCCAGATTCGGGTTTAGATCTACCTTGCCCTGAGTCTGTTACCATCGCTGCCGGTGAAACCAAAATTATAGATTTGGGGGTAAAAGCCGAAGCTTATGTGCTGAGGGTTCCTCACGGAATCTCAGCACCAACAAAGATGCCCTGCGCATTTTATATTTTCCCACGCTCTAGTATCAGCAAAACGCCGCTACGACTGGCAAATAGTGTCGGGATTATTGACTCTGGCTATCGTGGGAATTTAATGCTTGCTTTAGATAATATAAAAAATGTGGACTATACTATTGAAGCGGGACAACGCTTAGCTCAGATTTGTAGTCCAGATCTACATCCCATTCGTTTCCAATTTGTTGAAAAAGGTCTTTCTAAAACTGCACGCGGCGCCGGGGGCTTCGGCTCTACGGGAAAGTAAAAATCTGTTTTCGTATATATCTATCACAAACTCGTTTATAACGAGCCGCGATCGCCGGCTTTTTTTCTTTTGCCGCTTGACACGGCTTGCAAATATAAGCTGTTACCTCATATATCTTATTTCGCTCACGATAGGTTTCAAAATGTTGCTGATGATTAGTAATTGAATAGCAAAGGATACAACGTTGAAACCAGCCATTTTCGGGCAGACTTTTACTCTCTGGTTCCCTATAAATATAAATTTTTTGCAATGTTTTCATATTACATATGAAGGGTATAAAAAAATTTTTATGACATTTCCAGATCATAACTTAATTATATATATTATATTTGTATTAGCAACTAATTCTTTAGCGCGGTTTATGCCATGGTTTCCTGCACTGCGGGCATGTGCGCAATCCGCTGGCGTTGATTTGATATGCTTTCCCCATACATGCCCAACATACTGCATGGCCGCAACCCGAGGGCGCGAATCCAATCTCACCCTTTTTCTTCTCATCCTTGCAGATTGGGCACGTTATAATCTGTGCTTTCTCACAAATAGGACAGCTGTCACCTATTTGGGTTTCGCATTCCTCGCACATGCCGGGACAATCATAATGCATACATTTTACTTTATCCTTGAGTGTGAGTTTCAAACAGCCAGCGCAATGTGATTCGCCGATAATCGTATGACTAAATTCAATAATATACCGGCGCTTCTCATGATCTTCCAAATGATTATTAAAAAGCATTTTGAGAAAGGCACGCTCATCAGGCGCTGGTAGATGTATCGTATTTAGTTGGTTGTGTTGATTCCGAGCGTAGACGTTATTACTGCGGGCGCGCGACTGCACTCGACCAACATATGAAGAAATTGGCTCTCGATATTTGATAAAATCCTCAGCCGAAAGTTCTGTCAAAGGCACCCAACGCCAGCTATTTGCAACATGTATGCAAATAACTGGTATATCATTTTGTCCGCGAAGAAAGGATACCTGACCTTCGCGTGTAGCAGATGCCGCGCGACCACGTGCGTGACGTTCTCCGCCGGCGGCGGCAGCGCGAGGAATACGAATACGTGGTGGTGCACCTGGTGGCCGAAGGCGGGGAAGGTCGAAAGGATTTCGCCGCGGCGGCGTCCTCGGCGGCTCCACTGGCAGAGGCTCAACGCGAGCATTCTGTCCTGCTTCTGTGATCGTTGAATCAGAAGTATCCATCGAAGACCCCGAGTCTGTTGTTGGCGTCGAAGCTGAAGTATCGGATCCAGCAGCATCTGGCGCGCTGAGGTCGTCCTGCCCTACATGCTCCGCGGCGTGTAAAAACTCATTATTAGACAGATCGGCAAGCAACAGCTGTGTAATCTCCGGTACCCTAGGAAAAATCCGAGGCGAGCCGGCGAATGCTGCTTGTATCCTAGGATCAGACAGATCGTAGGGAGGAATTAGGATAATATTTGACGAAGGATCACGAAGAAGAGTGCCAGTATCAACAAAAACCCCCGCCCGGGTTCCAGTGACCGCATTTTCTGTATTTGAAGGTGTAGACATTTTTATTA
>Ga0315326_10001931_pt1 | contig 10982 bp, 16 predicted proteins | sample M180m32315metaG_FD_203457 | JGI IMG/M metagenome (GOLD analysis project Ga0315326, IMG submission 203457) | Ammonia-oxidizing marine archaeal communities from Monterey Bay, California, United States - M1 80m 32315 | ecosystem: Environmental > Aquatic > Marine > Coastal | place: USA: California... | reverse complement strand
AAGGCGGATGCTGAACCTGCAATTGCTGGTGCAGATATTATGGATGGAGCGGCAAAAAAGCCCGAGCAGTTCGATGAACCAAGCCTAGAAGCGCTTGAAGAAATGGCTGCTTTGCTCGGCGAAGAAGAGTGATTATTCCTCAAACCCCGCCTCAGTAAGGCGCAGATTGAATTTCTCATCATCGAGATGCATTATGCGTTTTGAATCACTTCCGGGACGGGTTAAAAGCCAGATAGTATCCACTTGTAATTCCTTAGCACCCCTAGCTCTTAGGGGAGCATCATCCATAGATTCGCCACCTTTAGAAATCAACAAGGTAGCCCAAGTCACATCTGCTATCAAAGAATTTACTCCTTCGATTACGTCTTTCGGCATGCGCCCACTATCGGGACAGTAATCATCCAATACGACAAGTTCAACCCCAGGTAGTGCCGATGTTGCCCTTTTCAATTCACTAAATGCGATATCTAAGGCTCCTACGAGATTCATAGCATGAAATCTCGAAGAAGCGACAAGTGGTATCTCATCGAATATTTGTGAAAATCTGAGGCCATCTGGCATCTCTGGCGCAACCCAGACTACTCGTCCGCCGCTTTCTATCACTTGTCGCGCCAATTGTAGACCAATAGTTGTCCCACCGCATGAACCTTCAACTGCCAAGTGAATTGATTGTCCATTTAGTTCATGAGACCATGATGTCATGAAATTACCTCCTTGTCAATGGTAGATGAGGATTCTCATAGAGTGATATTGCTGAGTAATTCATCCGCATCGGTATCATCATCATTTCCTCCGAGTAGCAGATCGAGCAATTCATCGGGGGGATCTTCCTCAGCTGCAGCCTTAGCAATTACTTTCTTTGATCGTTTTAATCGCACACTCATCAGTTGATGCGCTTCTAGTCTACGTGTTGCATCACGATAATCCGACGGTGAGAAATAACCTTTGAAGTCGCCGTTCGCATCTACAATTATCAGAGCATCCGGTCTCTTTGCAAGCATGACGTCAAGGGCTTTGGAAAGATGGGTATTACTGTCTAAAGTGATGATATTTGTACGCATTAACTTCGCAACTTTCATCTTGCTAGGATTTTTTCCTTCACTGATTATCGAAAGAATATCCCTTACCGTGACTACTCCTTGAATTTCATTTCCACCTTTCTTTTTTACAAGAACTGCAATACCAGAATCAGTTGAAAGTTGTGAGGCAACACTCACGACAGTTGCCTTTGGTCCAACTACAATATGCTCATCAGCAATACTCATATCGGATACAGTTGGCTCCTGCATGAAATCGATACAAAGGGCATAGGGCATAGCAATTGCGCATAACAACCCATATGACCCATCCCCCCATAGGCAGTATATGGGCGACGTAAGTGTACTAATTGACGGGGAAAGAATTCCCCGCCGACCACTTCCACAATTTGATGAAGTCGAAGGTGGAATGCTTGCAGCAGTAGCAAAAGATGGAGTTCTTGGAACTGCACTTGAAGATAAGAATCAATATGGTCCTCACATGATGATTGTCTTACTAATGGTAACTGCAACATTAACTGGTGGCATAATTCTCGCAATCCAAATGTTCTAAGCAACCATGCTTCTTGACCTATTCATCATACACAACATAGAAACCCTCCACCAATACGAACCGGGTTTGGATGGGCCCACAACTTGATGAATCCGAACTCGAGGTAGAGTTGGCAAAGGCCAGTTTTACTGACAAGCGTTGGACGATTATGGCTGCTTTACTAGGTACTAATACAGCAGTAATGCTATTTCAAGGAATTGAGCAGAATAAAGATCCTCAAAATATTAGAGAAATTGCTCTAGTATTCATTGCAATTTGCCTTCCCTTCCAAGTAGTTTATTTTATGATTCATACATATGTTATCGAATACTCAGATGCTATTGGAACCAATTCACATATTATTCTTCAGAGATTATCGGCTTTATGCCAAGTTATTGCCTACTTCTCGATAGGAGGTGTAATTCTATTATGGTACAATATGAGTCAAACAGTAGGAATTGCCTTCACTCTAAGTGCAGGGATAGCAATTATTTTGGTAAGGTTAGCAATGTCTCAAGCCGAGTCTCTCGAGAAAGATAGAATTGAAACTTCTGAGTAATATTACTCAATTGCTGCGCGGGCAAGTGCAACCGCTTCATCGACAATTTCACCAGATACTCCTACGTGATTCGCCGGGTCAAACATAACTTCAAGATCTTCAGCGTTAAAACAAGCAGTAATCGCTGGAGTTCGCGAACATACATCAATTAATTCTTCACCGCTTTCAATGGCTTCAAAGGAAGCACTACGTAGAATTTCATGTGCTTCATCTCTGCCGATTCCATGTGCGACTAGGTCAATCATGACCTTTTCAGCCATAACCAGGCCCTTTTGGCTGGCGATGTTGGCTAGCATTCTATCGGAGTCTACCCAAAGATTGGTCAACACATTTGCAGTCTTAGCGATAACATCCTCACATAGTGCAGATGCGTGGGAGAGAGTAAATCTCTCACTACTGGAATTTGCTAAATCTCTTTCATGCCACAATAATGCATTTTCATAAGTTGGAATAATGAATGAGCGCACAATTCTAGCAAGGCCCGATGCATTCTCGCTCTTGATTGGATTCTTTTTGTGTGCCATAGTCGATGAGCCGACTTGTTTCTTGATATCGAATCCTTCTCCTGCCTCTGCGATTTCGCTGCGCTGAAGATTTCGAATTTCCTGTAATACCTTCTCGCAAGTACATGCGACATTAGCAAGCCAGGAAACATATTCGACATAGCGGTCTCTGCCTACTACCTGAGTTGTAGCTAGTGGAACACCTAGTCCGAGATGTGTGAGGATTAGGTTTTGCAATTCTCGTGCGCCTTCACCTTGGGCTGCTCCGGTCCCAACTGCTCCGAGGAACTTTCCTACTGCAATTCTGGGAGAGGCTTCATCCAAACGTATGAGTTGACGGCGCATCTCATCTACCCAAACTGCAGCCTTCAGTCCAAATGTAATGGGTACTGCTGCTTGACCGTGGGTTCGTCCCAACATGACAGTGTCTCTTTCTCTTTCTGAAAGATCCGCTGTAACAGCAATCAAATTGCATAATTGCTCTCGTAGAAGAATCATTGAATCCCTTAACTGAAGCGCTACAGCTGTATCGACAATGTCATTGGAAGTCGCACCGAGATGAATACACCAGCCAGCCTCACCTGCTGCTTCGGCCATCGCCTTGGTGAGGGCCATGATATCATGACGTGTTTCCGCCTCGATTTCACTCACCCTTTCCTTGGTGACAATGGAAGGAACTGCAATCTTTTCTACGATTGCATAATCATCAGCAGAAACTCTTCCCATCTGCATATGAGCCCATATTAGTGCCCTCTCAACTTCGAGTTGGCGCTGGTGGCGGCCGAGTTCAGACCAGATCTCTTTGAAGTCCTGACAGCCGTAGCGGTAGTCGAGTGGACAGAATGCCATGTTGTAAGGCCCCATGTGCGGAGGTCATGAACATTCCGCGGACCTTCACCTTGTGAATTCGAGGTGTCCTCTAACACCATCCCAATGGGAAATGAATTCAACTTCAAGGCGGCCATTCATGTGTGGTCCGGCAATAACCAAGGTTTCATATTCCCCACCTTCACCATCTACATGAAATCTATATTTCGTTGCAAGAGACTCTAATTCTACTAGATATTCAGGAGTGAGGATACGACCTAACCATTCACTGGTTAGTCCTTCGCTAGAAACTCCGGTAATCATCACTTCAAATCCATTTTCGACCAATCCTCGCATGTGTATTAGTCTCGGCTGATGCCAAAGTGGGGTGAATGATTTGATTTGCAGGCGCTCGCACATTAATTCAATCCGAGTCTTCTGATAATCTGACCTAAGTGCCCCCGCAACAATACCATCTAATTCCAAAGAAGAAAGAACCTTCTCAAGATCTCCAACTTCCTCTTCAGCAATTCCCATAGTTGGTACGGATACCCACTCGATTTCACATAACTTAGCTTGTTGTTCCACAAGTGATGTGCCAGGAATCTGGAACATCCATGAATCGTCGCCCTCAACTATCATAGTGATGAGATGACTAACCTCCCATCCTTTGCACTGAGCCCACCATAATGCTGCTGTGCTGTCCTTACCACCACTAGATAGAACTGCGACCTTCACGGTAGCCCCACCCCACCAAGGTTGATAAGACCCCGGCCTAGACAGCGGGTATAGGTGCACACATGCAACCCAGCGGTAGAGGATATGACCACGGAATTACCACCTTCAGCCCAGACGGACGTTTATTCCAAGTAGAATACGCGAGAGAGTCTGTAAAGAGAGGTACGACCACTGCGGGATTGAAATTTCGCGAGGGTGTAGTATTGGTCTGCGATAAGAGAATCGCTAGCCGCTTGATTATTCCAGAATCCATCGAGAAGATGTTCAAAATCGATGGACATGTAGGAATCGCTACATCAGGCCTAGTTGCAGATGCACGCCAATTAGTTGCCCGTGCAAGAGTAGAAGCGCAAATCAACAGAATCACTTATGCCGCATCGGTACCAGTTGATATCTTAACAAAGAAAATTTGTGACTTTAAGCAATCATTTACTCAATATGGCGGTTCGAGGCCATTTGGTACCGCTTTGCTAATTGGCGGCGTTGATGATAATGGAATTCATTTGTTTGAGACCGACCCTTCTGGAGCATACCAATCCTATCATGCAGGAGCTATTGGTAGTGGCCGCAATACCGTTATCGAATACTTTGAGAAGAATTGGAAAAAGAATCTGACACTCAATGCTGCGATGAAACTTGGGCTTGAAGCTCTCCGTAATGCTAACGATCAGGAACTTAATCGTGATGCTGTTGAAGTTTCAGTTATCGATGGTGAGGGATACCGTATCTTAGACCGTTCTGAAGTCAACAAGCAAATCGACAGACTCAAGCCACTTGAGGAGTGAACTGGGTCATGGTAAGCCTAGACGCTGCTGTCCTTGCTCGATGGGAGTACGGCGGCAAGCGTTTCGAAGTTCTTTGCGACCCCGAATTGGTTGACAAATTCAAAGCCAACCCTAGTGATGTCAATATTGATCAATTTCTTGCTACAGACGAAGTTTGGCATGATGCTAGGGGCGGCGACCGCCCTACTGAAGAGGCGATTGAGAATACATTTGGTACTCAGGATATTACTGAAATAACCACTAAGATTCTCGAAAAGGGTAGCATCCAACTAACTACTAATCAACGTAAATCTATGGTCGATGAGAAAAAGCAGAAAATTATTCACGAGATTCACTCTACTGCTATTGATCCAAGAGCAAAAACACCACATCCTCTTACTCGAATTGAACTCGCGCTGGAGGAAAGTAGATTCTCCATTGATCCATTCAAGCGATTAGATGTTCAGGTCAAGGAAGCTATTGAAGCACTCAGGCCATTGATTCCTCTTTCATTTGAACCAGCAAGAATTGCTTTTCGTGTGCCCGGTTCAGGCTATGGTGCAGTCAGCAAATTTCTTCGTACATTCTTAGACAAAGAAGAGTGGTTATCAAATGGCGATTGGGCCTGTATTATCGAATGCCCTCCGGGCATGGCTGAAAGCCTTATTGGAAAGGTGAAAGGTGCTGCACACGGAAGTGAAGTGAAGGAACTCTGAGCATTACCTTCAATCGGCTGCTTTATCATGGGTTGGCGGGTCGGCCGGACCGGAGACAAAAGAATGTCAGGAGCGGAAACAGGCGCCGAGCTGCGCCTAGTGACTCCTGGTGAGGCCATCGGGGCCTCCACCGGAGTACGAGCAGGAACAGGAACCCTATCACAGGGAGAGAATATCATAGCCACCCGACTCGGGTGGGTTAAGGAACTAAACGGCACAGTATCGGTTGACCCGATTAATGCTGCATACATGCCACGATCTGGCGACCTTGTAATAGGAGTCGTAGAGAGTGTGCGCAACAATTTATGGTTCGCAGATGTCAATGGTCCATTCAATGGATTACTACCGATGTCTCTTGCCCCATGGAAGGTAGAGTTCGGTGCAGCCCGCATCCACATGGATGTTGGCGATGTCATGCTCGCTCGTGTCCAAGAGGTCGATGAGGCCCACAATGTCGTACTCACCATGAAAGGTGTCGGACTTCGCCGTCTAAAGGAAGGAATGATGTCCGAGATTAGCATGAACCATATCTCCCGCCTACGTGGTGATGGAGATTCAACTCTTAGAGCCCTGAAAGAAGCAAGTGACTGCCGCATTATTGTGGGAGAAAACGGCAGAGTATGGGTTGATGGAGATGCTGCTGGCGTCTCCTTCATGCGGCAGGTCCTCGACCTAGTTCGCAATGGTGGCCACAGGGCTACCTTTGATGCCTCGCTTGAGGCAATCATGAATGATGCACCAGGAGGTGTTGCCTGATGGGTGGATACGGAGATATACAATTACTAAACGAAGATGGTAGCCGACTAGATGGTCGTGCTATCGATGAAATGAGAGAAGTCGAAGTTGAGGCCGGAGTTTTACCTGCTGCTGATGGTTCAGCATGGGTCAAACACGGACTCAACGTAGCAGTCTGTGCCGTATATGGTCCAATGGAAGCACATCCACGTAAGATTCAGCGTCAAGACCGCGCTGTAATAGACGTCCGATACAATATGGCACCATTCTCTACAAGCGATAGAATCCGCCCTGGATACAATCGCCGTTCACGAGAGATTAGCAAAGTCACCGCTGAAGCTCTAGAATCTGTAGTTCTAGTCGAGCGTTACCCACGTTCAAAGATTCGTGTCGAAATCGAGATTCTTGCTGCTGAAGCAGGAACTCGTTGTGTCGGAATCACAGCAGCAGCAGTTGCTCTTGCAGATGCTGGAATACCAATGAGAGATCTAATCGTCGGTGTTGCAAGTGGAAAGGTCGAGGATATTGTCGTTCTTGACCTCGACAAAGCAGAGGATAACTATGGACAGGCAGATTTGCCCATGGGAATCCTACCAACAACCGGTGAAATCGCATTCCTTCAGATGGATGGCGACCTCTCGGTCGAAGAATTCAACACCTGCCTTGAATACAATATGAAGGCCGCAAAAGAAATTCATGTACTCATGGTAGATGCCCTCAAGCGCCGCTATGAAGAGAAGAACGGAGGTGAGGCTTGATGGTCGAACTTGTTCCTTCTCTACTGCGCCAAGAGTTAGCAAAACTCGCAGAGGCTGACCAAAGAATCGACGGCCGTGGCCGTTGGGATTCACGTGATATTACCCTAGAGACCGACTGCCTCTACAATGCTGAAGGTAGTGCAAAGGTAACTTGGGGTGACACAATTATCTATGCTGGAGTAAAGTTCGAAGTTCGAACTCCATGGCCAGACCGCCCCGCACAGGGTTCACTGATGTGTGGAGCAGAACTCCGCCCAGTCGCTGGACGAAAGTATGAACCTGGACCCCCTTCACCACAATCAATCGAACTCGGAAGAGTTGTTGACCGTGGAATTCGTGAGTCGGGATGTATCGATATGGATGCCCTTTGTATCATCCCTGGCGAGAAGGTTCTCGGAGTGATGATTGATATCCACGTACTTTCCGATAAGGGAAATATCTTCGATGCATGTGCACTTGGTGCCATCGCAGCACTGCGAACTTCTACTGTTCCTGCTGAAAGATTTGACATCGGAGAGGATTACCCATTAGCAGTTTCAATGACACCAACAATGTGTTCCTTTACCCGTGTTGGTGGACGCTATGTTCTCGATGCTAATGACGAGGAAGAACTCGGTGGAGATGAGAGGATCCACATCACCTTAGGTGATGAGGGACATCTGCATTCCCTTCAGAAGGGGTTAAAGGGAACTTTCACGCCGGCCGAATTCGCTGAGATCCTCGATGTCGCACAGTCCCGCTGTGCTGAACTCGCTGCTCTCGTCAACTCCAAGGAGGAATGAACATGGCAAAGCGAACACAAAAGGCAGGCATTACCGGTCGTTTTGGCGCACGCTATGGTGTCAGTGTACGCCGCAATGCAGGCATGGCATTGAAGAAGAAGAATTCCAAGTATACCTGCCCGGTATGCCAGTACCGCAAGGTAGCTCGCCAGTCGGTGGGCATCTGGTCCTGTGGCAAGTGTGGACATACCTTCGCTGGTGGAGCATGGGAACCCTATACCCGTGCATCTGACACCAATAACAGAATCATTCGTCGTAATGCAGAAGGTGCAACCACCGCTGATATGGCATATATCGCACAACAGGCTGCCGTCGAATACGAGCGTGCACTTGTTGCAGGCGAGATCGACGAAGAGGAGTGAGTAAAATGTGGGCTATCCGCCTGAGGGTGGATTCTCCACACGCTAATTCATTGGCTGCTAGTCTTTCGACTGAACAAGAAGTCAGTCTAGATGGTGATTCATTCACCATGGATTTACAAGAACCCAGAGCACGTGATATTCGTGCGATTTGGAATACCAGGATGAGATCACTCGTAATCGCCCGAAGGGTAATCGATGTGATGGATTCTTCAACCACCGTGTAATGAGGGATGATAATGGAACAAGCACAGGCATTGCAAATGGTTGTCGCAGAAGTGCAAAACGCGCGCCAACAAGTCGCACAAATCAATGCACAAGTTCGTGAATTAGAAGGAACTATTGCGGCTGTGGATTCTCAACCTGAGGATTTAGCACTGCATCGTCAAATGGGTGCCGTATTGGTTGAAGTTGAAGATAGAGAACAGTTGAAACTGGATTTAAAATCAACTCTAGAACAATTAAAGGAAGCACTAAAGACAATTTCAGCAAAAGAAGCCGAACTAATTTCCACCTATGACCAACTCAAGGCGACACTAGAGGGATGAACGGTGGACCAACTCAAGGCTTGGATTGATGGAGCCATATCTCGTGGTGCAGTTCCTGTACTTACTGGACGTAATGGCGACATGGATACAATCGGTTCTGCAATCGCACTTGCATCCTCACATCCATCCCTGATGGCATGTGGGCTACATCTTGGAAGGCTTGCAGCACGATTATGCGAAGAAACTGGAGCTCCATTTAGGAAGATCTCGGAAACTCCATCGTGGCCCAATAACATTGGTGGAATTATTATCGTAGATGCTGCTGCAGAGAGCCAAACTGGCGTAAAGATACCCGAGGGAATACCAATCTGCGTAATCGACCATCATGATACATGTGATTGGGAATTCTCTGAAGGGGATTTAGAATTTAGAATTCCAGTTCGCTCTACAACACAGATAATTTTTTCATATTTGCAAAAATACTCTCCAGAATCACTTTCTGATGAAGTTAGAAAATTGCTTCTCGCCGGATTGATAACAGATACTGCTAGATTCAAACATGCGGATGCTGATTCTTTACAAGCAGGTGCTGACATGATGGACAGCGCTGGATTTGAATACCAAGAATTCATTGAAGAAATACAACAGGACTCCATGACTGCAAGTGACCGTGGAGCGATAATGAAAGCATTAGGAAGAAATCAGATGACCGATGCTGGCTCCTGGAACCTAGTGCATACTTACGCTGGGATTCACGAAGGTAGAGTCGCTGGATTACTTGTTCAAGCTGGGGCTGAAGTAGCACTTGTCAGCCGTAATCGTGATGGAGAAACTCGTCTTACTGCAAGAGCACCAAGATCGTCTACAATCGAGGGAGTGCATCTCGGAAGGTTGATGGAGAAATTATCTGAAAAACTTGGAGGAGATGGCGGCGGACACGATGGTGCTGCAGGATGGAGTGGGCGTTGTGAACGCGTTGCTGCAGAAAGCGCATTCATCAATATATTAGCCGGAATAAAGAGGCGGTCATCATGAATCCTGAATCAATTATTCATGCTTATGATGATGGTGAAAGAGAACTTGAGCCACTCCTAGAGAAAATGGGTTGGACAAGTTGGCTTGGAGTAGCAGAACTCGGTCTTCTAATGGGCAGTGACATCGTCGAGTTTCTCGCAGATAGAATGAGTGAGGCTGAAACTGCTACTCTAGAACTAGTAAGTGCAAGAATAGATGGAACTATTTCACTCGAAAAAATTGAGAGTGCCTTAGAAATTGCTAGAAATCCTGAAACTAGAGATTTAGCATTAGAAGGGCGACTCCGTATGGAAAGAGGGTTAGTACTCTTCGAGCAAGGAGATACTGAAGGCGCACGTGATGACCTCGCATGGGCGGAAACTAGGCTTAAATCAGTAGCAAAAGCAAGTAGAGACCACGATATTTCATTACTCAATAAAGCCGCATTCCATCTTGCGGTTGATGAATCCTTGATGGCACTCCAAGTACATGGAGAAATCAGTAGACATGGTGGGCATGCTCACGAAACTGTAGCGATTTCTAGGCTACAGGCTGCCAGAATATATCTTGGATTTGGACACATGTATGATGCTGCAAGAAATGCATTCAATGCCCATGCCCACTCTATGATTGCTAAGCAAGTTGAATTGGCGGTAGAAAGCGGTGCAATATTTGTTGAAGTATCATCAAATTTCATCGATGAGGAAGCCGAGCGCATGGCCGACCAGGTCTTAGCTGCCAGTCCAAGATCGATAGATGATGAAGCACATGCGCTAGCAGTTCATCCCGAGGACGTCTATGGTGTTCTAGAGTGGTGTATTCAGAATACCACAGAGGGGTATTCTGGTGAGGAGAGACCAGATTTGCGCGCTTTGCTAATGCTTGCTAAGCGATTAGATAGAGTCGACCTATTTGCGGATTTATTGAACAACCCCGCACAAATAGAGGATGCCATGCTAGCAGCACTATGCTCTTCTTGTGTAGATGATGATAGTGCGGAAATATGGACAGACCGTTTAAGCGAAATGATGACTTTACCTGAATATTCAGAGTAATTCCTTCGCCTTTTCCATCCATTCTGCAGCCCAAGTTTCACCACTGGTAAGCAATGACCTTGCAAGGAAAAATGCCTCAGCGCCTTCTTTAGCAGCAATTAAATCTTGAAGACGCTTCAAATCTAAATCAACTAT
>Ga0315326_10001921_pt1 | contig 10997 bp, 10 predicted proteins | sample M180m32315metaG_FD_203457 | JGI IMG/M metagenome (GOLD analysis project Ga0315326, IMG submission 203457) | Ammonia-oxidizing marine archaeal communities from Monterey Bay, California, United States - M1 80m 32315 | ecosystem: Environmental > Aquatic > Marine > Coastal | place: USA: California... | reverse complement strand
TTATGGTTATGGATGATTTCATTTTTCATAGGCATAATCAACATGCTTCCATTACCAATCTTGGATGGTGGAAAATTTATTCATATTATTATTGATAAAAAATTTTCAGATAAAGGAGTTAAAATGACAATGTGGGTAATTTACGCATTTACGTTTATTCTATTTGGTCTCAATATTGCTTTGTCTTATATGAAATCTGGTTGGTTTACAATCTAGCAATACTTAAAAAAACTTAGCTATACTAAAATAAATTAATAATTAATCAATCCGAAAAAAGTACTTTTTATGATATATACCTATATTCCTGATTATTTATTAAATCTAATATTAAATTCTAACAATATAGTATTTTTTCTGACTGCTTTCAGATTACTCATTTTCTTCAAATTTAAAATCAGTTTGTGAGTAATTAAAACTGACATCATTTCTAATGCGTTTAATTTCTTTAGGATCTAAACGTTGTCTTGTGGATTTATTACCCATACTTGTAATATTTTGCTCCTGTGGTACTTCAAGAGTTTTTTTGACTTTTTGGCTTTGATATTTTTTTGTTTTAATGTATGTATCTTCTGTTAAACCTAATTCTAACATTTCATTAAGTTTACCAGCGCCAATTTTTATTTCATCCATTATTTCTTCATCAGACATCTTTGTCATATTTACACAGATATCTTGTCTTTCTGTCATGGATTCCAAATATCGATCCTCATCTGTAATGAAACCATTCACTTTTGCATAATCATACATTGCAGTATATGGTAATGGTAATAGAAATCCAATACTTGGGTATAGACCTGCTTTTAGACATTGATCAAAAGTTTCTTTAATTGTTTCTTTATTTTCTTGTGGATAACCAAAAACCACACTGGTTTGACAAATTATATCTGCTTTTCTAAAAGTATAGACTGTTTTATAAAATGCGTCAACTTCAACATCTTTATTCATCATTTTTAGGATTTCTTTATTTCCAGATTCCAATGCAAATCCAACTGAATAACAACCTGCTTGTCTCATTTTTTTAGCTACTCTTAGTGCATCTTCGTCAGAAAGTCTTGCTCTAGAAAATAGATCAACTCGAACAGATGCAACCCATTTGAATTTTAAACCACTTTCAATAATTTTATCAGCTAATTTTTCTGCTTGAATTGCTGAAGCAAAACTGAGATCATCCCAAAAATGAATATAGTTTACATTGTATCTTTTAATCATATGTTTAATTTCAGTAATTATTGATTCTGGAGATCTATTTCTATATGGATCATCCCAAAACACATAATGACAAAATGAACATTTGAATGCACACCCTCTTGCAGTAACGACAGGTATAGAACGCATTGTTTCAGGTGAATCATCTTTGTCCGGCATTGTTTCAGCTTTCTCCATATAGCGTTCAACATCAAAGGGACTCCAATCTATTTCAGGAAGTTCATTGATTTTTGCTGCTTTTCTATGCTCGGTTGTAGTAATACTTCCATCATCATTTCTAAACGAGATTCCTTCAACAGTTTTAAGATCTTTTTTTAAACGAATTGCTTCTACTGCTTCATATGCAGAAATTTCTCCTTCACCAGTAACTACAATATCGCCTTTTGTATTGTTCAAAAATAATTCAGGAATTGAACCTGCTACAGAATTGCCAACTATAATAGATGAATTTGGTTGATGTCTTTTACTCATGTTGACAAACCATTTTACCCATTTGTAATGAGTGACAATTGAACCAGTAAGAATAAAATCAAAATGATTATTTTTTATATAATTTTCAACGTATTCATCATCATATTCATCAATATCAATATCAAGGAGTGTAAAATCATAACCTTTTATTTTAAAATATGTTAAAATTGAACCTAAGCCAACTGGCAAAAATTTGGTATAACCACCAGGACGTAAACAAACATTAACAAAAAGAAGTTTTAGATCATTTTTCTCTGCTGGCATTTAATGAAATTTTATTAGTCTGGTATATAAAATAAAGTAATAATTTGTTCATATAGAAAATTTTTTAGATATAAAATGAAGATTTTTACTAAAAAATATAATCATTTTTTTTGGCAGATAACAAGGTACCAATCATAATTATATCCAAAACAATCATCTTCCACAGATCCAAAAATAAAATTCTTAAATTTTTTTGAAAATGCTTTTTTAATTTCAGATTGGTTTTTGAAATAACGTAATGTATGACCATTACGAATCTTTAGAGGGTCATTTTTTATTATACAATATTCAGAATTTAGTTTCTTTGTACCTTTAAAATAAGGAAATGATAATTTTGGGATTGACATTACTAAATAGCCATTTTTTTTCAGAACTCGAGCATGTTCATTTACATGAGAATTAAAATCTAAAGTTTCTCCCATGTAATAAATTGCATTCCATGATAGCAAATAATCAAAAAAATTATCTTTAAAATTTATTGTAGAATTATTTCCAACTTTTAATACTGGCTTAATATTAAATTTTAAAAGATTTTTTTTTGTATTATTTACAATGGTTTGTGAAATTTCAGTACCATAGATATCAAAACCACAAGCATTTAAAAATGCCAGATTTCTTCCATCCCCACAGCTAATATCACAAATTTTTTTCTTCAAAAATGAATTTTTAGATAATTTTAATTTTGGATAGTCACCTTTGAAGATTCTAATAACATATTCTGCCGGATAAGCAATATTTTTTTTATTTAAAAGTGCTTTATTCCATCTTTTTTCTACATTAGATATCATAAGGATATTAAATTTGAATATTATTCATTAATATTAATTTTTATGATAGATTTAAAACTTGAACGATTACACGTCCACTATGGTTCCAGAAAAAAATTATGTTGATAACGGTTATCTTTTATTTAAGACTGGATTAGGAAAAAAACTTGAGGAAGAAAGAGAAAAATTTATTCAGATTTTTCAAAATATTTCTAATTCAAATGGAATTGATTTGGAAAAAAATGATTCCGCAGTGATGAATTTATCAAATACTAATCATGATTTATGGGTTGCAGCTTATGATCAATTCAGATTTTTGCCAGAGATTTTATCTTTAACTGAAGAACCAATCATTAAAGAATATATTAAAAAATGTGGAATTGTATCCCCCGTAGTTGATGAGATAGTAATTAGAGGGGATATGCCAAATGATGACAAGTGGTTAAGTGGTATTCATCAAGATTTTACATACTTTCAAGGTTCAATGAATTGTATAGTGATTTGGATACCTTTTCAGGAAATAACTAATGATATAGGTCCATTAAATATTATTGCTGGTTCACATAAAGATGGTGTCTTTGAACAAGAAAAAAATTCTATTGATGATTCAAAATTCTCTGCAATACCTATGAAAATTGGAGATGCATTAATTTTTTCCCAGTTTTTAATACATCGTTCAGGAAAAAATAGAAGTAATAAAATACGTTTTTCATTACAAATTAGAATAAATGATTTAAATGAAAAAGAATGGGCACAGAGAAAATTCTACTTTCCTAAACGTCAATTCGTTCAACCTCCAGAAATTAACTTTTCAACTAAATTTCCATATTAAAATTAAAATCTTGACTACTCATCATACTTAGCTTTTAGCGCAGGTTTGTTGATTTTTCCACTAGGGGTTTTGGGTAAAGTTTTTAATTTTACAAATTCATCAATTTTAAAATAAAGGCCTAATTTTTGTACAATTTGATTATTGGTTGATTTAATTTTATCATTTAGATTAGGTTCTTCTGAGAGGTAAAAACAAACAATTTTTTCACCCATGTAATATTCCTCAATACCTAAAATAGCTACTTCATCAAAAATTTTTAAACCAATAATAAAATCTTCGATTCTCTTTGGACTTATATTCATCCCACCTTTTATAATTAAATCTTTTTTTCGTCCCAATATCTGTAAAGAATTATTATTTAATTTTCCCAAATCTCCAGAGATATAAAATCCATTATTATTAAAAAATTCATCATTTGATAAACCTAGATATCCTAAAAACATTGAAGGAGTATTAAGTAAGATTTCATTATCAGATGTAAAGGAAACTTTTACATCATCCAATAATGGTCCAGTATGATTTACTTGATCATTATTAATATAATTAGTTGTTACAAAGAATGTTTCAGATAAACAATAACTTTCAAATAATTTGAGATCATATTTGTTTTCAAAATTATTCTTAATTTCTTCTCGTAGAGATGCTGTTCCTACTAAGCCAACAATTTTTTTATTTTTACAATATTCAGTGCCTAAATTTCCACGATCTAATTTTAGTAACAGACTTAATTCAGTTGGGGTAAACCAGAATGTATTAACAGAGTACTGTACAGGATTATTCCAAAAATTAGATACTTTAGATATATTGAATTGTTCATCTAAAACAATTTTACTTTTAGAAAAAAATGGTAAAAAAAGTAAATTTAGAATTCCTCCGATGTAACTTAAAGGTAAATTATGATAAAATATATTATTTTTAGAAAAATTGAAACGTTTATTGAAAAGTAATGAGCTTTTAAGATAATTATTCAGATTATGCATTACACCTTTTGGAATTCCAGTTGAACCAGAAGTAAAAGTAATAGTAAAAAGTCGTTCATAATTGAGATCATTAAACAAATCTAGATCAGAAGTTGAAATATTCAAATTAGTATTTTTTTGAAAAATATTTGAAAAAATTTCAGTTTCAGGAATATCAAAATTTTGATATTTATCATCAATTAAATAAAATTTTGATTTTTGTATTGTGGACATTTTAAGAATTTCGTCAGAACCTCTTGAAGGATCAATGCAGATTAGAGTTATTTTTAACAAAACGGCTGCAAAAAATAATGCAATTAATTCAATTGAATTATTTAAAATCAAACAAAGATAGTCGTCTTCTTTGACTTTTCTTTTTTCTAGATTTTTTTTGATATTTATTACTAATTCAAAAAAATTTTTGTAAGTAAGATTATTAGAATTTATTGTATCAAAGATAAAATATTCATTCCAATTTTCAGCAAAAATTTTTTGAAAAATATTACTTTTTGTTTTTAAGTCCAATCTAGTTACGACTCAATTTCAATAATTTTTAAGTTTTATCCTGCAATATATCTTGGATAATTTCATCAAGATGTGTTCTATGATTTGTATTTAGTTTTGATGAAAAAATAGTTTGATGCCATTCAGTAATTTTTGAATTAATTGGTAAACTACTACTTTCCCGATAAACTTTTAATTTTTTGAAATAATCATAGAATGCTTCATAAGACAAATTCTTTTGTAATGGAGTGTTTAATTCATTCCAAGAGTGAGAGAGAAAAAAATCAATAATTTTTTGATTTCTATAGGGGGCAACAAGTTTTTTATTTGAATTTTTTACCATTTTTTTTAATGATATGTAACCATCAATTTCATCAGAATTAATTAAATTTTTTCTAATTTCATTAAAATTTTCTACATTTTTCATTTTGGAATGATAATTTGTTCCATAAAGAGTATCAGCTGATAATCCAGTAAGTATCAAAGACTCATTCACTTCTTCCAACACATATGGAAAAGGATATAATATTTGTAAACAGATTTTATTATTTATCCTGTAATTATTTACTAAATTTTTTACATCAGTAATTAATTGATCTTTATTTTTTTTAATAATAATTATTTTAAGTTCTAGATCATAATAATTAGCAATTTTTTGTGAAATTTTAACATCTTCTGAAATATAATTTTCTAAATGGAATGTGTAAAGAATTGGTTTTAGACCTAATTCTAGACATGTAAATAAACAAGTTAATGAATCGGTTCCTCCACTAAAGAAGATTGCAATACTTTTTTCATTTTTTATTTCATTCTTAATTACATCTAACAGTAGATTTCTAAATTTATTCATTTTTTTTATTAAAAAAATTCAGTATATATTTGAAAATGATTTAAATTGTGACCCATTAATTACAAATAATTGGTTAGATTTGAAGAAATTGAGAACTGGATGATAGGTTGGTTTAGTAAAAATACCACATCTAGTCAGGAAGAAGTAACGATGAATATTGATAAGAATTTTTTTGAGCAAAGTTGGATAGACTCTTTAAAATTTATAGAATTTATTACTGATATTGAAGAAAAATTTGGAATTATATTTAATAATAATGAATTTCAGGACAGAAGTTTCTCAACAATTATAGGATTATCTAAAATAATAGAGAGAAAAAGTGAATAATACGGATTACATATATGACGACATAGTAGATGCAATCAAACGTGTAGGTGTTATGAAAAATGATGTTTTATTTTCACATTCTAATATTGGATTTTTTGGAAAATTGTATGATGCAAAAACAACTAATGATTATTGCCATGCATTTATGAAAGCCATTTTTGAAATAATAGGCATTAACGGAACTTTAGTTGTTCCAACATTTAGTTATTCATTTTGTAATAATCAAAATTTTGATAAGGATGAAACACCTAGTGTATGTGGATTATTTTCAGAATATATTAGAAAACATAAAGATGCAAAAAGATCAAATGAACCAAATTTTTCAATTAGTGCCATAGGAAAATATGCAGAAAATTTTACAAAAGAACAACCATCACATCCATTTAGTAAAAATTCATTTTGGGAAAGATTTCTAATGAAAAATGGAAAATTTTTAAATCTAAATTTTGACTCTGGAAGTACATTTTTTCATTTTGTTGAAAAATCAATTAATGTGCCATATCGATTTGATAAAAAATTTGTAGGAAAACTAAAAAATAATTCGGGATTTGTTGAAAAAGAATTTTTACATTTTGTTTACGATAAAAATAAAACAGAAAATGAACCAAATTTTGAGAAATTTCACAAAAAGGCCTTAATGATGAAAATTACAAAAACATCAAATCTTGGAAAAGGGCAAATTGTTTGTATTTCATCTCAAAATACAATAGAACTGATTAAAAAAGAAATTAAAGATGATCCAAATTTTTTAATTCAAAAATTATGAATTGATTTTTTTGGTTGAATAATTTCAACAATTTCACCAGTTTCACTTTTACAAAAAAATATATCAAAAATGGTTTGTCCAATCTGAAGAGATTGTATTTCAGATGTGAGTATATTTTTAGATTCTAAATTTGATTTTTCATTTTGAATGGATGTTGAAATGAAGGCTAGACAGTTGAAACCAATATAATCAAGAAGTTTGTAATGATTTTGATTTATATCCAAAATTAGATGTAGTTTTACAGTTTGATTTGACAAAGGAGAAAGAAAATTCATTGATAATGAGTTTGAGTTTGATTGAATTTCTTTTTTAAAACCAAAACTTGCCCAAAATTGTTCACTTTTTACTAGATTATTGGTTAATAAATCAATTTGAAATAGATTTAATCCATTTGAGAAATTTTTTTCATTTGTATGTACTTCAAAATTAAAATTATTTAGAAATTTTGATTTTGAAAGTTTTGAAATAGCAATATGAGGCTTCATGAATGATTTTGTATGGAATTTTTTATCATATTCTAAAATTTCTATACTAATTTGATTATCTAAGGTTAATAAACAAAATTTCTGAGTTGGAGAAAAATTTTTCAGAAATAGTTTTTTATTTTGTAAATTTTCTAATAATTCATTTTGGTGTAAAACATTATATCCAAAATTTTTCAAACTATCTATATCATTTTGAAAACTGGATGATGAGAAAGATAAGTGATCAATTGTGATAATCATCTCATATATCTTTTAATGTATGATATAAAATTTTTAATGTATTACAAATTTTATATAAATATAATAATTAAATTTAATGTAAAAAATAGATATACCTTTATTTTAATGAATAAATTATGACAATAAATATTTCGAATTTACAGAAATCCTCCGAAGAGATCAAGGAAGAAATGTTTTCACTAATGCAAGAATTATTTCCAATATGTCGAAGTATTACAGGAAATGGTGTTAGAAAAACACTAGAGAGGATTAAAAAAGATATACCTTTATCAAAATTTGAAATTCCTACAGGAACACAAGTTTTTGATTGGACAATTCCAAAAGAATGGAATATTGTTGATGCCTATGTTTCAGATTTAAGTGGTAAGAAAATTATAGATTTCCAAAAATCAAATTTACATGTAGTTAATTATAGTATTCCAATCAAAAAACAAATTTCATTAAATGAATTAAAAAAACATATTTTTTCTAATCCTGAAAAACCAGATTATATTCCATATGTTACATCATATTATAATGAAACATGGGGATTTTGTTTAGAACATAGTGAATTAATCAAAATGAAAGATAAAAAATATGATGTGATTATAGAATCAAAATTAGAAAATGGTTTTTTAACATATGGAGAATTTTTCATTAAAGGTGAATCAGAAAATGAGATTTTGATTTCAACTTATATCTGCCACCCATCAATGTGTAACGATAATTTATCGGGTGTTGTTGTTGCTACAGCTTTAGCAAAATATTTGAAAAATTTAAAGCTTAAATATTCTATACGATTTTTGTTTATTCCTGAAACAATAGGTGCAATTTCATGGTTATATCTAAATCAGAATAAAATAAAGAATATCAAACATGGTTTAGTTTTAACTTGTTTGGGAGATTCTGGTCATTTTACTTATAAAAAAAGTAGGAAAGGTGATGCAGAAATTGATGAAACAGTAGTAAAAATTCTTAAAGAATCAAAGAAAAAATTTGAAGTTGTTGAATTTTTTCCATGGGGAAGTGATGAAAGACAGTTTTGTTCTCCCGGATTTAATTTACCAGTAGGATCTTTAATAAGAACAATGTATGATAAATTTCCAGAATACCATACGTCAGGGGATAACCTGGATTTTATGAATAAAAATTCACTAAAAGAATCATTTGAAAAATATTTTTTGATAATTTCAGAGTTAGAAAAAAATTTTGGAATTAAAAAAATTCATGTAAATGAGAAAAAAGAAAAAATAAGATCAGATAAGGAAAGTTATTTTTTGGCAACGAATCCTAAATGTGAACCACAATTAGGTAAATACAATGTATATAAAAATTTTGGAGGTCAATATGAAGAAAGTAAAAAAGAATTAAAAAATGCAATTTTTTGGATTTTAAATTATTCCGATGGAATTCATTCATTAGAAGATATTGCACGTAAATCAAAATTAGATTTGGATTTAATTAAGAAAACATCTTCATTACTAGAATCTAAAAAACTTATTTTAAGAAATTAATATAAAAATATTATAAAATAAAGTGGCTTAAATTAAAATTTCTAACATCAGCTTAATACTTAGGATTTTTTTAACTCATATTAATTTCATGAATAAATTTTAATTAAGAAGAAAATTTAATCCAAGATCTAATCATTAATCTTTTCTTTTCTTCATCCTCAAAATCTTCAAAACTTGTTCTCCCATGAATCACTCTATGATTATTAAAAAAAGTCATATCAAATTTCTTTAAATTATAACTAACTACAATACTTTCTTCTGACAAAATTTCATCCAATAATTTTAACGCTCTATCTTGGTTGTCTGTTAATGGTTTATTCTGAATTTTATGTCCACTAACAACATAGTCTCTAAGATATCTGAACATTAATTTATTATTTTTAAATTGCATTATTGGTTCAAAAATAGTTGGTTCCTCATTTTCTTTTATTTCACCTCTTTTATCAAAATAAAATTTATTGTATAATGTTTCTAATAATTGACTATCTTTTTGTAAAAATAAATTATGAACTGTATAACTACTGATAAATTTACTTGTTCCTCCAGTTTTAGCAGGATTAATACAACATAATCCAATTATATCTGGAACATTTTTCCATTGAGGACTATCTGTATGATATGATCCACCTTCTTTTGTTTGATGATATCTTCCCCCAGTTTTCATTGATTTACCTTCATTTTTAATTAAAACTAATTTTTCTTTTTTGATATTTTGAACATATAATTCGCCCAAAAATTTGGCAAAAATTTGATAAATCATTTGAACTTCTTCGTTTGAAAAATTTTCAAAACATGTACCGTCAATGATTATGAAACCAGAACCAGAAATTAATTTACTCTTAAAATCAGAAATTATAGATTCTAAAAACTTGAAATTACATGGATCTGCAGTACTAAGCAATTCTCTTTTTTCAATTAACTGATTTATTATTGATGTATCAATTGAAACAATAAAAATTTCTTTTTTAGATTCAAATGTATTATCCCAAGCTAAATTACTATCATCAATTATTGTCTCTAATCTTGTATTCATTAAATATTCAATAAATATTCCATATTTTAGTTAATGACTTAATCATACAAAATTATATAAATAAATTTAAAACGATCAAAGTGTATTTGAAGAAAAATGTAATTATAATTTGTGTTGATGGAGGAAGATTGAATGAAGCACAAAATTCATCAATAATTAAACAGTTTAGTCCAAACTCTATATTTTTTACACAGTCAATTACATATGCCCCCTATACAAATTCATCAATTCATGCTTTGATTAGTGGTTCATATGGTAACAGAAATGGATGTCATAGTTATTGGCATTCTAGCCGATTTAAACATCAATTTTTCAAAACTTTGGTAGATTATTTACATGATGAAAATTATTTTACGTGTGCTGATTTAGTATCGGATTTAGTTTTACCTAAAAAGAATTTTGATCATTATGAAGTTTATGATGAAAGTGATGTTAATTATGAAACTAGACATATTTCAATACTTGAAAAAATGAAAGAAAAATTTGATAATGGTAATAACTTTTTTTTATATTTACATTATAGTGGAATTCATACTGGAATTCGTGATCAAGTTTTAAAAGTTTTTGATAATTTTAGTGAAGAATTTTTTAAAAATAAAATTAAAAATAAAGAAAGATACGATCAATTGTTTGGGCAAGCTGAAAAATATCTAAAAACTATTCAAGAAAAACTTATTGAATTGGATTTTTTAAAAAATTCAATTATATTAATAATTTCAGATCATGGTGTTAGTATTGGAGAGAAAATTGGAGAACGTGCATATGGTAGTTTTTGTTATGATTATACAATCAAAACATTT
>Ga0315326_10001913_pt1 | contig 11014 bp, 5 predicted proteins | sample M180m32315metaG_FD_203457 | JGI IMG/M metagenome (GOLD analysis project Ga0315326, IMG submission 203457) | Ammonia-oxidizing marine archaeal communities from Monterey Bay, California, United States - M1 80m 32315 | ecosystem: Environmental > Aquatic > Marine > Coastal | place: USA: California... | reverse complement strand
GCCGATCGCCCCCGGCCCAAGATGGGCATGCCGCTGGCCCGCCTGGGTTGTGCTGGCAGTCACCACCTCGATCAGGTCCGGCACCAAGGGCAGGCCTTCCTCGTTGTAGGAGGAGCCGGCAGGGTCACTCGACTGCCCGTGACCGCCCATGTAGCGAATACTGCTGATCGGTCGCACGTAATCGTACTCGCGCTTGCAGGTCCAGGCCGCCACCGCCGCGTCATGCACCGAGGCATTGATGAGGAAATACATCTTCGCGTCCCACTCAAGTTCCTCTATCACCGGACCCGTGCCCAGGAACCGCCGTTCAAAGGACGGGTGGTCAACCACTTCATTGGCAATCACGTTCCAGTGCCCGGGAGGGGTTTCCGAGTTCGGGCCGTCCGCCCAGTGCTCCGCTATTACCCGTCCAAAATCCCCCTCGTTCACCAGATTTGGGGTGTAGGCCGCGCCCGTGGCCGGGTTGATTGCGTAGCCTGTCCCGTCGTTCGTTCCCAAGGGATTGTTGCCGATGGCGCCCGGTGAATAATCCTTCTGCGGAGCCTGGCCTGGATCGAGTAGGCTGCTGTAACGGATCACTTCCGCATTCCCCGCCTTGTATTCCTCGTCGCCATCGCCTTCCAGCTGCGGGGGGCCGCCCGGGTCGAAATAGAGCATCACGGCAGGCTCGCGACTGAGGGCAAAGGGCCAGACCTCGCGCCAGTGTGACCCGATGAATTCCTGGATCGTGAACGTCAGGGGCTGGCCGGTCTGCGAAAAGGCCTCCACGAATTCAAGCGGTTGCCAGCGGTTGGGATCGTTCATGGTCGTCCCCGCGAACTCCAGGATCAGGGGCGCATTGACCGGCGCGTAGGTGTTGTCGGTATAACCGCCGGCTTCGTTGGAATTATCGTTCGCAGTCCAAGTGATGATCGTGTCGGCCACCCGGTTGCCCACTGCCGCGGGCGTGTCGCCTGTTGTCGTGGTAATGTTCTGATCGTAGCCAAGGATGGTTAACAGGATATCGAACTGGTTCTGCGCCTGGAGGGCATTGGCCACCGGCGTGTTGGGGTGCTTGACGGTATTGTAGCGGTGGCTGAGCACCCGGTAGGCCGCATAGCTGACCGCCTCGTGTCGGGCCGCCGCCACATCGCCCGCGGTCGCGCTTTCGCGGTGCAGGTAGCCCACCGCAATCGGGTCATAGGCCGCCCAGGCATCATAGATCCCCACCGAGACGTGGAAGAGGTTGCGGGCGTGGACAGGCGGATCGGGGAAGGAGAGCCGCACCGCGGCGAGATTCTGCTCGTTCCACATCCGGGCGACCGAATCAGCGGATGCAGGGGGAATGCCGAAAAGGAGAACGAGCGCCGCCAGGGCGCTTGTATAAGACTCTTTTTTCATGAAGGAGATTCGGGAGAATCAGCTTAAAGGCGGTTGCCATCGCCGTCAACCTCTCTCCAGGGGCTGATGAGGGCGCCTTGCCCATGGTATCCCCCCGGAAGAAGTTAACGAGGGGAATTCCTTCCCTTTCTCCCTCAATTGAGGGAGGCGCCCGGAAGTTTGGTTTGCTGTTCCGGGCTGAGATGGTGGGTCTGCGCTCCCTTCCGGCCCCTGCTCTCCCAAGGGCAGGGGCTTTCCCCAGGCCCCACGACTTGGGGCCTGCGGTATCTCCGGCCTTGCTAAGAGCTTCGAATGCGGGTCCAAATCTCCGCCTCATGACCGCCGCGGAAATCCGCCAGAGCTTCCTGGACTTCTTCAAGGAGAAGGGCCACGCCATCGTGTCTTCGGCCTCCCTGCTCCCACAGTCCCCCGGCCTCCTCTTTACCAATGCCGGCATGAACCAGTTCGTGCCCTACTTCCTGGGCACCGACATCGCTCCCTACGATCCCCCTCGGGCCGCCGATACCCAGAAATGCATCAGGGCGGGCGGCAAGCACAACGACCTCGAGGACGTGGGGCAGGATTCCTATCACCATACCTTCTTCGAGATGCTGGGAAACTGGTCATTCGGGGATTATTTCAAGGAGGAAGCGATCAATTGGGCCTGGGAGCTGGTGGTGGAGCGGTGGGGACTTCCTCCCGGCCGCCTTTACGCCACCGTCTATCGTCCCGGCCCGGACGACCCAGCCGAGTTCGACCAGGAGGCCTACGATCACTGGCAGGTTCTCTTTGAGAGGGCTGGCTGCGATCCGAATGTGCACATCGTCGACGGCAACAAGGCCGACAACTTCTGGATGATGGGCGAGACCGGACCGTGCGGACCGTGTTCGGAGCTGCATGTCGATCTCACTGCCGCGGGCGATACGAAGGGCGCCCTGGTCAACAGGGACAGCGACGAGTGTATCGAGATCTGGAACCTGGTCTTCATCCAGTTCAATGCCGAGGCGGACGGCAGTTTCCGCGATCTGCCCTCCAGGCACGTCGACACCGGCCTGGGGTTCGAACGCGCCTGCTCGATCATCCAGAACACGAAGGGCTTCACCGACTTCTCGCGCAAACCGTCGAACTACAGCACCGACGTCTTCCGGCCGATCTTCGACATTCTCGAGGGGTTGAGCGGGAAGGAATATGAGGACGTTTATCCCGAGCCGGGGACGGAGAACCAGGACGAGGTGGTAAAGACGGCGGTGGCTTTCCGGGTCATCGCCGATCATCTCCGCACCCTCAGCTTTTCGATCGCGGACGGCATTCTGCCGGGCAATACCGGACGCAACTACGTCCTGCGGCGCATCCTGCGGCGGGCGGTGCGATACGGACGGTCGCTGGGATTCACCGGCGATGAATTCGTCCTCACGACCCTGGTCGACACTCTGGTGAGCCAGATGGGGGATGTGTTCCCAGAATTGAGGGGGCGGGAGTCAATCATTGTGGACACCCTGAACCGTGAGGAGCGCAGCTTCAACGAAACCCTCGACCGGGGTTTGACGCTCTTCGAGGAAGAGGTCGCCAAACTCTCCCATGGCATCTTTCCGGGCGCCGTCGCGTTCAAGCTCTACGACACCTTCGGTTTTCCGATCGACCTCACGCAACTCCTCTGCCGCGAACGGAAAATCGACCTCGATATATCGCGCTTCGAGGAACTCATGGAACAGGCCCGGCAACTTGCCCGCGACGCCCAGAAGTCCGAGATCGTTTCCGCCCTCGACATCGCCACCGAGGTCGTCACCGAGTTCGTCGGGTTCGAGCAGGACGAGTGCGCCGCCACCGTGCTCGAGGAACACACCGGAGAGGACCTGCAGTGGATCATCACGGACCGCACCCCTTTCTATGCCGAGATGGGCGGCCAGGTTGGCGATACTGGATCGCTCGTCCTTGACGGACGCGAACTGCCGGTGGTGAGCGTCCAGCAGATCGGAGGGGCCCGCGCCCACGGCGTTCCGGAGAGCCAGGCCGGCGATCTCAAGCCCGGCGACAAGATCATCCTCCGGCTCGACGCCACCCGGCGACGGCCCATCGAGGCCCATCACAGCGCGACCCATCTCCTGCACTGGGCGCTCCACCAAGTTGTTTCCGCAGAAGCCACCCAGCAGGGTTCCCTGGTGGCGGAGGACCGCCTGCGTTTCGATTTCACTTCCAGCGCGGTCACCGCGGAACAGATTTCCGCCATCGAGGACATGGTGAATGCCCGCATCGAGGCTGGCGAACCGGTGAGTTGGAAGGAGGTCCCCTACCGCGAGATCCAGGGCCGGGGGGACATCATGCAGTTCTTCGGCGACAAATACGGCGAGCACGTGCGCGTGGTCCAGATCGGAGGGGAGACCCTGGCCCTGAATGGCTACTCGATGGAGTTGTGCGGTGGAACGCACGTCCGCAACACCAGGGAAATCGGCCTCTTCCGGATCCGGAAGGAGGAAGCCATCGCAGCCGGCACCCGGCGCATCGAAGCGGTGTGCGGAGCGGCCGCAGAAGCTCACCTCGCTGAGCGGGCCGAGAAGGAAGGCGAGGAACGGCGCGCGGCCCTTGCCAAGCTGGCGGCCGCCAACGAAGCGCTGGAAGCCCTCGGGGCGGAAGTCTTCCGTGCCCCGGACGACACCGGGGCCGCCCGGATCAAGGCCACCGCGGTGGAGGCCGAAAAGGCCCTCAAGAAGGCCCGGGCCGCCAGCGCCGCGCGGCAGGCCGACGGCTTCCTGGCCGGCCTCGTGGAGGGCGGCGCTGTCGGCTCCAATCTGGTAGAATCCCTTGAGGGCTCCCCTACCATTCTGCAGGAACTGCTCAACGGCCTCAAGAAGCTCCAGTTCAGCCAGGCCGCCTTTCTGGTGGTCGACGACGGGGAAAAGCTTCACCTCGGGGCCCTCTGCGGGGCGGACGGCAACAAGGCCGGCCACGACGCGGGCACCCTCATCAAGGACCTTGCCCCCATCGTGGGCGGCAAGGGCGGGGGCAGGTCCGACATGGCCCGCGGCGCGGGGGCAGACCGTCAGCAAAAGGACAAACTCCTGGAGGCGGCTCGCGCGAAACTGCTCTGAAGGAACCGCCTCCCGGGGAACGGGGCCTCCCCTCCGCTAACGCCAGCCGGGATTATCCAAATTTGCCAAACTCCTTGAAAAGCCATGGCGGGCAGCAAAGGATGTCGCCGTGAGCAATCCAAAGGAAACCGCCGTCTGGAAGGGAGGACCGTCCCAAGTCGTGAATCTCCCCACCTTCGCGGCCAGCGCGCTGGTCGCCATGGTTTTCCTGGTGGTCGGACCCCAGTTCCCCGGGATCCGGAATTACATCATGCTGGGGGCAGTCATCCCGGCAATCTGGACCGGATGGAAGTGGCTGGTCGTTCGCTGCCAGCGCTTTGAGATCACGAGCGAGCGTCTCAGGATGATCCAGGGGGTCCTGAACCAGGATATCGACGAAATCGAACTCTATCGGGTCAAGGACACAAGGATCCTGCGCCCGCTCTGGCTCCGGCTCTTCGGGCTTGGCAACGTCGTTCTGGAAACCTCCGACCGTAGCCATCCCAAGGCCGTCCTCACCGCCATCAAGGACGCGGCGGAGGTCCGCGAGGAGCTCCGTAAACACGTCGAAAATCTTCGCGAGCAGAAGCGGGTGCGGGAAGTTGACTTCGACCAAACCGGCGACAGTGAATTCGGGGACGAACTGAGCTAGGGGCCGGCACCTGCCGGCCGCCGAAAAACCGCCGGAAGGTCTTGCACTGACCAATGGAACGGGCATCCTCCCGCGGCCGAATTCTATGATGCGGGGTTAGCTCAGTTGGTAGAGCAACTCGTTTACACCGAGTGGGTCGGCGGTTCGAGTCCGTCACCCCGCACCATCCGGAACAAAGAGGCCGGGCTGCCCCTGCAGGTCTTTCCTGCTCCCCGGGCCTCCCGCGAAACGCCCCGGCCAATCGGGTCTTGCGCTCCGCGGAGATCCTAATGAAATCAGGCCGTGCCCCCGCATCTCCAGGAGTTCTGCGTCGGCAGCCCTGTATCCTGCAAAACAACCCATCTCCCAAACCATGTCGAACCGTCCCCTGAATCTGCTGCTTTTCCTCCCGGTCCTGGCCGCGGGCGCCCTCGCGACCAGCTTTACGCAGGCCGCCACCCCTAATTTCATCATTATCTTCGCCGACGACCAGGGCTATGGCGACCTGAGTTGTTTCGGATCGAAGACCATCAAGACCCCGCATATCGACCGGCTCGCCACCGAGGGCCGGAAATTCACGAGCTTCATGGTGGCATCGCCGGTGTGCACCCCATCACGGGCGGCGCTCCTGACAGCGTGCTACCCCAAGCGCGTTGGGATGCACCAGCACGTCCTTTTCCCGGCCTCCACGAAAGGCCTGCACCCGGAGGAGCACACCATCGCCGATCATCTCAAGTCACAGGACTATGCCACCGCCTGCTTCGGGAAATGGCATCTGGGACACCATCCGGAAGTCCTCCCGACTTCCAATGGTTTCGACACCTACTACGGGATTCCCTACTCGAATGACATGAACCACCCCGACAACAGGGGGAAACCCCGGGGGGGCTGGCAAGGCATGGACCTCCTCTGGAACGACCCGGAGTCGACTCTCACCAAGTGGAAGACCCCCTTGTTCGAGGACGAGAAGATCGTCGAGTTGCCAGTCGACCAGCGCACTATTACCCGGCGCTGCACCCAGAAGGCCATCGATTTCGTCAATGCCAACCGGGAAAAGCCCTTCTTTGTCTATCTGCCCCATTCCATGCCCCACATTCCCCTTTATGTCCCCGACGACGTCCGCGATCCCGATCCCAAGAACGCCTACATCAACACCATCGAGCACATTGACACCGAGGTGGGCCGCCTCCTTGACGTTCTCGACGAGCTGAAGCTCGCGGAGAAAACCTACGTCATCTATACCACCGACAATGGTCCCTGGCTCCAGTTCAGGCACCATGGGGGGTCTGCCGGTCCGCTCCGCGACGGCAAGGGCACAACCTTTGAGGGCGGCCAGCGGGTGCCTTGCGTCATGCGCGGCCCGGGCGTCCCGGCCGGGACGGTCTGCTCCGAACTGACCGGCACCATCGATATCCTGCCCACCATCGCCGCGCTCACCGGCGCGCCCCTGCCCGCCGGGAAAAAGGTAGATGGGCTGGATGTCTCCAGCCTCTGGCTGGGCAAGGCCAAGGAGTCTCCCCGCAAGGAGTTTCTCCACTACACCTCCCGCGGTGACCTGCAGGGCATCCGCCAGGGGAGCTGGAAGCTGCTCGTGAAAAACCCGCGGGCCCGGAAGAACAAGAACGCTCCCGCAAATGCCGCCCAGGTCCTGCTCTTTGATCTCAGCAAGGACCTCGGCGAGCAAAATAATCTGGCCGGGCAACACCCCGGCGTCGTGAAAAAACTCCGCCAGCGCATGGAGGCGCTGGACAAGGAAATCACCAGCAATGCCCGCGCCCCCTGGACCAAGGGCTGAGGTGCGGCGGGAGAATTCCCACCGAGTTTCTTGCCAGATCTTCTTCCAGCCTCCGTAATGCTCAGCCGCCGGACGCAGCGTTTCGCCCCCCTTCGCTTGTTCTCCTTTTTCCATTCTGAAGAACCGAGACCTCAACTACACCTTCCTCAATGAAATCAAGGCTCCTCCCCTACGCGGTGCTCCTCAGCGCCGCCCTCCCGCTTCAAGCCCAGAACCCGCCCAAGGGATTCGAAAAGGTCGACCAGGAAATCGTCATTTCGACTCTCCAGGCGGCCATGAAATATGACGTCCGCTCCTTCAGCGTCAAACCGAACGCCAAGGTCAAGCTGACCTTCAAGAACCCCGACGACCTCCCGCACAACCTCATCATCTGCACGCCGGGCAAGTCCAAGGGCGGCGACAAGGGCAAGGAAGTCATCGATGCGGTCCTGAAACTCGGGGAGAAGGGCGTGGAGCAGAACTGGGAGCCCAGGGGCCACCCCCGCATCCTGCACAGTTCCGGGATGGTGCAGCCCAAGAAGGAGACCGTGATCTGGTTCAGGGCCCCGAAGAAGGAGGGCAACTACCCCTACATCTGCACCTTCCCCGGCCACTTCGAGCTGATGAATGGAATGATGGCGGTTTCCAAGCGGGCCAACCCGGTGACCAACCTGACTTACAAGTTCTACCACGGCAGCTGGACTGCCCTGCCCGATTTCTCGAAGCTGGAGCCCAAGAAAACCGGAACGCTGGCCAGTGGGCTCTTCGAGCTCGGCCCCCGTGACCGGGGCGACGGTTTTGGGTTCGTCTTTACCGGTGAGATCGAATGCCCGAAGGACGGGGTTTATACCTTCGAAACCGCCTCCGACGATGGCTCGCGCCTCTACATCGACGATAAGGTGGTAGTCAATAATGACGGGGTGCATGCGCACAAGGGGGCCCAGGGAAAGGCCAAGCTCAAGGCCGGCAAGCGCAAGATCGAGGTTCACTACTTCGAAGGGGGCGGAGAGGAGAGCCTCTACGTGGGCTGGTCGGGTCCTGGCTTCAAGAAACAGTCCCTTTCAAAGGGAGCTTCTGCAGGTGGAGGGGGAGGCCCGAGCGGAATGCTGATCGCTGCCGAGGAGGGTGAAGCCGCCATCTACCGCAATTTCATCGCTGATGCCGGTCCCCGTGCCATCGGGGTTGGCTATTCCGAGGGCATCAATCTCACTTTCGATGCCAACAACATGCGTTTCGCCCAGATCTGGCAGGGCGACTTCATGGACGGGGCCCGCCACTGGAACGGCCGGGGACAGGGCTTCCAGCCCCCCGCTGGCGAGGCGGTTATCAAGCTGCCCGCCGGAACCGCATTCGCCACCTTGGAATCAGCCACCTCCGCCTGGCCCAAGGCCGAAACCCGTACCACGGAGCTGCGCTTCCGGGGTTACCAGCTCGACAAGCAGCAGCACCCTACCTTTCGGTATGAACGCGGTGACGTCTCCATTGAGGACACCCCCGCCCCGGTAACGGGCGAGGAAAGCAGCCACCTGAAGCGTGCCCTCAGGCTCTCCAGCAAGGCGGCCCCGGGCAACCTCTACTTCCGTGCCGCCTCCGGCAATATCGCGGCCGAGGGGGGAGGATTCCTCGTTAATGACGAGCTCATCATCACCATCACCGGGGGCAAGGCAGGCATCCAGAATGGGGAGCTGCGCGTGCCCATCGAATTCAAGAACGGCACCGCTCAACTTGGAATCATCTACCAATGGGCCGAGTAGCCGCCATTTCCGAGATCACAACTTACCAAGGAACATATTTTCATGAAATCAACGATCACTCTCCCAGGAGCCACTATCAGACGCCTCTCTCTCATGGCCCTGCTGGCCGTTACCTCGCTCGCCGCCGCCGCCCCCACGATGGAGGACTTCTACAAGCGCGAGGAAATCCCGCTCCCTGAGGGAGAAGTCATGGAGGGGGCCTCCATCGCCATTATGGACGACAAGAAAGTCGCCCTCGCAAGCCGGCGCGGAGACGTCTGGATCTGTGACGGGGCCTTCGGGGACGATCTCAGCAAGGTCACCTGGACCAAGTTCGCCAGCGGCCTGCATGAACCCCTCGGGATGTCCTACAAGGATGGCTGGTTCACCTTCACCCAGCGCCCTGACGTCTCCCGGATGCGGGACAGCACCGGCGACGGGCGGGCAGATTACTTCGAGACCATCGCGGCGCCCTGGGGCATCAGCGGGGACTATCATGAGTATGCCTTCGGAACCCCGCCGGACAAGGAGGGCAACGTCTGGGTGGTTCTCTGCCTGACGGGATCCTTTAACGCCAATTCTCCCTGGCGCGGCTGGTGCTTCCGCATCACTCCCGACGGCAAGTCGATCCCCACCTGCTCCGGAATCCGTTCCCCCGGTGGAATTGGTTTCAACATGGAGGGTGACGTCTTCTACTGTGACAATCAGGGAACCTGGAACGGCTCCTCCTCCCTCAAGCACCTCAAGCCGGGCGGGTTCGTGGGGAATCCCAACGGCAACAAGTTCTGGGAACAGGCCCCCAACATGGGCCCGAAACCCGCTGATCCCAAGAGTGGCTCGCGAATCGAAATCGAGCGCAAGCGGATTCCCCAGCTCATTCCAACCGCGGTCTGGCTGCCTCACGGCAAGCTGGGCCAGTCGCCCACCGGTATCATCCCGGACCAGACCAAGGGTGCTTTCGGCCCCTTCGCCGGACAGGTTCTCGTCGGCGAGCAGACCCACTCGCAGGTGCAGCGGGTCTTCCTGGAGAAGATCAACGGCGTCTACCAGGGCGCGGCCTTCCCCTTTCTCGGGGGCTATCGCTCGGGCATCGTGCCCCTGCGCCTGGCGGATGACGGATCCCTCTTCGTGGGCACCACCAACCGCGGCTGGGGGGCACGCGGCGGACTCCCCTTCAGCTTCGAGCGCACGCGCTGGACCGGGAAAACTCCCTTCGAGATTCATGAGATGCGCATCACAAAGGATGGGTTCGAGTTGACCTTCACCGCGGAGATCGATCCCAAAACCGCGGGGGACAAGGCGAGCTACTCCATGAACTCCTGGACCTACGTCTACCAAAGCGGCTACGGCAGTCCGGAGGTGGACAAGACCGGCCAGGCCATTGAGTCCGTTACGGTGGGGGCCGACAGGAAGTCCGTGCGCCTCACGGTGACCAACCGCCAGGCCGGCCACTGCCACCATCTCAAGTCCTCCGGGGTTCGCAGCAAGGCCGGAGGAGAGCTCTGGCACCAGGACGCCTACTACACGATCAACGAGTTTCCAAAATAGGCCGCCGCCTTCACCCCTTGGGGATCGACTTCCGCACCCTGCAATGTTACAGGGTGTTGACTGGCATTTCCTATGTGCCCCATTCCAGTCCCATGGTTAATCCATACAGGTCTACAACTCCGAGGTAAGATATCAAATGCCCGCAGCATCGATTGTGGATAGTTCCGCAAAGGTCCATCCTGAGCTCCCGGCTCAGTCTGCCGACACGCAAAAAAAGATCCGATTCCCCGGAAGTGAGGGCTTCCAAACGGTCCTGAAAAGGCGCGTGAATGACTATTTCGCCAGCCGGAACAGGTCGCCACGGGACTCTGTTCGAATGTATGTGAAAACAGCCACCATCATCACTTGGTTCTTCACGTCTTATGCCTTTCTTGTATTTGCCCCGCTGCCCATCTGGGCCGGTATCATGATCTCCTTCTCACTCGCCCTTGCCACGGCTGCCGTTGGATTCAACATCCAGCATGATGGCAACCACGGCGCTTACTCGGGAAGCAGGCTGATCAACAACCTGATGGCCCTGACGCTGGATATGGTGGGCGGCAGTTCCTATATATGGAACTACAAGCATAATGCGATGCACCATACCTACGCCAATATTCATGGCCACGATGATGACATCAATCTGGGGTTTCTTGGCAGGCTGTGCCCTCACCAAAAAAGGTTCCATTTTCACCGATACCAGCATTTTTATCTCTGGGGGCTCTACGGATTTCTTCAGATCAAATGGGCCTTTTTTGATGACTTCATGCATACGATTAGGGGCCGCATCGGAAAACTATCCTTCCCCCGCCCCAAAGGCCTGAATTTGTTCATCTTCCTTGGGGGAAAACTTTTCTTTTTCTCCCTGCTTTTCGTGATTCCCGCATTCTTCCACCCGTTTTGGGTGATTTGCCTGTTCTACCTG
>Ga0315326_10001912_pt1 | contig 11017 bp, 9 predicted proteins | sample M180m32315metaG_FD_203457 | JGI IMG/M metagenome (GOLD analysis project Ga0315326, IMG submission 203457) | Ammonia-oxidizing marine archaeal communities from Monterey Bay, California, United States - M1 80m 32315 | ecosystem: Environmental > Aquatic > Marine > Coastal | place: USA: California... | reverse complement strand
TTTAAGTCAAATTCTATTTTCCTACTCATTACAATTATAGTTTGTCGCATAAAAAACATAAAGACACCTTTTAGGATAGCAAAGAGTATTATTAACCCTCCAAATTTTAATAAGATATCCGTGTAGACTTCACTAGGGATTTCATTTTTTGTTAACAGATCTTTGATACTATCGAATGATTTTCGAACAAATTCAGCAGGGTAGAGGGCAAAAATATTAGAAATTAGAACAAATAAAAATCCTAGTGAGAATCGATATCTGTATTTCCAAAGGTACTTATTTAAGTATGCTAAATTCTGCAATGTTTTAGTTGTTTTTCTTTTGCTATGCGGAATAAGATTTGTAATTTCGCAAGCCGTTTTTCTTCTGCACAAAAGTAGGTATTATATGTAAAATAAATCGGTAAAATAAATTTTAAAACCATAAAAAATGATTGAACTAAGCGGATTGAATGTAAGTGAAAGACAGAAAAGCATCATTTTAGATAAAATGGATAAAATGGGACACGAACAAGTCGTGTTTCTTAGGGACAAGGAAACCGGGCTAAAAGCAATAATAGCAATTCACAACACTATAATGGGACCATCACTTGGAGGAGTGAGAATGTGGAATTACAGAAATGAAATAGAAGCACTTGAAGATGTATTGCGACTTTCAAGGGGAATGACTTATAAAGCAGCTATCTCTGGGTTAGAATTAGGAGGAGGAAAAGCAGTTATTTTGGGAGACTCATCCATTCATAAATCAGAAGCTCTTTTGCGTAGGTTTGGTCAGTTTGTGGAAAGTTTGGGTGGAAAATATATTACAGCAGAAGATGTTGGAATGGAACCAAAAGACATGGAGTATATTAAAATGGAAACCAATCACGTTACAGGAACAGTAGAAGAATTAGGTGGAAGTGGGGATCCTTCTCCTGTTACTGCTTATGGAGTGTATATGGGAATGAAAGCGGCTGCAATGTATCGTTGGGGCAATAATAATTTGCAAGGCAGAACAATCCTAATTCAAGGTATTGGACATGTTGGAGAGTCTTTAGTAAATCATCTTAAAGCAGAAGAAGCAAATATTTATATCAATGATATAAATCAAGAGAGATTAGATTTTGTGTCTAAGAAATATGACACAAAAATAATTGATTGTGATTCTATTTTTGATTTGAATATGGATATTTATTCTCCATGTGCTTTAGGGGCAACACTTAATTCTGAAAGTATTCAAAAGCTAAAATGCGAAATAATTGCTGGTTCTGCCAATAATCAATTAGAAGACGAAAATAAGCATGCGAATCAAATCAAAGAAAAAGAAATAATTTACGCCCCTGATTTTCTAATAAATGCTGGAGGATTGATTAATGTATATTCTGAAATAAAAGGCTTCTCTAGAGAAAGGGCTTTGGAAAGAACTAAGGGTATTTACAATATTACTTTAGAAATTCTAAACAAATCCGAGGAAGATGGAATAACTACAAATGAGGCAGCAATAAGTGTTGCTGAACAAAGGTTAGAAAATTATAGTAAAAGATAAAACTTAAGTTCTTAAAATGATAAATAGAAGACACATTCGTTTGAAGGTCATGCAATCTTTGTATGCTTATTTTACTTACAATAAAAAAGATTTAGAAAACGCGCAAAAGCAAATGCTTAAAGAATGTGAGAATATTGAAACTCTTTATCTTTTACTTTTATCCTTACCATACATTTTATCAAAGTTCTCTAAAGTATTTTTAGAGAAACAAAAGAATAAGTATTTTACTACCAATTTTGATAAGAATCCTAGTGAAAGATTTGAAAATAATCAAATAGTAAAATTGATCTTAGAAGACAAGATACTATTAAAACAGATAGATAAAGCTTCTTGTATTTGGGAAAATAGTGATCATGATTTAATTCGAAAATTATTTGTAAAGATTTGGAGATCGGATTTGTATAAAGATTATTGTAATACAAGTGAAACTACTTTTGAGAAAGATAAACAATTTTTACTTAGTGTTTTTGATAAAAATATTATTGATGATGAACTTTTGCACCATATTTTAGAAGAGGAAAGTATTTTTTGGATGGATGATTTACCTTTTGTAGGAAACATTATTTATAGCCAAATAAAGGCAGCTCAAGATAAAGAAAGCAAGTTTGTATTTTCTACTGCTTTCAAAAATAAAGAAGATAAAGAGTTTGCTTTGAAACTATTTAGAAAAACCATATTAAATCATAAAGAGTTTAAAGAAGTTATTAGGGAAAAAGCAAAAAATTGGGATCTGGAAAGAATTGCAACAATGGATCAGATTTTACTAATGATGGCTTTATGTGAATTAATGTATTTTACTGAAATCCCTGTTAAAGTATCTTTAAATGAATACATTGAGATAGCAAAATATTATAGTACAAGTAAAAGTAAAGGGTTCATAAATGGTATTTTAGATAAGGTAATATCTGAATATAAAAAATCAGGAAAAATTAAAAAAGTGGGGCGAGGACTATTAGAATAATTTATAGATTTGCAAATTAAGAAAATGAGAACGCTTAAGATTATATCATGTTTTTTTGCTATTATTAGTTGCTCTTGTAATGATTTAGTAAAAAAAGTGGAAGATGAAAAAGAAGATCAGATTTCTGCTAAATTGGTAAATAATCCTATTACTGCAGAGAAGAAGAAAGAAACAGTCCTGCTTCCTGAGATATCCTTTGATAAATTACGGCACAATTTTGGTAAAATAAATCAGGGAGAGTCCGTTTCTCATCAATTTGTTTTTACCAATACCGGTGAAGCTGAACTCATTATTGCTAATGCAAAAGGTAGTTGTGGTTGCACTGTTCCGAAATGGCCAAGAGAACCAATCTCACCAGGAGAATCAGAAGAAATTAAAATTACTTTTAATAGTGCTGGAAAATCTGGGAAACAAAGCAAAACAATTACTTTAGTTACCAATGCTATTCCAAATACTATTGTGCTAACTATTAGCGCAGAGATATTAATCGAGCAAATAAAAGAAAAACAATAATATGATTTTATTACAAACAGGAGCAGGTGGAACATCGCTTATCTTTTTTATGTTAATTTTTGCAGTCATGTATTTTTTTATGATTAGACCACAAATAAAAAAACAGAAAAAGGAAGTAGCATTTAGAGCATCTCTAAAAGTGGGTGACAAGGTAGTAAGTATTGGAGGGATTCATGGGAGAATTTCAGAAATTGGAAAATCTACAGTAGTACTTGATGTGCATAATTCTGGTAAATTAAAAGTAGAAAAGTCTGCTATCTCAATGATGGCTCAAACCGAAATTCAGAGTTAAATGTATAAAAAATTGCAAGCGTTATTTAGGCAAATAACAACATTCTTGCATTTGAATAAAAGATTAAGTAAATACTTTATTTTTTTATTAGTTTCTTTTTCTTTTTGGTTTTTAACTATTATGAGTAAAGAGTACGAGACTACTATTTTTATTCCTATTTCGTATAGCAATTTTCCTGAAAGTCAGCAACTTATCAGTAATCTAGAAAGCCAAATGGAGTTAAAGGTAAAATCACATGGATTTTATTTACTTAGCAATAATCTTTTTCAAACTAAAACACTCCAAATATCTGTGAATAATTTAGAAGAAAGTAAAGAGAGAAAGTATAGTCAGAAGCAGTGGGTTGTAAATAAAAATTTGAAGAAAATTTATAAACTTATTTCTACTGATATTAAGATCTTAAGCACAAATCCAGACACATTAATCTTTCGTTTTCAAAAGAAAGAAAGTAAAAAGGTTAAAATAGTTTTCAATGGAGATCTTAATTTCTCTTCACAATACAGAATGAAAGACAGGATACGTTTTTTTCCTGATAGTATTTTTATTTTTGGTTCTAAGGAAGAGATATCTAAGATTAATTTTGTTGAAAGTGAAAAGACAGATTTTGAGAATATAGAGAAAGCTATAAAACAAGATCTCAAATTAACTGAACTAGAAGGAATTTCTTTTTCTGAAGAAAAGGTGCAAATACAATTTGAGGTGGAAAAATTTACGGAAAAAATAATTGAACTTCCTCTAAGGGCAATAAATGTACCTAAAGGGTACAAAATAAAATGTTATCCAGCAAAAATAGACATTGTAACTACTATTGCTTTTGATGATTATAGTAAATTAAATACAAACTTATTTGTAGCTCAAGTAGACGCTTCCAATCTAAAGCAAAAGAAAAGATTAGATGTTATTCTAAGTAAGCAGCCATCTTTTATCGATATTTTGAAAATTAAACCAAGTAGGGTAGAGTTTTTATTGATAAAGGAATAGAGAAGAAAGATATAATTCTCTTGTTATACTAATTTGTCTAATATCTAAAATAATATCTTTGCTTTATGCATTTTTTAGAAACACCTATAGAATATTTAAAAGGGGTTGGCCCAATGAGGGCTGAACTTTTGAAAAAAGAATTAAAAATCTTTAATTTTTCTGATTTATTGTGTCATTATCCTTTTCGTTATATAGACAGAAGTGTTATTCATAAAGTTGTTGAGCTAAATGCAGACATGCCTTATATTCAGCTAAAAGGTAAGATTATTCGATTTGAGGAAAAGGGACAAAAAAGAGCAAAACGCTTGATTGCTTATTTTAAAGATGAAACTGGAATTATAGAACTTATTTGGTTTAAAGGAATTCGGTGGATTAAAAAGGGTATAAAAATTAATGTGGAGTATTTGGTTTTTGGTAAGCCATCCGCTTATCAAAGTAAAATAAACATTGTGCATCCTGAAATGGATATTTTTGAGAAACAACAATTTATTTCATCCTCTTTGCAATCAGTATATTCAACAACAGAACTATTAAAAAGTAAAGGAATAAATAGTAGAGTTATACGTAATTTAATTAAAGTATTACTTCAGCAAATAGAAAATAAAATTCAAGAGAACTTATCTAACTCTTTACTTAGTAAGTTAAAGCTTCCTAAAAGAGAAAAAGCATTTATTGATATCCATATTCCAACAGATACAAATAGACTAGAGAGAGCTCAAAAAAGATTAAAATTTGAAGAACTTTTCTTCTTACAATTGCATCTTTTAAAAATGAAGCTGACAAGAATAAAGAGATGTAAAGGATTTATATTGGAGAAAGTTGATAATCATTTTGATAATTATTTTAAGAATCATTTACAATTTAAACTTACAAATGCACAAAAAAGAGTGTTAAAAGAAATCAGAATTGATGTAAGAATGGGTGTCCAAATGAATCGGCTTCTTCAAGGAGATGTAGGAAGTGGAAAAACATTGGTTGCACTACTGAGTATGCTGATGGCAGTAAATAATAGCTTTCAAGCATGTATGATGGCTCCAACAGAGATTCTAGCTAATCAGCATTTTAAAAATATTTCTAAAGAGTTAGAAAAATTAGATATAAAGGTAGCACTTCTTACTGGTTCATGTAAAACGAAAGAACGTAAAGAGTTGCATGAACAATTAGAAAATGGAAAGATTAATATACTTATTGGAACACACGCACTTTTAGAAGATAAAGTAATGTTTAAAAATTTAGGATTTGTAGTTATTGATGAACAACATAGATTTGGAGTAGCGCAAAGGGCTAAATTATGGAAGAAGAACACAACTCCTCCACATATCTTAGTAATGACAGCAACCCCAATTCCTAGAACACTCTCCATGACGATTTATGGCGATCTGGATATATCAATAATTGATGAACTTCCTCCTGGAAGAAAAGCAATAAAAACTCTTTGGCGTTCAGATAGTAGCCGGTTGAGAGTAAATAAATTTATGCACGAACAAATTTCCTTAGGTAGACAAATTTATATTGTTTTTCCACTTATTCAGGAGAGTGAGAAGTTAGATTATAAAGATCTAATGGATGGATTTAAAGCTATTTCTGCAGAATTTCCTATGCCTGATTTTCAGGTGAGTGTAGTGCATGGGCAAATGAAAGCAGAAGATAAGGAGTACGAGATGAAGAGGTTTGTTGAGGGCATTACCAACATAATGGTTGCTACAACTGTAATTGAGGTTGGAGTTGATGTGCCTAATGCAAGCGTAATGCTAATTGAAAGTGCTGAACGCTTTGGCTTGTCACAATTACATCAATTAAGAGGGAGAGTGGGTAGAGGAGCAGAACAATCTTATTGTATATTGCTTAGTGGGAATAGAATCAGTAATGAAGGTAGATTGCGGTTGGAAACGATGGCAAGTACTAATGATGGCTTTAAAATTGCAGAAGTAGATTTAAAATTAAGAGGTCCTGGTGATATGATGGGGACCAAACAAAGTGGTATGCTAAATTTTAAAATTGCTGATATTTTAAAAGATGAAAAGATATTGGACTTTGCCCGGAAGGAAGCAGTTGCTTTATTAAAAGAAGATGAGAATCTAGAAAAGATTGAGAATATAAATATTGCTAGTGCTTACAAACCTTATGCTAGGGAAAGAATGGGGTGGAGTAGAATCAGTTAATTTAGAGCTATTTAGCTCTTATCATTAGATTTTCAAAAGAACTCATTATTTTCTCACTCTTTTCAGATCTAATAAATTCATGGAATTACTATTAAAACCACTTATACTTGGTTGGGTAAAACGCAAAATTCTATCATAATAAAGAGGTACGATAACTGCTTCTTGAATAATTAGTTCATCCATTTTTATATAAAATTCATGTCGAATAGAATCATTTGTTTCTTGGCTTGCTTTCTCATACAAATTATCAAATTTTGTATTCTTAAAATGTGTATAATTTGGTCCGTTAGGACAAAAGTTTTTAGAATAAAAAAGGGCTAGATAATTTTCTGCATCTGCATAGTCTGCAATCCAACTTCCTCTAAAAAAAGTAAGTTTGGATGTAGCTACCATTTGCCTATGTGTAGAGGGTGGATTGATCTCTATTCTTATCTTTATGCCAATTTCAGCTAAGGCATGCTGTATGTATTCACACAAATCTAGATAAGAAGAAGTAGTAGATAAAATAATCTCTGTATTTAAATCAAAATTACTTTCAGCAACTAGTTGTTTTGCTTTCTCTGGATTATAATTATATCCTTTTAGGCTTTCTGAGAAAGAGGGTAACCCCTTTGGAATAAAACCTTGCAAAGCAGGAGTACCTATATTGTTTCTGAGATATTTAAGCATTTTTTTTCTGTCAAATCCATAATTGATGGCTTGTCGAATTTTAAGTGGTAAGGCATCTTCCATCAAAAAACCTAAATATTCAGTATTCAGATAAGGCTCAGTATTAAGTATTACTTTATCTTTATATTTTTTGTTTAGTGTACCATCTTTACATAGCACTTCATCTTTGTAAGAAGCATCTATTCCAGAAATAAAATCAAGATCTCCTTTCAAGAATTCCATAAAAGCTGATTGTTTATCTTTTATAAAACTGATAGCAACTGCATCTAAGAATGGTAATTGTTCTTCATTTTCTTTTTCAAAATAATTTACATTTTTTCTAAAGACCAATTTTACTCCTTCTTTCCAGTATTGAAAATGAAATGGCCCTGTTCCGATTGGGTATTCTCGGAAATTTATATTTTCTACAATTTCTTTAGGTACAACCGAACAATACTGCATACTTAGGAGCCCTAAAAATGGAGGAAAAGGATTCTTCAATTGAATCTCAAAAGTAGAATCATTTTTCGCATAATAGCTTTCGGTATTAGCTAGAACCCAAGCTCCAGGGGAAGCTAACTTCTTGCTTATTAGCCGATTAAAACTATAAGTAAAATCGGATGCTATTACCTTTCTGTTTGCTTTTAGAAGTTCGTGATTATGAAAATAAACATCCTTTCGTAAATGAAAAGTATAACGTTTTGCATCTTCTGAGATTTTCCAACTTTTAGCAATGGAAGGGATAACTTCTAAATCTTTATTAAGTTGTACTAATCCATTAAAAAGCTGATTACAAGCCCAAATTGTTGCTTGATCTTTAGCAAATATAGGATCTAAACTTCCAATTCCGGAAGCTTGATTATATCTAAAAATAGATAAATTTTCATCTTGTGTAGGGACAGTACAAGAGAGGAAACAAAGAAAACATAAAAAGAAGCCAGATTTAGAATTCATAAAGAAAAATTAATCTGGCTAAAATTAGAAAATTATTACTTATCTCATCAAATTTACCTCTTCATTTATATAAGGAAGATTAGATAGTATTAAGTAAAATAAGTTATTTTAAATTAAAATATTTTACCATTTCCTAAATCCCATAGCCAAAAAGTAGGATTTCCTGTTGACAAATCTTGAAATTCAACCACTAAGGAATTACAAGATATTGTAGAGTCCAAGTTAGTAAAATCAGTCGTAACCTGTGAGGATGCACTAAATATAATTAGTATGGCTAGGAGGATTAGGAAACAGTAAGAGAGTTGTTTTCTTTTTAATCTGAATTTTGAGTTTTGAAGGATACTTAGTAAAATTAGAGTCATAACTTTTAGAATCTTTAGTTCTTGTGCTTTCTTAAAACGAATAATTTTAAACAAAGGTTACAAAAGTGAGATTGGTAAAATGATTTTCTACTTTTGCAGAATGAATAAGAAAGTAGCATTTTATACTTTAGGCTGTAAACTAAACTTTTCAGAAACCTCAACTATTGGACGGCAGTTAAGTATGGTTGGTTTTAAAAAAACCAATTTTAATAAAAAAGCTGATTTATATGTAATTAATACTTGTTCGGTAACAGAAAATGCTAACAGAGAATGTAGAAGAATTATTCGTAAAGCAAAAAAGATTTCACCCAATTCAAAGGTAATTATAACGGGCTGTTATGCGCAATTAAAACCAGCATCTATTGCAGAAATGGATGGGGTAGATATGGTTTTGGGGGCAAATGAAAAATTTAATATTCCAAAACTACTAAATAGTGATGTTGAAGAAGAAAAAGTACATGGATGTGAAATAGAGAATTTGGATTATCACGATTCATTTTCATTAAATGATAGAACACGTTCTTTTATGAAGATTCAGGATGGATGTGACTACCCTTGCACTTATTGTACTATTCCGCTTGCAAGAGGAAAAAGTAGATGTGACAGTATTGAAAATATAATTAAGAATGCTAAAGAGATTGCTAAGAACGGTATTAAAGAGATTGTGTTAACAGGCGTAAATATTGGTGAATTTAAAGACAAGAATAATGATAGAAATTTTGCAACACTTTTAAATGAATTAGAAAAAGTAGAAGGAATCGAACGATATAGGATTTCTTCAATTGAGCCTAATTTAATTACCCCTGAGATCATCTCTTTTATAAAACAATCAAAGAAATTTATGCCACACTTCCATATTCCAATGCAGTCAGGTTCGGATGCTATATTAGGAAAAATGAAAAGAAGATATAATACAAGGCTCTACAGAGAAAAAATTAATATAATAACAAGAGCTATACCAAATGTATGTATTGGGGCAGATGTAATTGTTGGTTTTCCTGAAGAAACAGAAGAAGAATTTAAAGAAACACTTCTTTTTATAAAAGAGCTATCTATTTCCTATCTGCATGTTTTTAGTTATTCAGAGAGGGAAAATACAGAGGCTATTCATTTTGGAGGTATTGTTAGTAAACAAAAAAGAGCAGAGAGAAGTAAAAAACTAAGAATCTTATCTGATAAATTGCAAAGAAAATTTTATCAGAGCTATCTAGGTACTGAACAAACTGCTATGTTTGAAAAAGGAAATAAAAATGGATTCTTGTATGGATTTACTGGTAATTATATTAGAGTGAAGATTCCATTTTATGAGGAATTTTTGCAAAAAAAATTAAAAATAAAATTACTTTCGTTTGATGAAAATAGAAACATACTTTCAAAAGTAATATAAACCAAAAATATGTACCCAACAATAAGTCACCTAATATTCGATTTGTTTGGAATACAAATTCCTCTTCCCATTCAAACCTTTGGTTTTTTTGTAGCTATTGCATTTTTAGTAGCAAGTTGGACTTTATCCTTGGAATTAAAGCGAAAAGAAAAGGAAGGAATTATTAAAAGCAGTAAAGTGAAAGTACTTTTAGGTAAAGGGCTTACTTTTTCTGATATTTTTTCGGCAATTTTCTTTGGTTTTTTTATAGGGTTTAAAGGGGTTGAGGCAATTTTTTATTACTCTGATCTGGTCGCAAATCCACAAGAATTTATACTTTCAAGCCGAGGGCATTTGTTAGGAGGAATAATTGTTGCTTTTATCTCTTCATCTTTAAAATGGAAAGAAAATAAAGCTACAAAGTTAGATATGCCAAAATGGATTGAGAAAGAGATTCATCCTTACGAGTTGGTTGGAAACATGACTATGATTGCAGCTATTTCTGGAATAATTGGAGCTAAAATTTTTCATAATTTGGAAAATATTGGAGAATTTATAGCTGATCCAATTGGACAACTTATGGCTTTTAGTGGACTTACTTTTTATGGTGGATTGATTGCTGGAGCAATTGCTGTAATTTGGTATGGGAAAAAGTATAAAATAAAAGCCCTTGTTCTTTCAGATGCTGCTGCTCCAGGACTTATGATTGCCTATGGTATTGGGCGTATTGGCTGCCAACTATCTGGGGATGGCGATTGGGGTATTATTAACGTTGCTAGCAAACCAGACTGGTTGACATTTTTACCAGATTGGATGTGGAGTTTTACTTATCCACATAATGTAATAAATGAAGGAATTCCTATTGAAGGATGTACAGGAAGATATTGTATGGAATTAGCCAATCCTGTATGGCCTACTCCTTTTTATGAGGTAGTTATGGCTGGTTTTATTTTTGTTTTTTTGTGGAGCATACGAAAAAAAATTAAATTAGATGGTATTTTATTTTTTACTTATTTGGCTATTAACGGTGTGGAGCGCTTTTTTATCGAAAAAATTAGAGTAAATACCGAGTACAATATATTAGGAGGTATTACCCAGGCAGAGATAATCTCATCTTGTTTAGTTATTTTAGGTTCTTGTGGTGTTCTTTTTATTTACCGAAATAGCAGACGAAAAAGAATCTAATATACTAGACCTTTTCAACATATTTCTCGTTTAACTATGTATGGATTCAGTAATAATAAAATTAATAAG
>Ga0315326_10001911_pt1 | contig 11019 bp, 7 predicted proteins | sample M180m32315metaG_FD_203457 | JGI IMG/M metagenome (GOLD analysis project Ga0315326, IMG submission 203457) | Ammonia-oxidizing marine archaeal communities from Monterey Bay, California, United States - M1 80m 32315 | ecosystem: Environmental > Aquatic > Marine > Coastal | place: USA: California... | reverse complement strand
ACGGGGGAGGTATCAACGGGTTTGTGTCTATGCTCGCTTGGTATCCAGAACATGAATTGACGATTGCCGTGCTTCAGAACTCAACGGCTCCACCGGGAGCTGGCACCTTGGCTGAGACGTTTGCCAATCTCGTTCTGGGTCCGGTACCAGAACCCGTCGCCCAGCGCTACGACGGTGCGCTTACCGAATTGGAAGGTGTATACCGTGGAATTGCACGTGGTCAGACGATGGGAGTCCGGATCCGTGTGATTGACGGTCGTCTCCAAATCTTTAGGGAGGGAGAAGAGAAGCCTGCGATTCCCGTATACATTGGAGAGCTGACCTGGGTCGATCGCGGCACGCACTACATTTTCCAGCGTTCCGACACCGGGATTGCTGAGCTACGATACACGGCCGGGTCGGCTCATTACGTACTAAAGCGCGTCAGCGAAGTGAGGTAGGGCGCTCTCCTCTTTTATTAGGAGGTTGAGTTTTCACTTAAGTATCGGCCGAGGCGGATTTTACTTTTGAGTTGCGTAGCGAGCTTTCCGCGCAAAAGGCGCAGTAGAGCTTAAAGCCTGCAGTGCAGGCTCGATTGTAGGTAGTGTGGTAGTTGGGTCAGTCCGATGGCGTTGATTCGCCCCGAGCGCAAAATCCTGATGGCACTAGAAAGTTACAGCAGTCACCGAGTTTACTCGCTGCTAGTCCAGTTGTTCTGGGCCCCGATCTTAGTGACCCAGGTAGGCGCCCAAGTCGAGATATCGGCCGATCTCCTCCCACCATCGGCTTCCCTCGAGGGACAGATCGTGGACAGCGTCTCGGGCGATCCTATCCCAGGCGTTCTGGTCCGAACGGATAGCGGGCACGAAGCATTTACAGACCCATTGGGCCGATTCGAGCTCACGGCATTACCGGAGGGCAAAAGGCTTCTGGCTTTGATGACAGCGGACTGCCGGATTACTTGGGGTCAGGTTACGGTTGTGCAGAGATTCCCTCGGGACGTCCTTTTCCGGCTCCCGCCGGCGTTTGGGGCAAGAGCTCAAGAAGCAGAGAGGGAAGCGGAGTATCGCCAACGCACGACCGGTCGACGATTAGAGGCACATGAGATCCAAGGCATGGAAGCTCGAGATGTGATGGAGCTTGTCCGCAGGTTGGCGCCCAACATGGTGAGTCCTATGACGGGCGAGGTTGGTACGACGTCCAGTTTCCGGTCTGCTCGTGGGCGCTCGACTTCGGTCCCAGACCCACCAGTGCTACTCATCGACGGCGTAAGGACGCCAGGCGCCGAAGGAATGCTTTCACAGATGCGTCCGAACGAAGTGGCAGTCATCGAGGTTCAGCCGGGTGCAGCTGCTGGTTGGGAGTATGGATCTTCAGGGGCGAGCGGTGTGATCAAAATCACCCTAAAAAAAGGACTAGCTTCAGGCGCGTCAGAACGGCCACGAGCCTCTCGGTGCAGGGTCCCTGGCTTCCCGAAAAGTTGAGGTGGCCGTCCGGAAGAGCTCCTACGTCTAGGAACATATGTTTCCTTGACTGGGAAGCAGATGCGATCCCTAGGGTAAGAATTCTCTTGACTATATATGTGAAAAAGCGTAAAACTCTCTTCTGGGATGATGTTGGGAGGAGTGGGTTCAAGCACATAGGGTCTATGTAGGAGGTCTCATGGATCTACGGACGTTCGTATTGAACACCGTGAAAGTGGCACGCAATTTTGCGATTGCGCTGGCTTTCATGGTGTTTGGCGCAGTCGGAGTAACTGCGCAGAACACCGGTACGGTTACCGGCCTGGTCCGCGATGCTACGACTTTGGCACCTTTAGCGGGTGCTCAGGTCGCGGTTGAAGGAACAGGTGTAGGTGGCCTGGTCAACAATGTTGGCCGATTCCTGCTGTTAAATGTTCCGGCAGGGACACAGACGGTGAACGTCACGATGATCGGCTACGCGGCCGGCTCGATGACGGTCAGCGTCACGGCGGGTGGTACTGCCACGTTGGATTTCGAAATTCGAGAACAGGCTTTAGCTCTTGAAGGCGTGATTGTGACCGGTACTGCCGGTCAGGCTCGTCGTCGTGAGGTGGGTAACTCCATCGAGTCTGTCTCTGCCAGCGACATTGCGGTCGCTGCGATCACCGACGTATCAAATGTTCTTCAGGGCCGTGCAGCCGGTGTTTCGATTTCCGGCACGGATGGTCAGGTCGGTTCCGGGTCCGAGATCCGGATTCGCGGTAACAGCTCGATTTCTCAGAGCAACCGCCCGCTGATCTATGTGGACGGTGTCCGTATGGAGAACGACGCTCTGATGTCGGCGGATGAAGGTGCCGCGGGGACGATGGCCATCGACGGCATCAACCCGAACGATATCGATCGTATTGAGATCGTTAAGGGCCCTGCTGCTACGACCCTTTATGGGACCGAGGCTGCAGGTGGTGTTATCCAGATCTTCACCAAGCGTGGTTCGGCGGGTGCGCCAGCGTGGACGGTGACTGTTGATCAGGGTATGCAGCGCATGGGTCACCAAGGCCCGCAGACCGCTGCCGATGTGAAGCCGATGTCGAACTACTTCACTCGGAACAACCTAGACGTCTATCCTACAGGCGACTACAACGTCGACTATCTCCTTCCCGCGGAAGGGGAGATCGGTAACGCCAACGGTCTTCGTTTGAATGACTGTGCTTCAGGTGATCCGATGTCGCAGTATCCGACTATCGACGGCTATGGTGCTGAGCCAGGCTGTCCCGAGAGCGGCTCTTGGTTCCGTGACGCGTCAATGCAGCGTTACAACCTGAGCGTGCGTGGTGGTGGTGAGACGGCGACGTACTTCGTCTCTGGCCGCTGGGCGGACGAGCAGGGCGTTGTGGACCCGCAGGGTCAGCAGAGCTACAACCTGCGCACAAACGTCCAGTTCCAGCCGATGGACGGACTGGATGTCAGCCTGAACAACATGTACACGAAGCGGAACATTACTTGGATCCCGAACGGCAACAACGCGTCGGGCCTGTTCCTCAACGTGTTGCGTGGTGAGCGTGGATACACGCCGGGCAACGACGATTCACTCGTGATGTTCAATGACATCGCGACCAACCAGTCGCAGTGGGTTACCTCTGCATCGATCGGTTGGACCCCGACGGCGAACTTCTCGCACCGTCTCAACTTCGGGATGGACTACACGTACGTCGATTTCGTCGACTTTAAGCCGTACGACAACTACGAGAACCCTCTGGGTGACCGTGAGAACGACCAGTACAACGACCGTAACATGACCTTCGATTACAATGGGTCGTGGCGGACGGATGTTATGGACGGGATCTCTTCCTCCTTTTCATGGGGTGGTCAGGTCTATGAGGAGTTCAGCTGGCGTCTAAACGGCTTTGACTCTGATTTTGCTGGTCCTGGTGACCAGCTGCTCGGTGACGGTACGGATCAGGACGTCAACGAGAGTCGCCTCACGGTCCGTTCTGGTGGATTCTTCCTCCAGGAGCAGATCGGCTTCGGCGACCGTTTATTCTTGACTGGTGGTATTCGCTGGGACGGCTTCTCTACGTTCGGTTCAGGCTTTGGCCTCGCCGCGTATCCGAAGATCGCCGGTGCGTACACCATTTCCGATGAAGCCTTCTTCCCTGACGGTCTTTTCGACGCGTTCAAGTTGCGCGCTGCTTGGGGTAAGTCCGGTCGTGCGCCTGGTGCGTTCGATGCTGTGAAGATCTACGAAGCCACACAGGCTGATGAGGTTGTTCCGGCACTCATTATCGGAAACCTCGGCAACTCGGAACTCGGCCCTGAGATCTCTGAAGAGGTCGAGCTTGGTTTTGAGGCTTCGATGTTCGATGGTCGCATCTCGATGGACTTCACGAAATACGACCAGACGACGACAGACGCACTTGTCGGCGTTCAGGAAGCTCCTTCCTTCGGTACGGAAGAGGCCACGCTGCGTAACATTGGTGAAACAACCAATAATGGATACGAGGCGGTTCTGAACGTGAACGCAATTCGTTCGGATAACATCGACTGGAACGTGAACTTCTCGTACTCGTCCAACGAGTCTGAGATCACGGACCTCGGTCCTCTCCAAAACGCTGGCGGAAACCTGCAGCTTGGGTTCCCGATTGGTGTGGAGTACGATCCAGTTGTGATGAACCCGACTGCTGTTGGGGCGGCCGAATCTACAGAACTGGCCGTTCTAGGCGTCGTATTCCCGCAGGAGATCATTGCGCTCGGTACTCGTATGACGTTTAGCCAAGCGCTAACCCTGGACGTGCTGTTTGAGAGCCAGGTTGGTCACTCGCGGACAATCGGTATCGGTTGGGCCACTGCTCGTCGCGAGACGTGGCCTCACTGCTTCGGTATTCAGAACGAGTTCAACGCCAACGGCAGAACTAACCTGACGCCGAACCAAGTCGTGACCTGCGTACCTGGTAAGATTGACTGGGGTGCGTGGACACAGGATGCGGACTTCATCAAGCTCCGCTCGGCTTCGCTGTCATATCGTCTTCCGGATGATCTCATCCCGGGAACGCGCAGTGTGAGCCTCTCACTACAGGGTAAGAATCTCTGGCAGACAACTGACTACCAGGGCCTCGATCCTGAGGCGACGGACCGTGGGCTGGATCGCGGTGAGTATGCGTTCGAGTACTACAACATGGCTCCGCCGAGGATCCTAATCCTCAACATGCAGGTGAACTTCTAATGCGTAACTGGACGAGAAGGGCCGGACTTCCGGCAGTGGCCGCTTTTGCGGTCGTCCTTTCCGGGTGTGACCTTGAAGTTCTCAACCCGGGAGCTATCCAAGACGCTGACGTGGTAACTCCTGAACTCATGCCAGTGCTCGTTGCGGGTGCCTCGGCTGAGTACAACGATGTGCAGGATGGCTACGCGTTCGATATCGCGCGTCTGAGTGACGAACTTGCTGGTACGGGATCGTATGGCTCAACGCAGGATTTCCGGACGGGTTTCTACACCGACCAGGACGCCGAAGGCGACTGGGAGCAGATGCATGAGGCTGCTTGGGCCGCCGGTCAGGCGTGGATACGCTTGCAAGAGGTCCTAGGGGGCTCTGAGAGCTCCTCAGTTCTCGGTGCACGTCTCTTCGTGTACCGTGGGCACGCCTTAATGCGACTCGGTGAAGCATACTGCAAGGTAGCCTTCGACATTGGTCCGTCTGAGCCTCGCTCGTCGGCCTTCGCCAAGGCTAAAGCTGCGTTCGATCAGGCTTATACGATCGCTAGTGCCGCCGGTTCAGGGGCAGATCAGTGGCGTCTTGCAGCAAAATTGGGTCAGGCCCAGGCCGAGTTCGGCATGGCCGTCGAGGGTACCGGCTCGTGGGCGACTGCTTCGGCTGCAGCCGCGGCAGCGATTAGCGAGACAGGCATGACGATCGACTTTGCTGATAAAGCGATCTATGCCCAAGGTGCCAACACGAACCTCTTCTGGGTTGAAACGTGGAATCGCGCCGAGGTTGGCGTGTACCGTACTCTGGCTCAAGCTATGTATGAGAATGAGGCGGATCCGCGCACCAAGTTCACGAAGTGTGGTGAGTGGAAAGACTTGGCGTCTGCTTACCCGGACAACATCCCGGGTGGTGTGCAGAAGACAGGCAACTGCGATGGCGATGGTTCCGGTGCCCACCAGGGCGCAGATGGGGACCACGCGCACTATCGTCAGGATGTCTACGACGACCGTGGGTCTGACATTCCGAGGGCTTCGGCTGTCGAGATGTACATGATCATGGCTGAGGCTGCCCTTCAGGGTACGCCGGACTACGCCACGTTCATTGGGCACATCAACACTGTTCGTGCTCACCATGGTCTAGCTGCCCTCGCTACTCCGACTGCGATGGGTAACCTCAATCAGTGGCCGTATACCGCTGAGGACGTGACGGGCGCGAATGCCGCCACGGCTAACGCGATCCTTGATCGTGAGAGGTATGCGAACCTCTGGATGCAGGGTAAGCGCCTGTATGACCTCGAGCGCTGGAACCACCCGTTCCTGACGTCCGATGGTTGGATTACGGGTAGCACTTCTGTTGCGGACCGGGTGTCTTGTTTCCCGATGCCCCGTAACGAGTGTCAGCTTAACCCGAACCTACAGGGTGACCCGGCCTGCGGTTAATATGACCGGGTAGTATTTGTAGGGTCAGTATCGACGGCCCCCATCGGCAAGTTGCCGGTGGGGGCTCGTCAATTCTATATCGTTCGTGTCCAGGTTCAGTGGCCTGCAGGAAGGGAGATTGTATGGTCGGCGGCGCAGCCCTCGAAGGTCAAAGACCGTCGGGTCGTGAGCCAGCTGCTGTGCTGTATATACGGGCTGCAGGATGTCGTATCCCCGTATGTCTGATCGCGTTCTGCATCGCTATTGGGACATTGTTAGAACCGGTGGCAGGGCAGACGCTGCGCGGTCGAATTCTAGACAGCGAGACGAGAGAGCCGGTCAGACTCGCGTATGTGGGTCTGCTCACCGAAGGTCAGAGTATGGCGGTTGCTTCTCTGGCTGATACAGCAGGTGTTTTCGAGATCACTGCCCCTGTCCCCGGCCAGTATTTCGTCTACATCTCACGATCTGGGTATGAAACGATCATGGACGGTGTATTCGAACTCGGTAATGAGGGTGAGTTAGAAGTACAGATTGGTATGAAGCCACTTCCGATTGAACTCGACGAGTTGGTAGTCGAGGCTGAGTTAGCATCTGCGAGTTTTCTGGAGCGAAACGGTTTCTACGAAAGGGCGATCACAGGGCGCGGCGTTCTCATGCTGCGGGAAGAGATAGAGCAAGTTTCGATTGATAGGGTCACCGACGTGATGAGACGTATTCCTCTTCTTGACATCGATGAGTCACGTCCGCTTGCGGGTCCGCAGGCCATGCAGAATCCGGAGATCCAAGTTGTACGTAATGGTCAATACTGTTCTCCGACTTTGTACATTGATCGACACGTGGTGAACTCGGGTAGTCTGGGGGCAGTGAGGCCGGATGACTACGTCTCTGTGGCGGAGATCGAAGCGATGGAAGTCTATGCTCGTTCGAGTGAGGTGCCCGTCGGCTTCGACGAGATCAACAACTGCGGCGTGATCCTGATTTGGACACGAACTCGCTGAGCATGCTTTTACCGACCGCCCCCGCCACCCTCAGTATTCGTTGGCTTTACCCGTTACAATCAACGCGACGGTGGCGACAGCACCAACGATAAGCCCTCCGATGATCGCAGAAGTCGTGCCTGCATCGAGTCTGCGAACGAGTAGCCCTCTCAACTCTGTGATCGGGATCAGTCTGGTCTCCGTCGTTATGTCGTCGCCTGAACCGTTGCTTCCGACGAGTGAGAGTGAGGACGGCGTCCAGGTAGCGTCGAGCACGTTGTCATATTGGATCACCTGCTCCTCGGTGCCATCGGAAATCACGATTCCACGAAGGTTGAGAGCCTCACGTTCTGGTTGGGTGCGAGGCACCGGCAGCGTAGTCACGCTGAAGCAACCTGCGAGGAAGGGGAGCGAGAAAAGAAGGACGGAAAGTCGGCCGGTCTTGTTCATACGCAGAGCATGGTGCTTGGAAGTACATCCCGAGATGGCGCGAAAAACTGCTATGCAGCGCGATCTGGCGCAATTCTGTCTGGTCTTTTGAAATCTGAAGTGTTCTTTCATTGCTGGGTGAGACACGCCACTGGGGCTTCCTGATCAACCCTGAACAACTCTTCAAAAGAGGTCGACTGATTGTCTTCGTGGGGGCTTCCTGGAAGCCTCCCTCAGCGGTTGTTCATGAGTTCTTTGATTTGGTGCAGCGCGGCATCGACCTTGAACTGGATACCTCGGACTCCTCGCTCGACCGATGCACGCGTTGGGTCACCAGAAACACCGCTGTCAGGAAACCCGCCACCTGGAGCAAGCTTATCGGTTCGGATATGTCGGGGGTCTACAGCCAGAAGTTGTGAAGTGTCTGAGATCCCTGCGTGGCCCCCAATTGTTTCCGAGGTCTCCCCCTGCTCTTCCAGCCACTCGCGGAAGCCATTATTGGCGTAGTAGTCTCCAACGAAGTGAACCTGGGCGGACTCTGAGCCCCATTCTTCATTGAGTATCTGAGCCACCTGCTCCATCCCTCTCTGGTTTCCACCACTGTCGCCGATCATGACGATGTCGGTGAAGCCGTGCACCGCGAGGCTGCGAGCCGCGTACTCGAGCAGTTTCGTATAGAACTCCTCGGGGAAGGTGATGGTGCCGGCTTTCGACAGATGGCCCCTGGTAGGATTATTGACGTCTCCCTCAGGCACATAGGTCACCACCGGGGCCACAAGGGTGTTTCCTAGCTCCCGTGCGATCATTGCCGACGCGTAGTTCACGATGAACTTGTGTTTGCCGAGCACCATGTGTGGTCCGTTTTGCTCTGTGCCAGCAGTTGGGATGATGATCGTGGTTGTCCCGCTATCGATAGCGTCACGCACCTCGGTCCACGTCAGCTCTTCCAGGAAGACTGAGGGGAGGTCCAGACCTTGGGCTAAGATCGGGGAGACTCCAGTGAGCGTCAGGACCATCATTAGGAACGAGGTGCGTATGAACTGAGTTGGGCGGATCATGGGGAAGGTCCAGTGAGTGCGTTAGTGAAGCGCGAACATACGGTTCAAGGGAAGTAAGCAGACTAGGTGGGCGGATCGCAGGCTGGCAAGCTCCTCAGCTTCATCCGCAGGACGTAGCGCCCTGGTTGGATCAGTTAGACCCGCGCTTACGGTTCTCAAAGAGCCACAGGCCACCGCCGCCCATGCCCAGCACGACATCGTCATCACCGTCTCCATCTAGGTCTGCAAAGGCCGGCGCGGCGAAGCTTATCTCACCAACGTCCAGCTTAGTGGTCTCCACGAAAGATGGTGATGACTGCGAACCGTCATTCCTGAATAGAACGACGCCTTGGCCTTCCGATCCGACGTACATGTCTAGGTCACCGTCGCCGTCTGCATCACGAAGGACTGGCATGCTGCGTCGCCCGATGTCGAAGTCACCATACTCGTCGCTTACGAGAGTGAACTCCGCACGATCTGGTGTGCCAGTGTTCTCGTAGAAATTGATCGTGCCCGAGCTTTCCCCTACGAACAGGTCCAGGTCACCGTCGTTGTCGATGTCGCCAAGCGTGGGCGTAGCGTTCCGCCCACGGGAGAGTACGATCGAGGTCGAGTCGACGAAGTTCAACATCAGTGAACCGTCAGTGGCATCGTTTCGATAGATCCGAAGTTGATCCGACCACGTACCGACGATGGCATCCAAATCACCATCAGCATCTAGATCTCCAAACGCGGGAAGGAGATGATACCCTCCACCAACATCAAATTCTCCATCGTAACGGAAGCTGGGGGCAGTTTCCGACCCCTCGTTTACGAGCCTGTAGAGCTTGCCATTCTGGGTATCGTTCTGTTCGATCTTATTACCCACGAGAAGGTCAGTGTCCCCGTCGGTGTCTAGGTCGACCGCTATTGGAATCGTTTCCGAGCCGAAATCGATTGTAGACAAGAAACGCGATGTCCGGTATTCGAATAAGCCTGGACGTGACTGCTCCACATAGTAAAAGTTGTCGGCGGTCGTTGTGTTTGGGTTGTATGCTCCACCAAGAACGCCCATCAGGAGGTCTTGGTCCCCATCCCCGTCAACGTCACCGAGTGTCGGAGCGTTATAACCGCTGGTGCGAAGCGGTTCTTGTGTGGGGAAGGGAAGCGGCTCGCCGCGTAGATTTGGACGTGTACGCGACCCAGTATTCTCGAGAAATAGGATTCCTGGCTCGAAGTAATCTCCCCAAAACAGGTCCTCGTCCCCGTCATTGTCGACATCGCCGAGGGCCATAGTGTTTGCACCGTGCAGACTGCCGATCTGGGCGACGATTTCAATGCCCTCGAAGCGATCGCTTAAGAGCTCAAATAGAGGAACTCCGTTGACATCAGTGCCGGTCTCTTCATATCGGGTCACGGTGCCCTCGAGCCTTCCGATTAGCAGGTCCATGCGCCCGTCTCCATCAATGTCGGTCGCGTTGGGGATGTTCTGTCTATCGGAGAAGATTGCTCGACCCTCGGTGTCCCGAATCGTGTCTGCCGCTTGCACGAAGCTCGGAGCTTCACGGGTGCCGTCATTGCGATAGTAACGCACATAGCTGAACGGCTGCTCAGCCAGAAGGTCGTGATCACCGTCACGGTCGAGGTCGACGAATCGATACCATTCTCCGATCTCGAGGTCTTGGTAGCGGTCACTGCGCCACTGGAATGGGGGGTCCTCCTCAGGCACATGTTCGAAAAACATGACGTTCCCCGAAGTCTCCTGAACGAACAGGTCTTCGTCTCCGTCCCCGTCGATGTCAATCAGCTGCGGCCTCGGAATATTGAAGCCACCTAGGAAGGGCTGGTCGATCAGTTGGCCGGTGGCGTCGGTCACGGGGATGCCGGTGATGTGGCGATAGTAGCCCTCACCTTCTGGCGCTGACCCAAAGGTCGAAAAGGTGGTTGTACCCGGCACTGATGCTCTTCCATCCGGCATTGAAGCGCTGGGGACACCGGATGCGCATGCCGTCATCGCTGCGAGCGTGCCTAATGCAAAGACACCCCGTAGTGGGCTACGCCACGCGGCTCGGCATCTGGCCTTGCCCGAAACCTCACGCTTCAGAAAGGGATTCACTTCACTCAGTGTCCGGACGGTCGGGATGTAGCAGACATGCCGGCCGCATACCTACCGACCTCGATTACCGCTACGACTTCGTGAGTTTTCGTGTCGATCGCTACCACGGTTCCTGGGCGGCTATCTCCGCCATCGGCTGGGTGGTATGTCCCTGCGACGTTGCGCCCGGAGACATACACGGTAGAACCATCCGGAGAGACGGCCGATCCGTGAGGTTCCGCAAGTCCAGGATGTGTTATGACATCTGAGATGGTCCAGTTCCGGGCGTCAACAACCGTTACCGTGTTCTTTGCCTGGTTCGGGATCCACACGGAGTATCCATCGGGGGTGAAGGTGGGATGCCACGGTTGACCGCCGACGTCGATCGAGTTTGCGACTCTGGGGACGTCTCCACTGAGGTCGAAGATCAGTAGGTC
>Ga0315326_10001907_pt1 | contig 11039 bp, 7 predicted proteins | sample M180m32315metaG_FD_203457 | JGI IMG/M metagenome (GOLD analysis project Ga0315326, IMG submission 203457) | Ammonia-oxidizing marine archaeal communities from Monterey Bay, California, United States - M1 80m 32315 | ecosystem: Environmental > Aquatic > Marine > Coastal | place: USA: California... | reverse complement strand
CGATTGATGTTGGTTTGTTCTTAGGCAGCATGACTTGTAGCGGGAGTGATTGATTTCGTGCTATCAAGTTAGGGTATTTTTCAACGACGATTGGAAGCTTCGAATTGCTGTCGAGATTGCGGAGAGTTACAGCTAATCCACGGCTGACCTAGAGTGCAAGTTTGATATAGGACAAGGGTTTGAACTGCGGTGGATCAATTGAACTCGGGGCGGATTAGCCGTTTCTCTCCACGCACTTGTTCGGCGTCTGAGAAATTAATCTCAACTTTTCTTACCTTCGCACAACCGGTAGGAAGTGCAGAAGGCGTCAAGGCGATAGTTGCCGATGCGTCTTGAACCGATAGAAAACTCGGTCGTGGTCGCTCAAAAAGGGGACAGAGATTGTTGAGTCGCTGATAATCTTCCAGCCATGTACTTCTTTCCAAGAGCCGGGTGTCATGTCAAACGAGCACTCTAATAGTATCTGCGGTCCGTATTCTGCTCCCAGTTGCATTATGAACAGTCCAGCCTCAATCGAGGCCTGTAGCGATGTAGCAATAAACTCGTAGGGAGTAAACACAGCTTCAATTGTATAGTTTTGATCCATCGCTAAAGAGTAGTCTTCGGCCGTTGACAAATAGAAGGGACTACCTCCAGTTGTAGTAGAGAGCCAGCCCTTAAAATTGGCGGTGTTTGACGAAGCTGCAACAAGTGGAACATTAGTGTTTTTTATCACTACAAGATCTCCCGGAGGTGTTAACGTCTGGCCTCCTCCAGTAATATCCAATGATAGTTTCTGGTAATTTTGACCATAGGTATAAACTCCATTAGCCTCAACCTCCCAATTAAAGAAATCTCGATTATGGGCTGAGTGAATGATCATGTCGTTGTAGAGCATAATGAGATCTGTCATTCCGCCTTCGACGAGCTTTGTCAGTAGATCTTCCCCGGAGCTATAAACGGCATCAAGCGTGTATGCTTCGACAAACTCCTGAATGGCCTCACAGTCAAATAAGTAGTTCGCTTGCTCGACCTTGTTGGCGATCATGTTGCTGCTGCTCAGCTCATATCGCATTTGAGTGATGTCTATGCGCTTCCTAAGTATATTTTCTAGAGATTCATCTCCATTCAATAAGATTGGGTATTGGCTGTTTTCATCCGTTGCCGTGAAGTCTTCTATGTTCCAATTGTCAAGACTATAGCCTCCATTTGGGAGGTCAGATGCGATATAATATGAGCAAAAAGGTGCGAAATTGACGAGGTCAGGTAAGGATGCCTTATCGCAAGGCCCTCCGAAATCAATGCAGTCAATTTTCCTTCCGGCTGTTCTTACCCAATTGTTTAGCATGATAAAGGAATCCTGTTGACTCAACAAACCTTCTATCATTCCACCGCCGCCGCCGCCGTGTCCACTAAACATCAGCAAGATTCCCGAAGCCGGGTGCTGTAAGTAGATATCCTCAAACAAAGAGCTCAAGGAATCCCGCAGAAACCTACTCCGAGCCTCGACCATAGAGCTTTCCGGCATACCAGCGTAAGAACGAAACACGAAGCTCTCTCGGTGTTCGACCCATTCTTCTTGAGACATTCCCTCTTGGGTAATATGCGGGTTAAACTTTTCACTGAAAGCATAGGCATGAACAGCTTGTCTTTCCTGCCAAACGATAACGTCATATACCTGTCCAGAGGATGTCGTTTTCGGCTCCATGGCCGAAGTTGCTCCCCCTCCATTATGCACAAACCCGTAGAAATTAGGTGTTACATTTGCTATCCGGATAATGACGTAGTGATCATTTCGGATAGGCTCCGCCGCCGCAGCCACGGCAGGAAACAAGAAAACAAGAAACAAATAGACAACACGTATTGCTATCACCCTTAATATCATGTTCATACTAAAAATTGAATTTCTCCAGAGAGACTTCTTAGTTGCGTACATCATTATTATAAACAAAAAATCGCTGTTCCTATGGGGCGATGGGGGTTCTCATCGGTTTAACTAATGATTCGTCGTTTCTTGATCTGCAAGTCCGTGAATGGTGCGAAGTATTTGTATCGGAGTATTCATTTCAGTCATTTATTTTGTGCCAAACGGCGAAGTCAGACGCGGCACTTGTCGCCTTTGTCTGAACTGCTTTAATATGCTTATTCATCCATCTGGAATCTTTTTTAGTTCAAGTCTTAGCTCTGTGACTTTGGGGCACATCAGTATCGTCTACGCGTCAAAATCGGCGGCATAAGAATTTTTTTAACGTTAATATCTGATAATCAGCATTACTTATTTCCCTGGGAGCCTGTCAATTTTGCATTTCCATTTACGACGTTAAATACTGGATCAAATTTCGGAGTTTAAGGTCTTTAATCATAGCATAACAGGAATCGGAGTTCTTTCTGATTTAGAGGGACTTCAGGAAAGCGACGATTGCGGCTTTGTCTTCGCTGTTGAGTTGAAGGCCTGCGGCCTAGTACTTGGCTAGACTTGGGTCGAGCGTGTCTGATTGCTTGATACCGGTGCTGTAGTGCTCTACAACCTCATCGAGAGTTGCAAATCGGCCGTCATGCATGAATGGGGCTGTTAGGGCTACGTTACGGAGAGACGGAGTTTAGAACTGGTTTTCGTCGGAAGCTTTGCCAGTGAACTCGCTACGGCCTTTGTCGGCGGTGGGAGCGAGGCCATCGGCGTAGCCTAAATCGTCGGCGACGATCACGATCACGTTCGGTTTGTCTTGAGCGACCGTTAAGGGTGTCGCCGCTAGGCAGATTGAAATAAGTATAGTTTTCATTTGAAGAAAGTATCTTGTCTAAATGTCGGAACGTTCCGAATTGATTTGCTGTAGGAAGAGCTCTTTTAAGCGGGAAAGTCTTTCGGGGTGCTGGGCTGCGAGGTTGTGACGCTCTTCGTTGTCGTTCTTAATATTGTAAAGCTGGAACCTGTCTTTCTTTCTATCGATTTCGACCAGCTTCCAACCGTCCTTCGAAATGAGAGCGCTGCTGCCCATCCGGTTGTTCAGGTTGTAGACGAAAACGAAGTCGTGGGATTCGTTTTGTGGTTTCTTCAAAAGCGTGGGCAGGTAGGAAATACTGTCTTTGCCGGTCGGCGGTTTCGTTCCAACCAAGTCGCCCAGTGTCGCCATGAAATCGTAGTGGGCACTAAGGATATTCGTTTCGGATCCAGGAGCAATGCGTCCCGGCCAGCGAACGATCATCGGGCACTGCATGCCTCCCTGATAGCCAGAGCGCTTGAGACCGGCTCGTCCTCCGGCTCCATCGAACACGTCGCCGTTGTCCGAGGTGCGCCATTTTTTATCATCGAGATTGGCCTTCTCGCCGTTGAACAAGATTTGTTTGTGGAAGGCCGGTTTCGGACCGTAGTACAATTCGTGTCCATTATCGGAAGTGAAAAATACAACCGTGTTGTCATCGATACCGAGCGACTTAAGTTCGGCGATGATAAGGCCAACGTGATCATCCAGCATTTTGACCATGGAACCGTACTTTTTCTCGGCTAGCGAGAGCGATTCGTTGTCCACGAAATCCGCGTGAATTTCAGGAATGGCGACTGGTCCGTGCGGTAGTTGAGTTGAGTGATAGATGAAGAACGGTTCGTCTTTGCTTTCGCGCATGTACTTCAGTATCCCATCTATAAATACATTTTGAGAATAGGTCTTTCCGCCAGAGCCAACGGGTTCGTCGCCTTTCTCGGACATTTTTCCGCAGCGCGGATCGTAGTTGCCTTCGAGTGCGAATTTCTCGCCATTGCGCCACAAATAGGGCGGGTAGAATCCATGGGCTCGTTGGTGGTCGTAGTAGCCTTCATGGAATTCCCAACCGAAACGTTCAACGCGTTCGGCCCACGTTAGGAAACCACGATCTAGCTTTCCAAATTGAGCTGTGCGATAACCTACTTGTTGGGCGATCTGTCCAAGGAATACTTCTTGTGGATGAATCGGATGAGCCCCGGCTTTGACCTTGGCCATTTCCTCTTGATATTCCACTTCGGTGATCTCCCCGGAGTCACGCTTGATAGGGAGTCCGGCTTTGCTGTGCCTCCAGCCGCCCATTCGACCGTCGTGTAGTCCCGTCATGAGCGTCCAGCGAGCGGGAGCACAGAAGACGCCGCCGTAGTAGTTGTTGAACTTCATTCCCTCGGTCGCTAGGCGATCGATGTGCGGGGTCTTGATCAGTTGCTGACCGTAAGCGCCTAATAGGCCGGGGCCCAGGTCATCGGCGAAGATGAGAATGACGTTCGGCTTGGCGTTGACTTGCTTCGATTCGGTGGCCGCTACAAAAAGTGCCGCGACCGCTAGGATGAGGGAAGATGTTCTATTCAAGTGGAGGTTCATCGAGAAAAATTGGCTTTGCTTAGTCAGTGCTGACTCTGAAGAAAGCATTCATAGTCATTCAGCCACTGGGAAACGTGCAAACGAAATGATGATCGCCCGGTTCTGAGGGAGCGGTAGAATGAAGTGTGTTCGAGCAAATGAAAGCGAGATCTCGGATCTGAACAACGCCTTTAGTAGTGAATACATGAGCTTTGTAGGGGGGCGTTGGCTATTGGGTAAGATTTTGACGAATAACGGAGAATTGGCGTGCTTTGAACGTCTACTCCACAACTCGATTCAAAGGTTGCATAATTTTCCTCGTGGGATGTTGGCCGCTCGGAGATTGGCAGATACCTTCTGAGTGATTGTTTAGACGGCGTTATTGCAGGTGCCAGTCGGGGGCATCGGCCATAATGCTGGCATTGATTTCGAGGAGTTTGGTTTTGAGCGTTTCGACGGTTTCGGGCAGCACTTTGGCGAGATCGGTAGTTTGATTGGGGTCTGAAATTAAGTCGTAGAGTTCGTAGTCCTTGTAGCCCCCTTCTTTGATCAAGGGAATCCATGCTTCATCGGTTTTGTTTGTAGAAGAAAGCTCTGGATTGTCCCGCTTGGCGACGAGGGAGTATTTGCCATCGCGTATCGCTACGATGGGTACGGATCGGTGAACGTGCCAGTAGAAGGGCTGTGAACGAGTGAACTCTGCAGGGTGACCCAGTAGCAATGGAGCGATGTTCGCGCCGTCGAGGTGACGATCGGTAGGGCGATCGAGATCGAGGAGGGAGCAGAGAGTGGGAAGGATATCGACTAGGCCAGTGGGTGTTTCAAGGGTTTTGCCTGCGGGAATGGTTCCGGGCCAATTGAAGATTCCAGGGACGCGCAGGCCGCCTTCCCAATTGACGCCTTTTTGTCCGCGGAGGGAACTATTGCGGTTGCGCAGGTAAGAGCCGTTGTCGGAGGCATAGATGATGAGTGTATCTTCAGCGGGAGCTACCTCGTCGAGTTTCTGCTTTAGTCGAGCGATCGCTCGATCCGTGTTGTCGATGGTGGCCGAGTAAATGCTAGCGAGTTCCGTTTGGCCTTTAGGAAGGCCTTCGCTATGTTTTAGGTTTTGGTTGAATTCGACGATGTCATTTGGAGCAGCAACTTTTTGGTGAGGTTCGTGAAACCAGACATTGAGGAAAAAAGGGACGTCGGGGTCGCGATTGTTTTCGAGCCAGTCGATCGCTTCGTCGACCACGATTTGGCATGAATAGCCTTCGATCTCGCCGAGGGCTTTTCCATTACGAATGAAATTCGTCGGGTTGCGGTGACTGGGTTCAGCGTTGTTTGCTGTGGCGAACCAGTAGTCGAAACCATGCTGGGCAGGGGTTGGTTTATAATTGCTGTGTCCTTTGAAGGGCAGGCCTAGATGCCACTTTCCGATATGGGCGGTAGAGTAACCCGCTCCTTTGAGGATTTCGGCGATGGTAATTTCGCGTTCAAGCAGGTGCGATTTTTGGGTTTGGTCGAAAATCCAATTGTAAACGCCTGTCCGGATGTGTTGGCGCCCTGTTAGCAAGGTAGCACGAGAAGGGGAGCAGACTGCGCAACCTGAGTAGAAGACTTCGAACTTGGTGCCTTGCGCGGCGAGCGAATCGATGGCGGGAGTACGGACTGGACCGCCATAGCAACCGAGGTCGCCCGAGCCGAGGTCGTCGGCTAGCAAAATGACCACGTTAGGGCGGTCGGATTTCGCTTGGATGGAAGTCGCGAGTGTTGCGATTAGGAAGGCAGAAAGGGTAGTGAGGAGTTTGATACGCATTAGACTGGGATGTTCTTTGCGATCAAATTGAAGTAAATGAGGTCGAGGGCCAAGGGCTAAATTGGAGATGGTGTGGGAGGGCTGGGGTTTTGGGTTGGACAATCGAGTCCGGAGGCCTCGATCCATCTTCTGAAAATTGATCCAATTATTTTTTAAATCACGGAGTTCACAGAGGTACGGAGGAATTTGGTTTTGAGTTATAAAGAACCTTATTTGATCCCGCGCTCGTGGGATCATCCTAGCGTAGCGGTGACGTTTTAATAAAGGAATGACTGAGGATTTAGTCATTGAACCCGCTGAGCGGGACCGAGGAGCCTTCCCGCCTTGGCGGGACGAGCCATTAAGGATCCGGCTACGCCGGAATAAAGGTTTTCGAAATGACTGGGACCTGCTCTGTAAGGACTTTCTTGATATGGCCGATCGGAAATCGGCCGCTACCATTTTGTTGACTTGGCTGGGTTTGGTTAATCGTTCCCTTTGAGTTTTTTGAGGGATTGGGCCCATGGATTGGATGGGTCGAGTTCTGGGGCTTCTTCGGGCGGGCTTTCAATTGTAGCTGCGACCTTCTTTTCCGTTGGTTCTTCCTGAATTTCTGCAGGCTCGGGCTTGGGCTCTAGCGCTACTGTTACTGGAGCCGTTGGAGTCTCGTTAGTTTCGGCTACTTCGCTTTCTGGTAATTCTGCGGCGTTCTCTTGAGCGGCTTCGCGTTTGTTGTGGGCTTTTCGGGCGGCGGCTTCTCGGGATTTGTCCTTCTTGCTTTTGCGTTTGCCTTTGACGGGCGCAGTGGGGACAGGAATTGCGTCGGGGTCCCAGTTCTCAGGAATGAAGCCTTCGATGCGTTCGCGGTCGAGGGTTAGGTCGTGACGCTTTTCGATGAGCTGAAAGTGTCGATGTTCTTCGACGGTGACGAAGCTGATGGCGGTTCCTGGTTCGCCGGCGCGACCAGTGCGGCCGATGCGGTGAACGTAATCGGTCGGCGAACGGGGAAGGTCGTAGTTAATGACGCAGGGCAGTTGCTCGATATGTATTCCTCGGGCGGCGAGGTCGGTCGCCATGAGTACCTGTGTTTTGCCGTTCTTGAAGTTCTCCAATGCTCGAGTGCGCTGCTCTTGCTTGAGGTCGCCGTGCAGGACGGAGGCACGGATGCCTTGTTTTGTGAGCTTGGCGGTTACATTAGCGGCGCGGCGTTTGGTGGCGACGAATACGAGGACCCGCGACCACTCTTCGGTTTTCAACAAGTGGCGTAGAAGAGCGGTGCGTTTGTCTTGCTCTACTTCGATTGTTCGTTGGGCAATATTCTCGGCAGGTTTCGATGCGACTTCGAGTTGGATCATTTCGGGGTTGTCGAGCAGTGTATCCGAAATTTGAATTACAGCCTCAGGAAAGGTCGCGGAGAATAGAAGGTTTTGTCGTTTTGCGGGAAGGAGCTTGAGGATGGCATTGAGCTCGTCGGCAAATCCGAGTGCGAGCAGGCGATCGGCTTCGTCGAGAACGAGCATATTGATCTGGGAGATGCTAACGGCTTTCCGTTCGATCAAGTCCAGCAATCTTCCTGGAGTGGCTACGATGATGTCGCTTCCGCCCTGAGCTTTTTCGATTTGGGGGTCGATAGATATGCCACCGAATATGGTTAGGGTTTTGGGAGGCTGCGGCATCGCCTGACCATAATCTTGGATAGCTGCTCCAACCTGGTCGGCCAGTTCGCGTGTTGGGACGAGAATGAGGCTCTGCTCGGTTTGCTCGTTTTTCAGAGAGTTGGCGTATCGTTGGAGCATCGGGAGGACGAAAGCAGCGGTTTTACCTGATCCTGTCTGAGCTGCAGCCAATAGGTCTCTACCTTCTAGGACGAGGGGGATGGTTTTCTCCTGGATGGGCGTAGCGATGTCGTAGCTGAGATCTTCAAGTGAGCTTAGAAGGAATTCGGATAGTCCGAGTGAATCGAATGACATAAGAAGGGAGTGGTAGGGCGTTTAAGCTGTCGCAGCAACGGCAAACTCTTGGAAAAGCGCGAGCCGAGACGTTTCGGAGCAACGTTGCGGGTTGAGAAGGGTGGATCTAGGTCTTCGGACTCGGTTGATTGAAGTTACCCGAGTTCTCTAAACCTTACTTGCCCTTGAGGGCTTTTAGTACGGCGTGGAATGGGCTTTGTTCGAGGGAGGCGAATAGCTCGTTTTGGGTTAGACGGCTTCGGCTGAGTTTTGGGGACGCGATACCGCAGAGGAATCGGGCGTTCTCGCGGGGTGTTTTAAAGCCGATTGGGCGCTCATCGAGGAATCGATTGATTTGATTTTGCTCGTTGGAATTTAGGTTGTGTTCGGCGCTACGGATTCTATCGGTCTTGCCGGTTTCGCAGTGACTGCAATGCCCGCATGGACTTCCGAGGTCTTCGCCGAAGTATTCAAGAACCGCTCGGGTTTTGCAGGAATCGGCATTGAGGAGCTCGATTACCATTTGGGTGCGTTCGATGTTGCGGGTTTCGTTGCGAAAGACCTTGTTGCTTAGGTTTTGGGCGACTCGGCTCGAGTCTGGATGCTGTAGCAATCGCATACCCTGCCGCAATCCGGTCACTCCGACTTCAAGTTTGCCGGTCTCTTCCAGATGATTGAAGGCTTTGACAATGCGGTTTCGGTCTTCGCCCAGATTGGAAGCGGCTGTATCCAGGTTAATGTAGCTCCATGTTTGTTTTTTGACGGCTTGGTCGAATAGCTTCCCGAGGAAAGCTTGGCGACTGGGATCGTATTGGGCGAGGATTTCGCTGCGGGAAACGAGATAGTTGAATTTGTATTCACTGTAGAACGGAGCGGTGAATTTGATGATTCCGTCGAGTTCTAGATAGGTGAGGAGTGTGCTCAATACGAGCGGTCGAATGTCAGTAAGGTGAGATAGTTGATAAATCGAAATGTCGAATTCGGTTTCCTGGGAAAGGATGAACTCCACGAATGCATCGATGCTTTTTTCGGTGGGGGTGTCGCCGTAGATAAAGTTTTCCAGAACGATTAGGTCTTCATTGGAACCAAGAATTTCGCAGTGGGAGGGCGAGCCATCACGCCCGGCCCGGCCGATCTCTTGCGAATAGTTTTCTAGGGTCTTGGGGAGATTAAAATGATAGATATGGCGTATATCCGATTTGTCGATACCCATTCCAAAAGCGATAGTCGCGACGACGATTCCGTTGGTTGAAGCCATGAACCAATCTTGGATTTTACTTCGCGTCTCGCTTTTCATACCAGCGTGATATGCCTTCGCTGGTTGGTCAGCTTCGCGGAGGGCCTCGGCGACGCTTTCGGCGGTCTTTTGTAAAGTGACGTAAACGATGGTCGGACCGGCGGGCGATCCGGCGAGTTTTTTTTTGAGCGTCTCAATCCGGTCGAGAGCAGGGGTTGGCGAGAATTCGAGGAATAAGTTGGGGCGGTGAAAACCGGTATTGACGTAGGCTTCGGGAGGGATTGCAAATTCGCGGCGAATATCGTCGACGACGCTAGGGGTTGCCGTGGCGGTAAGGGCGAGGATGCGTCCAACTTTCAGTTTTTTGGCCGCAATGGAAAGCTTGAGGTACTCGGGACGGAAATTGTGTCCCCACTCGGAAATACAGTGGGCTTCGTCGATGACCATAAGCGAGATGGAGACATCTTCGATGGAAGCGAAAAAGCGCTCGTTTGAAATGCGCTCGGGGGCGACGTAGAGGAGCTTTAGGTGACCGTTGTTGAGGTTGGTGTAGACCTGGCGGGTTTCATCGGCAGTCAGGGACGAATCGAGTCGGGCGACAGGGATCGAGCGCTCCTGAAGGAAGTCGACTTGATCTTTCATCAATGCGATCAGCGGGGAAATGACTATGGTTAGGCCGGGAAGCAACAGAGCTGGCAGTTGATAGCACAGGCTCTTGCCACTGCCGGTCGGGAAAACGGCGAGGGCTGAGTTTCCATTGAGGACTTGGTTGATGATACTCTCCTGCCCTTCGCGGAAAGCGTCGAAGCCGAAGGTGTTTTTGAGTGTATCGAGTGGATTGGTAACAGACATCTGGAGGACACTCGCAAAGGAAAGCGAGTAATGGAAGAGTGGAGTCGTTAAGAATGAAGGTAAGGCTGTTTTTGGGGATTACATGCGAGTCGCTCCCGTGGTTATGAGATGATTGAATAAGGCTAGGGTGGGCGAGGATTTCGGGAGTTAGGAACATTGCTGTTCTCGACAACGAGTCGGTTTAGCGCGTTAACGGTTTGATCGAAATGCAATCACAGTCTGAAAATGAAGAGGGGCCCGATCGGTTTATTTCAACCGAGCTTGATAAGGTGCGCTTAGACAAAGCGGTGAAACGCCACTTTGATTTGCCATGGATAAAGGCTCGAACGTGGATCGACACGGGGAAGGTCTTTCTTAACGGGACTCGTATTACCGCCCACGAATTTGTTGTTGCTGCGGGGGATCGCATTGAGTTGCGGATGAGTGCTCCGAAAACACAGCCCAAGTCGGCGCTCGATCGGAAAGAGATCGTGATGTTCGACGAGGATATCGTCGTGGTGAACAAGCCAGCGGGGATGATGACCGTCCCTCATCATTCGAGCGAGGAGACGGAAACGTTGGATCGTTTGGTTCTCGATCACTTGCGGGTCCTCGATCCGAAAGGGCGTCGCAATAAGGTCAGCCTGAGGGTGGTTCACCGGATCGATAAGGAAACGAGCGGCTTGGTCGTGTTCGCTCGGACGTTCGCTGCGCAGCAGGCATTGTCCCAACAATTTAGAGCTCATAGCATCGAGCGGAAATACTATGCGATCGTGCATGGGAAAATAGCGGAGCAGACCATTCGTTCGCGACTTGCGAGGGACGCGGGCAGCGGTATTCGCGGTTCGGTTCCGGAAGGGCGCGTAAACGCGGAAGGCGAGGAGCTCGGTCGGATAGCGGTAACGCATGTCGAAGGGGTCGAGCGTTTGGACAAGGCGAGTTTG
>Ga0315326_10001904_pt1 | contig 11049 bp, 12 predicted proteins | sample M180m32315metaG_FD_203457 | JGI IMG/M metagenome (GOLD analysis project Ga0315326, IMG submission 203457) | Ammonia-oxidizing marine archaeal communities from Monterey Bay, California, United States - M1 80m 32315 | ecosystem: Environmental > Aquatic > Marine > Coastal | place: USA: California... | reverse complement strand
TTCAAGCAACACCCAACTCTTCATCAAGGCACAGGAGAATGATTTGTATGGACTCATCCTTGTGACTTGGGATTCAACAGGGGGAGAAAACCCTCCCAACAATTGCAAAATCCCCGGTGATGAAGGTCGATGTGTCCCCTACTTCAAATCGGTCGATACGAGTCAATTTGAGAACATGCCACCCGGTATCCCATTCATGATGGTCAGTGACCAAGTCGGCGAACAAATTCGCGATGATGTCGTCAATGGTGAAGGATTAATTCGAATGATTGTGAATGTTGACAATCAAGGCGAGCGTGATGTCAAAGCCCCTTGCGGTATTCTTCCAGGCCAAACGGATGAGATGATTATTTTCGGTGGACATCACGACACGGTCTACAACGGACCTGGTGCCGTAGATGATACCTCAGGATCTGCCACTGTACTCGAATTGGCCCGCCAATTCGCCAATATGGCTGAGAGTAAGGGTGAGCCGTATTACACCATGAAGTTCTGCACATGGGGTGGTGAGGAGGAAGGATTGCATGGCTCCAAAGCCTACGTTGCATCCTATCTTGGACAACTGCAAGAAAATCTTCGATTATACATCAATCTAGACATGAACCATGTCGACATTGATCTTGATACTCGCGGTAACAGCCTGTGGATGTTTGGTAACGACGCTCGCGATATGAAATACATCAACCAAATTGTTGACCAATTCAAACAAGAAAATCCGAAGGGTTTGGCTGACAGGTACACAATCAACACGCAAACCCTTGATGGGGCAAAAGGGGCGAGTGATGGAATGCCGTACAATTCTGACCACGGTCCTTTTGTCTATGATATTCAACAGCAAGATAGTGATGAGCGTGGCCGTGCAATCGTCTGCTATGGGTCCGGTTCTTGGGAATATCATACATTCCATGACGATATGGACCGCTTCAACGAAGAATCTCTAGCAGTCAGTGGAATCATCTACGGGTCTTACGCTGCTTGGTTGGCATGGGGATGATTGTATGGCTGCACGTAGAGCACACGCCAGTCACATCTTGCTGCGTCAGAAATCTGATGCGATTCGTTTGCTTGCAGAAATTCAGACCGCGAGGAAACCTCTGAAAACATTCCAAAAGGCGGCCAAAAAATACAGCTCATGCCCAAGTGGACAAAGTGGCGGAGATCTCGGTTGGTTTCACGAACGTCAAATGGTTCGGGAATTCAGTGCCGCCTGTTTTGAACAGCCTCTCAAAGAAGTTGATCGGTTTGTTAAGACTGAATTCGGTTATCATTTGATTTGGGTTCACGAAAGAGAGGAATGAGGTGATACTGTGAGTACAATCATTGCTGTAGAGAATTACAAACTCAAAGGTAAGCATGGCGTATTTGATTATGAGAGGGAAAAGGACCAACCCTTCGTTGTCAGTATCTGGGTAGTTCTCAAAGAACCGGCGAGTGACGATGAATTGACCTCAAGTGTGGATTATGGGTTTCTCCAACGAACCGCACACGATATTATCGCTCGTGGAGATTCAGTCATGATGATGGAAACTTTGTGTGACAAAATCATTGAGGGCGTCTCAGGGCACCTCAACGTTGCTGCTGTCAAAATTAGAATTGAGAAACCGGATGCCCCTATGCCACACAATGGAGGCTTAGCGGTTGTTGAGCGTACTTGGCCCGAAGGTCAAACCTTCTAATCAAGCACCAACGAACGCTAGAATTGCGTCATAATCTGGCTGCACACCAGGATTTTCACCGACCCACTTCCACATCACATCACCGCTTTCATCAACAATGAATACGGCTCGTTCACTTGCTGTGTATCCAGACATTCCAGCGAAATCATGCAATGCAACACCATACGCCTCGACAGTTGATCGGGTGTAATCGGATAGTATGGGGAAGTTCAGACCATTCTTTTCTGCAAATGCAGCATTTGAAAATCGTGCATCGACACAAATCCCCAATACAATCACATCGGCATTGTTCAATCGAGAACCGCTTTCCTCAAATGTGCACATCTCTGTTGTGCAAACACCTGTAAATGCTGCAGGGAAGAATGCGAGAATTACTTTTTTCCCTTTAAAGTCCGAACCATTGACCGTTTTATTGTTCTGATCGAGCAAGCTGAAGTCCGGGGCATCATCACCGACGTTTACCATGTTTATCCGCATGGCGACCACGCTAAGAACGTGCGCCTATTGGCCCTAGAGCATGGGGTGGAGAGAGGTCGTGTCTGCAGAACTCGGAATCGTGATTATTACCACCGCAGATTGTGCACACTGTATCGAATTGGAGGCCTTGCTCAATGAGGAACCATTGGAGGTGCCAAGTCTCTGGATTGACAAGGGGGAAGGTGACGAATTGTTCGCCAAATTCCCACTATTTGCGGCCTCAATTGATGTTCTACCCTGTGCAGGAATCTTTTCTCGTAATGAGGGGGAAGTTGTGATCCGTGCGGCGACACCTGAGCGCATCAAAGAAGCCCTTGCCAGTTTGTGAGTTAGCGATGACTTCTTCCGTCCTCTAAGAGGACGGAGGTACATGGAGGAGGCGCTGAAGCAAGTTTTCGTCCCGATTGTCGCCACACCTGGTGGCGAGAAAACCCAACTGGGTGTATTCTCTACTGAACAGGATGCTTGGGACGTGATGCGCGCTTTCTTGGCAAAGGCTGGTGCTACCGATGTGGTCAGTGGCAGCATTGTTGCATGGGAGATTGATTATGTCGGAGAAGAAGGTTCATTGGAACTAGCGACCTTTGATCGCAGCAATTGTCCCGTTTGTGACGAGTTGTCATTCTGGGTTGAAGGGGACAAAGATAGAGCCCGATGTTATTTCCAAAGGTGTGGAGTCTGGATTGAACAAAATGCCTACGACCCCAGTCGATGGGATTGTGGGTGGCCCTCTGCGAACTGGAATAAGCGTGCTGAGGATTACGAACAGGCCTACAAAGGACTGGTGGCTATGCGAGCACAATCGGCCTCGGCAGGCATGACTAGTCGGATGGCTTCTCGTGAATCTTGGTTGGATGAGAAGGATCGTGAGAGGCGAACCATCCAGCAAAAGAAATTCGATTCAATGACTGACGACATCACTGAGTGATTGTATGGTTGGTTGGATTTCTGCCATCATCGCATCGATGTTTGGAGTTGGAGAAACCATCGAAGAGATTCTCGAAGAGGAATGAGAATTACAATTACCACGCCAAGAAACCAAAACATGGCATTCTTATTCCTCTTCATCAGAAGATTCCAAGGACTCAGCATACCATGTTTCGAGATGCTCAACACGAGCATCATCCAATCCGAGATTCTTGGCCTGAAGTGTGAGTAATTTCCTCTCGTTTTCAGTGAGGATACCATCATCCATTACCATGGCGTAGGCTTCGAGGTAACTCTTTTCCTCTTTGGTAAATGCCTCAGGCATCAGTATGATGACGATGATGTTGATTGTGTTGTAGATTGGTTTTCGCATGACCATGAGTGGCACACCGATAACGACCCCGCCGGCCCAACCCCAACCGGTCAATGATTCCATGAATTCGGTTCCGATTAGAATGGCCACGGCACCCACGAATACGAAAACACCCCAAGACATACTTCGGCGCAATTGTTCATCGATGCCGAGAATGTCATTCTTGAGAATTGCATAACTGAACATGAATCCTTCAAACATACCCGTCAGCAAGATACTGAACATGAACCCATACAAGCAGTAGAGATAGATTGGGAGAAGATCACCTTCAATGGATGCTAAATCGGCTAAATTGAAGTCGCCGAATTTCGCCGTCATATAGACCATTGAAAACACCATCAAACCCTTGATGACCGCTTTGCCGGTGAAGCCGATGAAAAGGGCGCGAGCTTCGTGAGCTTCGTCGTCCATTCCTTCTTCATTTTCAAATCGATTCCATGCACCCCGCATGAGAAAAGCTGCGGCAATCGCAGAAAGTGGTGGTGCTAAAAGAAGTAGCTTCCCAGCCGTAGAACTACCGGGGACAAACCAAGAATAAGGCAAGTATTCCTGATTTTCGATACACGATGCTTCGATTGGAGCCGAATCTGGACCGTATGTCACAACTACATCTCCTTCGGTAGGGCACTCAATGTGGTAATTGCCACCGAAGGCACCCGCAGCACTCCCACTGGAGGACAAAAGGGCGCCAATGATTACCGCTGTAATCAGTGGCAGAGCCCACCATAGATTGTTTCTGATTTTTTCATTGCCCATGAAATCCAAGCGCTTGGGTGGGTAGAAGGATACTGTGGAGATATACATGAGTAGACACAACAACGAACAGAAATACCATCCAATTCGATAATACTCCATGTATGGTAACATGTCAGCACTGAACGGATATGTGTTGTACCACGAGGCCATAACACGATATCCTTCAGCGAGAAGAAGGATCGCCATGAATCGATTTTCAGGTGCGTGACTTCGAGCCTTGAGAATCAATGCCGCCAAGAAACACAGTACAATCAATGTCAAAATAGAGAGAAAACAGATAAAATATGTGAGTCCCAAAGTTTCTCCAGTCTGAAAATTAACCTGAAAGAATTTTTCCCAATAGTAGGGTAAGAGGGGGCCCATACCGTCCAGTGCCATCGCAGGCTCGTTTACCAGTATTACCAAAAACTTACCCTACTGGTAAATCAACAAATCACATTTCTTCGATGGGGATGATTCCCACCGCTTCACATCCGCGCCTTAGGTGATCACGCGCCAATTCACTGAGGATGAGGTTCTGAACGTTGACAACACCTTCCTCGATAACGTAATTGTCACGGTAGAATCGATTGTAATCAACCGCCAAAGCACTGAGCCATGCACAGAAATTGTGAGGAGCTGCAGAATCAATAGCAGTCTGTAATTCATCATTCATGTAAGCCATTCTTCGAATCAAATCGGCAGCCGTCCCTGAAAGTCCTGTTACATCCAACCCCACTGAAAGATCGACTTCGCCTGCCTTACGCTGAATCGAGCATGCCCTCGCATGACTATACATGATGAAAGGAGCACTGTCGGCCTCAAGACTAAGGGCGTCTGCCCAACGGAATGTAATGCCTTTCTCAGGGGATATTCTAGCAATGTTGAATCGTGTTGCACTAACTCCGACCGCTTCAGAAATTTTCATCAATTTCTCCTCGGGTAGATCAGCACGGATTTCCCTAACTGTTTCCAAAGCGCGTGATTGAGCCTCATCCAACAAATCATCCATGAACACTACATTTCCACGCCGTGTACTCATCTTGCCGTCAGCCAATTTGGTGAATGCATAGAATACCACTTCTGGCGACTTGATGTCCAATTCGTCCAAAGCGATGCAAACCTGCTTTGATTGCAATTTATGGTCCTCCCCAAGAATATTCAACAAACGCACAGAACGTGTCCACTTGTGCTGATGGTAAGCCAAATCCCGAGTGGCGTAGAGGCTGCTTCCATCACCACGACGGTAGTAGAATTGTGTCGATTTCCCCTTGACACCTTTACTTTCCAATTCCAAGTAATGTGCCCCATTTTCGGCCACGCCATGAAGTTCAGAGGATTGCAATTGATCCATCAGTATCTCAACACTGCCATCAACAATGAATTTTGATTCCTTGGTGAATGAATCAAAGGCAATCCCCATACGACCAAGCGTTACCAACATCCCATCAAGAACTGGCTGATATGCGGCTTCAAATCTCGCGAGAATGTCTTCATCAGCATCTTCACTCTTCTGAACCAATTCAGTGACACCTGCATCGACAGCAGAATCTTTCGCCTTCAACAAATTTGCAGCCTGATACCAAAGAACACGCGCATGATCTTCTTTGGCAGAATGAGGTGATTCCTCAATCGGGATTTCACCTTCTGCCAAGAGATTGTGGACTTGATCTTCGTCAAGGTTTTCAAGCGCCCAGCAAAGAATGCCTACCTGTTTCCCCATATCATCAACGTAGTACTCAGATGTGACCTCATATCCTGCTGCACGATACATACGAACGAAGGTATCCCCTAGAACTGCATTTCTTGCCCGACCAACATGGAACGGTCCATTGGGGTTGGCCGAAGTGTGTTCAATCAGAATTGAGCCCTTCGATTCAGGTGTCTTCGACAATTGGGCTACCAACCAATCCACCGAAGCGCGGATATTCACATAGGGGCCAACGGCAACGGCTTCACCAACATCCAGTTCCAAGGCATTGGCAATTTGTTGAGCCGCCGCATCAGGTGAACATCCCAGTTGTTTGGCAAAAGGGAAACAAGGCAAGGCGAGATCACCTTGACTAGCCTCCTTGGAACGTGATAACATCTTCTTCCAGAAATCACCTTGAATCCCCACTGAATTCATGGCCCCTTCCATCGGAATAATTACTGCGTCAATCAATGCCTGCATTTGATCAACTCCAAGGGTAACGTAACAGGGCAGCAAGACCGCCAAAGGCTTCCATGAGAGTATCCCCTTCTTCAGTATCTCTGGAAATTAGTTTGACAGTACTTGAGGAATGGCCGGCCATAAGTGTGAACTCATCCATGAGTGAAATTGTGTTGTCAGGATCTTCCCTAACTTGATCTGATGCCGCCCCACACGATGCGCATTTTGGAATTTCCACAATATGACCCGTAGTAATTTGCCAACCATGTTGGCATTGCCTACAAGTGTAAGCTTGGCGTATTTTTCGCAACGCTTCCGAAAGAAGAAGTGTATCGACTGCCCCTTGTTCTAACGCGCTTCTGACCATCGTCTCACCATAGGTTGCTTTTGGATGCCGTTGCATGATTTCAGACAGAAAGCGGTCGACCAATTGACGTTCGGCATCCAATTCAATTTCGTGCATCAGACCCCCGGCCCTCTGAACCAACTCACGCAATCCAGATTCGTTTGAGTAACCAACATCAAATGTCGGTCTACGAACCAATTTTGCAACTTCATGATGGAAAAATTCTCCTTTCAAAACTTGATCCTTGGTCGCCCCTGGTCCACCGATAATGATGCCTTCCATATTGTCCATCAATCCAAGCCAGTAATCACTTGCATGTTCGGCTGCTCGTTTGAAAAATTTGTGAGCATGTTCTTCAATCAATCTCTCGAAACGCTGTGCAGATTGCCCACCTTGACGGTGCTTTCCCATGATGTTGGACTGCATTTCTTCTTGACAATGGACCGATTTGCCACTTGCAAGTCCATAGGCTGCTTCACCACGGTCAATGACGAAAATCCCATAGCAAGTTTTGTCGATCAACATATCTTCCAATTGTGTGACCTCAAAGGTGCTATCACATCGATAGCGGAATGATCGGAACGGTTCAGGTGGTTCATCGAGAACAATGGTTGTCATCCGAGTCTTATTGTTGCCCACAATAACATGGCCTGTGAAAATCGCAATACCATTTGGAGGCGTCTCCCTCATATTATTGATTGAAGATATGGCCGACTCTATCGCATCAGAAACGTGTTTTTTAGTTTGTTTGGACTTGATATTGGATGCCTGGCCAAGTTCTTGCGATAGTTGCTGACGCACATCATGTATGGCACGGTCGGGTGGAATTATCACGGTCACAAGTTCTGTACCCATGCCGCGCATATTACTCAAATCATCCAACGCATTCCTTGCCTTGAGGCGACGCTGCTGCATCTCAAGTTCCTCGGACATTGCGCTTCCTCAACCTTGGCGGTGGCTCGGCCTTCATCAATCCTTCCGGCGGCGTAGCCGCCCTGAAGGGAAGGTGTCATGAATCGTCACCGATGCGAGTACCATCATGGCAGCCCCCCTCGTCCTCGCACTTGGCGGTAGTTTACTGCGCCCTGAAGAAGATGAAAGACATGCGTGGCTTTCATCTCTGGCAGACCTCCTATCATCTTGTGATACATCGATTGGGATTGTTGTAGGGGGTGGAGCTCCGGCTCGGGAAGCCATCGAACTTGCCAAACCGGTTCTCAACGATGTTACCGCCCTAGATGAAATTGGAATTGCTGCCACACGTTTGAATGCGGCAATTGTTGCCCAAATACTGCAAGGTGCTGATCTCGATGTTTGTGCAGGCATCCCCTCAGATGTTGTTTCTGCTGCGAGAGGGCTTGAGGCCCACAAAGTGGTCGTCATGGGTGGGACAAGGCCTGGACATACGACTGACAATGTTGCGATTCGCTTGGCAATTGAAGCGAATGCGGCTAGATGCTTGATTGCCACCAATGTATCCCACGTCTATTCCTCCGACCCTCGCGTCAACTCAGATGCTCGAATTATAGAATCTATGAACCTCTCTGAATTGCAGGAAATAGTCGGCCCCCCCATACACGGGAAAGCTGGTGGTTCCGGTGTCATTGACCCCATTGGTGTACAAGCCGCAATCGACAATAATCTACCATTGGCCGTTCTTGATGGAAGAGATTTGGGTCGAGTTGCAGATGCATTGGCCGGTAAACCCTTCATTGGGACACGTATCGAGGTGGGGTGAAGCATATGGCAAACAAGCAGAAACTCGCCGATCAAATCCGGTCAAATGTTGAGATTTCAAAGGCGGGTGAAAAAAAGCGTAAAGGCGGAAAGACTGGTTTGCCTAAATCGGCCAGTTCTAGTTCCTACGTTGCACCGCATCGCCATTGTGCCATCTGCCAAACACCAGTTGCACTCAGTCGCGACCCACCTGTATGTGGAGAAGTGAAATGCTCTGACGAATATGATAACCGTCAACGACAAAGGAAACGCTGGAATATCCTTCTATACATTGCCCCAGCGATCATGGTTGGTGCTTTGGTATTGCAATTGATGGCGAATGGTTAGGTGGTGAAACAATGACAATGATGGTCCGAATCATGTCCTTACTCCCATTTGCCACAGGCTCGCTATGTTTGATTTTGGTACTCGTATCCTTATTCGGGTTCGCCTCAGGCACCATTGAGGATGAAATTCCAGCCCTGCCGTGTGTTGGTGTGCAAGAAGAGTGTGCAACAGGAATGTCAGAATCTGACCTCGATGTCCCTTCTGCATTCTTTTTGCTGGACGTACACCTTGAAATCACGATGGAATTGGACGATAAGGCATGGATTGGGATTGTTGATGCGAAATATGCCGATGAATGTCCACCCGGTGAGACCGGATTGACCAATTGTACAGCATCACAGTACCAATTTCTGGCCGGTGGCCCAGATCATAATGGTGCGATTGGACACGACTTAGAGCCCGGAAGCGTTCGTTTTGTAACAGGAGGCGATGAAGGAGCCATTGAGTTACAAGACAACGATGTTTCAACTGAATGGTCAGTTCACCTTGCAACCTGGGTCGAAGTCATTCTCGCACTTACTGGAATGGGGTTGTGTGCATCAGGTATGCACATGGCCTTCCCGATGGTTGCAAAGGTGCGCAAGGACTGAGCCGGTGCGTGGCTTTCAAGAACCGAATGCAGGTGGGATGTATCATGAGCGAATTCTGCTGCGGTGGATGTGGAGCGAGCATCGATATTGGTGGATTGGAGCCAGCAGTTGCTGAGCGCAAGGTCTACTGCGTTCGCTGCGGCCATGTGACATCCATTTGATTCAGACTGAATCGTCGCGCACATGCCAGTTCTCAGGCAAAGAAAGTGGGTCAGTTTCACGCAATTGACCAATCCTCTGAATAATCTCGAATCGTAACCTCTCGATTCCTGCTGATTCGGTTGCACTGATGACCAAGTGCCCGGTTGCAGGATTTCGAATTTCAGGGAGGGGGCCGTCTGGATTCTCATTCAATGCAGCCTCCATCTCACACACTGCTGCCCATTCAGCCGGATCGATATCCCCAATGAGGTCGCCCTTTCCATCAATGACAATTAGTGGAGTTTGTGGCAATAAACTCGCAACTTCGTTCAGCAAGTTTGTTTGTATTTCCATACTGGTCCCGCCCGATTCGGAGGGGTCCATCAAAAATAGACACAAATCGCCAACATGCTCCAATGCTGCAATCGCTTGCATCTCGATGTGGTTACGCTCTTCCATAGGACGGTCCAAGAGCCCAGGTGTATCCACGAGTTGATATTTCATTCGCCGATTGGTGAAATGTCCTACATGCAGCTGTTTCGTGGTAAATGGATAAGCTGCAATCTCCGGCTTACCAGTCGACATCGATGCGATGAGGGCTGATTTACCGACATTGGGCGCACCAGCAACAACCAAGCAGGGCTCTGTTGAATCAATCATGGGCAGTGCTCGAAGTGTATCACGTGCTTCTCGAAGAAAGTCGAGGTTTTTCTCAATTCGACCCATGATGCTGCAAATACGTCCGTAGGCTTCCCTTCGAGTTTCATGCATAGGGGGTAAATTGACCATTCTACGCAACTTTTTGGCGTTTTGCTGGGAGATTTCTACGCACTTCTGAGCTGCCCACTGACAAGCACCCAAACTTTGTCGATAATCATCACAACCAACCGCGGCTTCGACCATGGCCACATCAAATGAAGACATCTTATCGAGACTTGGCCAACGTCTGACCCATTCTCGAAGTGTTGCAGATAGTGAATCACCAGCAGAACCAACCATTCGCGTCATTTGTTTCCGGGTTCGATATATTCGATCTCTGTCAACAACTGCATCGCCAGCCTTCTTCGCCTTACTGAACGCCTTGTCAAGGAGCTCTTCAACCGTCAATACGGTTGGAATATTGCGCCAAACGACCGAAGACACATGTTCCCCTCACCCCTACGGCTGCGCCCATCCCTCTTCAAACAAGGGGCTTGGAGCAACCCATCGGTTCAAGAGCCAGCGCTGACTGGGCAGTCCGATTCCAATGCCAAATGATTCGCCAGACCTCCCAGAATGGGCACTCTCGATTTGGGAGGCGCTCGGCAAGCCCGAAGTATGCGAAGACGTACTGACTGGACCTCTGCTTGACAGGCGAGCAGGAATGCGACGAGATGATTTGGTTGAGGTACTACTCGACGCTCGGTCGTTGGCAAAGGGTGCTGAAGAATGGGTCAGAGGGCGCTTGATTGGGACCAACAAAATGAGTGTCGAAGTCCTTGATACCGATGGAATTTACCGCTATATTGCGCGTGACGTGATTGTTGAAGTTCGCTTAATTGCACATATGAGACCCGCTTACATTGATG
>Ga0315326_10001901_pt1 | contig 11056 bp, 7 predicted proteins | sample M180m32315metaG_FD_203457 | JGI IMG/M metagenome (GOLD analysis project Ga0315326, IMG submission 203457) | Ammonia-oxidizing marine archaeal communities from Monterey Bay, California, United States - M1 80m 32315 | ecosystem: Environmental > Aquatic > Marine > Coastal | place: USA: California... | reverse complement strand
TTGTATTCATTGACTTTAACTATGGAACTCCAAATGCAAATATTCAGCAGGGAGATACAGTTCAGGTTAGTGGTAGTGAGATCTATACAGTCATTACAGGTTCTTATAACCAGACATCTAGAACTCGTGGAATAGTATTCTGTGCGAGGACTACTTAATGGCAAACTATTTTTTAACATATCTTACTACAGCACAGACAGGTATAGGTGTAACAGATAATGTTGCAACCTTATCAGCATTTACTAATGAAGTTAGTAATGGAACAGTACGTCTTGGAACTCTTCCAAATAATAACTATATAATAAGATCAGCAGATGCAGGTAAGCGACCTGTCACTGGTCAGTTATTCCCACGAGGAGTTTACAACAAATGAGCATTCATCAAGAGATCGCCGACGCATTTGAAACTTATGTTGCAGAGTCTGAGAACTTTGAAACAAAAGGAGTTAAAGCATCTGCTGCAAGAGCACGTAAGGCACTTACTGAGATAGGTAAGTTATCTAAAGCAAGACGAGCAGAGATTCAAGACAAGAAGAATAGTTTGTAATAAATATATTTGGGAGACTATCTCATCTAAATGTTATTCCAATACGAGGGCACAGGAAGTTTGCTCTCTTTGGGCAGAGTTGATTCTGTTCAAAGAGCGGTGTATTCGTATAGCCGTTTTGGATCTATCTACACTTATGATGAGTTAGACTACGGAAGTATTACAGATAGTCATGATGGGTTTGAAGATTACGGAGAGATAACTGCTTATATTGAGCAACCATATCAGAAGCAAGACTTTGGTACAGTAACGTTTGACACTGCTGGTATTCCGATGGGTGGATTTAAACCCGTTGGTGCTGCTGTTATACGTACAGAAGTTAAGGCAATTGGTGGAATTAACTTCACTCTATATGGTAGAGCGGAGACCTCGGTAATATTTGCCGAGATGAATAAGTTCCTAGACTTCCAAGGTCTAGGTATACAGAGGATCACTTTGACCGAACCAGGTCAAGGTGTTCTTCCTGCAGTCGAATCGGAGGGACTAGAGTCAAGGGAGGTAACACCACCTTGCTCTACCCTCCATTTGTCACTTTCAGGCAAAGCAAAAGCAGAAGTAATATTTAATGTAGCAAGTAGAGTCTTTGATTTTGTTGGAGAAGCAACTGATAGAGCATCCTTTAGTTGGACGCAAGCTGCTGACTCTGATATAGCAGATGGATTTAGAAGTGATGATTACGGAGCACTAACAGAACCCGTACTCAGAACAGAAGATAGAGGAGATATTACAGATCTTAATGATATTCCAGCATGGCATCCTGCCATTGATGATTGGGGTCTCATTACAGAAGACGAGACTGTTAAGGCATACGGTCAAGGATTCCTTAAAGGTGGTTGTGAGCATTCATTCAGTCCCGCATCCCACGTTCATAATCAACTTGAAGGATTTAATGCTAGTCCTCCTAAGTTCCCAAGACTACTTGGTACTGCTAGGGATTATCAAATACCAACCCATTATGGTTACGGATTCCTCCGTGCAATGGGTAATCCTCGTGTCCAGATTAGGATGCATTACTTCGCCGATGGTGGAGTTGATGAGTACCCAACAAGACCTCGTGGTGGTAAACTATTCGGATTCGGTGATGGTGCAGAGTCTACCCTAGTACTTAATCAGGGTGGTGGATTCTCCAAATTTGGTGGTGCATCTCCATATGCACAGGTTGCAAATATTGTTGGTGAAAGTAAGGAAGACATTCTTGTACAGGGTGGAGCAGATTATCTTGTTAAGTTTAATCCTGAACAGAGAATGTTCAAGGTTATTTCTACGACAGAACTTGCAAGAGCATGGCATTATAGTATTGATTCCATACTCAATGTTGAGGGTATTGACTTTGGATTCATTGATGAGTCACCTATACTTACTGATGATCGTGGACATATTCACGGTGGAACTGAATATGCATGGGAGATTGAGACATATGGTACGTTAGATCCATACGATGTTAAGACCCCAATGGGTCTCTTCAGAGTTAAGTCTGATGTTAAATCTTCTACTCCAAGAGTTAGAGCATACACTAGTGAAGATCCAGGATCTGCAGGTCATATTGATAGGATCATTGGTACTGCTAAGATCTTTGTTCTACCAATTCATATTGGTAAAGGTGAACTTAATGTTAAGGGTGATTCACCTTACGCACAATCTCCTGGAATTACAGGTAAGGGTTCAGCATTCGCCTTCTCTAGTACAGCAGAGGCAGTTGCATTTGTACCTGCTAAGAAGGATTCTCTATGGACATTTGAGGGTGAACTTGAAGAGTCAGTTGGTTGGGAGCATATCACAACTGGTACTCTATTCGGATGGAGTAGTACAACTAATGCATACTCTGCTACTGAGGAGACACCTGATCCATTATTCAGAACAACAGGTGAAGGATATGCAATTGCTTCTTATGCACATAATGGTTCTGGATCTCTACCTACTATTGGTGGTGCTGCAGAGAGAACCACTGCTGCATACAATGAGTCTTCCTTCACAACAGGAGTTCGCTGGTCTGAGGATTGGGGATTAATCTCCGAACCTCCATACAGTGTCAGTGCTCCTGCAACTATTGCTCAGTTTGCTAATACAGCAATTAGTACATACGCAAATAGTATTGCATCTTCCTTCGGAACTACACCTCTTGTTGAGGATTGGGGAACTCTCAGTGTAGATAGTGAAAATGATATAAGAACACATGATCGTGGAAGTCTGTTCCCAGATATTCCTCTATTACCATTTGGTAAGTTTGAGTTTACAAGTACAACTACTGAGGTTCAATCTCCTGGAATCACAGGTGAAGGTTCTCTATACAGCTTCGTTGGTTCTGGTGAGGCAAGAACCAATCTTGTATCTGGTGACGGTCTATTCAAATTTGAAAGTGATACAAGAGAAGCAACTGCACCTGCACCACACATTGGTTCTGGTTCTCTTTACAGTGTTGTTGGTGGAGCGGAAGCATACGTTGTTCTCAACGAAGGTAGAGGTCTATTTGATATTAGTGGCAGTGCCTTCCCACAAAATGTTGCTTACGCACACGAGACTACAGGCAGACTATTTGGATACACTGGTTCTGCTAATGCATACGCTGCTCAGACATCCTCTCAAGGTATCTTCAGAATTCAGGGTACAGGTGGAGAAGCAGTTTCACCTGCAGCATACGTTGGTGAAGGTGTTCTTTGGAGTTACGTATCAACCACAATTGCTACTGTTCAGGTTGAGGTTGGTGGAACTCTATTCAGTTACTCTGGTGGAGTTACTGATGTTAAACTTGGTTATGGTTGGGAGACCATTGAGAAAACTCACCTACTTCTTAGAGGTAACGCAGGTCTATTCGTTCTACCTAAGCACATTGGTGCTGGTACATTCCATCTTCATAGTGATACTAGAGAAGGATTTGCTTGGTCTCCATACATTACGAAGGGAAGACTCTTTGGATTTGGAGATGCTGCAGAGTGTACTTCAGTCGAGGCAGAAGGTCGCACATTATTCTCCTTCAAAGGTGCGATTCCAACACCTCTACTTACATTCTCCGAACAGAGATTTGTATCTGCAAGATTCCTACCAGACGAAGCACTATCAATCTTCAAGCTTCGTACTATTGGATCTGGTGTTGCTTACTTACAACGTGGAACTGGCAACGAAGCATGGACTCCTTACGTTCCTCCAGGATCAGGTAGCATATTTGGATACACTGGTTCTGCAGAATCTACCAAGGTTGAGGCAGAAGGTAAGACTCTCTTCAGCTTCGAGGGTGCTTCTGCTGATAGTAAGGTCACTAACAATATTGGTAGTGGTCATCTACACAGTATCATTGGTGCAGCAGAATCTTACACTGCATCTATATTTGATACAGCACTATTCAGAATTCTTGGTTCTGGTTCAGAGGCTACAGAAAGACCTGTTGTTGGATTCGGAAGATTACCATCCGCAGGTGGTGCTGCAGAATCTATATTCATCAATGCTCTTACAGAGGGAACTTTATTCTCCTTCGAGGGCAATGCTGGAGAAAGAGATGCTCATGCGTTCAAGGGATCTGGATCTACTTCATTCGTCAGGAATCCTGTTGGGGATGCAACACAAAAAGTTACAAGAGATTTTGTTGGATCTGGATCTCTACCTGCGACTGGTGGTTCTGCAGAAGTTGCAGCATTCGTTGGTGCAGCGAACGGACTGTTCAATATCGAGGGCATCTCGGACCTTTCGAGGACCAAATCTTTTGTTGGTTCTGGATCTATACCTGCTCCTGGCGGTGCAGCAGAAAGCGTATCGAATGTCGAAGTCTCTTACGTTCTCTTTGACATTAGTGGTGCTGGTGAAATTAGTCTTGCACCTTCTGTTATTGGTGTTGGTGAAGTCAGAGTTGGACTTAGTAATGACGGAATACCTGGAGATGGATCTAGAGGTATTACCGTATTCAAACTTAGAGTTCTTCCTGGACGTGGACTCAACGGTGCAACTTACGGATTTGCAGGAGCACTTCAAGAATCCTTTACACCTGCACCACACGTTGTTGAGGGTGAACTTAATGTTAATACACCTGCCGATTCTGGTGGAGATGAATCAGAATACATTGAATTTGAGAGCGGTCAACCAACGAGAATCATAGTTATTTAAAACACTAAATAACTATTAAGCGCATTTTCTAGATCCCTAAATGGCAAATACCAAACGGGTACAACTGCGTAAAGGTACGGAGGCAGAACACTCCACATTCACAGGAGCCCAGGCAGAAGTAACTTTTGATACTACAAAAGGACTCCTCCGAGTACATGACGGTTTAACATTATCTGGTGTAGAGATTCAAAAATCTAGACTAGAAGATTTAAACAATTCACATAATGGGAATGTTCTAATGACCAACATGAAGTATTTTGTAGATACTTCAAGCGGACCTTTTACAGTTAGTTTACCAGCTCTCCGTTACTATGGGGATACAATTCACCTAGCCGATTCTAAATATACTTGGGATATAAATAATCTTACAGTAAATGCAGCAGGTTCGGACCAAATTAAAGACAGTACTGGGTACATCGACACTTTTTTAAACTGTGACGTTGCTGGTGCATATGTTGAACTTGTTTGGGAAGGGACTTACTGGAGAATGTTCTAATGAATTTATCTAGAATGGAAGCTGGCTCTAAGTCAGTTACACAATCAAACGACTTTGTTGTACATGGTCTTCGCAGAGATGCGGATGGCATGCTTCGATATACAAAGGTTAGTTCTGGAAGTACAGATGTTGCTGATTTCCACAGATTGGATGGGACTCAATATCCAGGGTTCCTTGACGGTGAAGATTATGTCGATGAAACAACTGAAGATAAATCATATAAGAATGATGTAAATGATAAATACCAACAGTATAGGTTTGACTTCAGAAACTTACATTATATCATCGACTCTGATGGATATCTTGTTGCCAGGGTAAATGGCACTTATGATTATGATACTACAGGACCTCAATAACGACAGGAATTAACAAACAATGGCTGATTTTAGATTAGGAAGACTAAAATTCAATTGGAGAGGCAACTGGGCAGCTAGTACCGCTTATGTCATCGATGACATTGTAAAGTTCGGTGCGAACACCTATGTTTGTACTTCCAATCATACCTCCACTGCTGACGAGACGACTTGGTATTCTACCGATGCGTCAAATTGGTCGGTCCATGTAGAAGGTATACGAAACGTCGGAACCTACGACCAAGGTACGTTCTATAAAGTTAACGATGTATTGAAGTATGGTAATACTCAATATAGAGTTACTGCTGGAATAGGTACTACAGAATCTTTAGAGTTTGCTGCTAGTCAGTACACTCCAACCGCAGCATCTTACAATCCGACAACTGGTATTTTAACACTTGTTGTTAACGGTCACGGTCTAACCGCTGGTGACAAGGTTAAGATTGCTGAGAATACACTTACATTTACTTGTAACGAAGATAGTCACGAAAGTGATCACTCGTATCCAAGAAGTACTGACCCTATCAATGATAAGTGGTTAGGTATTACTAATGTACAAACTAACTCCTTTGATGTTCAGGTCTTAGATACTGCTCCATCAACAAACGTAACACAGCACTTATTTAAATCAGCCAAAAGTGGTTGTATTACGAGACAACAGTCTACATTCAACGTTGAAAGATATGTATCTGGATTCAATGGTGAAGGTACTTGGAAAGCTGGTATCATCTATGAGGTAGGTGATGTTGTAAATTATGCAGGTAACTCTTACGTTGCTATTACAACTTCAACTCAAGGTGTAATACCTCCAACAGAACTTGAGACTGAATGGAACTTCTTGTCTGAAGGTATTGATGCTGTTGGTATCACAACTTTTGAAGATGGTAGAACATATTATAAAGGTGAATTAACACAGACTGGTGGTAACACTTATCGTCACACTGCAACTTCTTCACTTGATGTACACCCAACTAAAGGTTTAACTACTGGTATTGGTTCAACTACAGTTGGTATTGCACAAACTGCATGGGTACTGTTTAACACTGGTCTAAGATATGACGGTGCTTATTCAGCCTCCAAAGAATATTATGTTAATGATGTTGTTGAATACTCATCTTCTTCCTATGTGGGTATTGGTACAACTGCATTTACAGGTATTACTCCAGGAACTAACGCCCAAATATGGTCTGCGTTATCTCTAGGAGACTCGAACGCACTTCTCAGTCAGAAGGGTGACGTTCTAATTAGGGATGCAACTTCTCCAGCACGATTAGGTGTTGGATGGACGGGTCAGACTTTGGGTGTTGGTACGGACGGAGTTCCGAACTGGCAAACAAGTGGAAACTCAACTCGTGTATACTATGTTGACCCTGAGAAAGGATCTGACACATACAATGGTAGTTCGCCTGACATGTCCTTCAGAACTCTGAAGTATGCATGTGATAATGCGAGTGCTATTACAAATATTACAGGATTTACATATGATAATGTAACTGGATTGTCAACAGTTACAGCACCTTCACACGGTATTCTTTATCCTAACGTTACAGTTCGTCTTAACAGAGTTAAGTTTGGATGCTTCTCTGGTGGTAGAACCTACGGAGTAAACGCCTTCCAGTATGACGGTGGTTCGGGTATTGGTACGATCACTGTTGGTGCAGCGATGACAGGTATCACTGCTGGCATGTCAGTTAGGTTAAACAACTTAAAACTAACTTGCCCAGGCTTCTCTGGATTCACAACTGACATCTATCCCGATGGTACAAGAGCATTAGGAAATGACTTTACTGTAGGAACAGTTATTACTCCTCAGTCATTCTCCTTCCAGTGCGGAGTGTCAACATTCCAGCACGTTTATGTATCTGGTGGTACAGTATTTGTTGGTCTTACAAGTAGTTACTTCCCAAGCACGGTTCTTGGATCTTACTTTAACATCAACGAAGTGGTTGACAACAACACCTTCACTGTAAACGTTGGTGTATCAACAATACCACATACTTATGATGCAGAAGGTACAGTTATTAACTTGTCACCTGCTGTTGTTAGGTTATCTGCTTCTGAATTTGTTGAGCAGACTCCTATTGTTGTTCCTCCATTCACCTCAGTTGTTGGATCTACTCTAAGATCTTCAATGATCAGACCTGCTTCTGGCATGTCTGCTGACGGTGTAACAGATAACAACCGTAATACTTTATTCCAACTATCTGACTCTACAACTATTCAGGGTCTGAACTTCAAGGGTATGGTTGGATTCCAATATGATGATGATAATCCTACACAGTTAGAATACTCCAGTGTAAGAACTGGTGTTGGTTCTACTGCTTGTGGAAACTACTTTGCATTCAACCCTGTATCACCTATTCTGAACAAGTCTCCTTATGTTAAGGACTGTACAGCATTCGGTGAACCTCCAACTGGTACTGACGCAAGAATTACTGGTGAGGGTGCTGGTGTTGGATGTCTAATTGACGGTGGTGTTCACGCCACTGGATACAGAACGATGGTGTTTGACGCATTCACTAACGTTCTAAGTGACGGTGCTGGATTCATCCTAGACAAGGGTGCTGGTGCTGAGATTGTGTCCTCCTTCACATATTATGCTAAGTGGGGTTACTATTCAGGTGGTGGATCAAGAATCCGTGCCGTTGGTGGTAACAACTCTTACGGTGATTATGCTGTTATATCTTCTGGATTTAACACTGCTGAGACTCCAAGAACAGCGAGACTCTTTGGTGGTAGATTAGATATGACCACTGGATCTATTACTAACACATGTGCTGTTGGTAACACCATGATTGGTGAATCATCTGGTGCTTATGCTACCTACATTAACGACCAGACTGCTGCAGATAGGGTTTACTTCAAGTACTATCCTGGCTACGGTGATCCTGGAATTGGTGGTGGCGGTACTGGTATTGGTACTACCTGCTTCGTTAAGGGTGAGCAAATTACATTCATCGGTGCTGGTACAACTGGTGCTCTAGAAGTTAAGAACGTTACTGGATCAGTTAGTGGTCAGAAGGGCGTTATTATGGAACTTGACCTAGCAGATCCTGCTTCTTTACCACTAGTTGGTGACGCAGTTGGATTTACAACTACTGCTGCTGGTGTTGGTTCTGATAGAATTGAGGGTCAACCAAGGTACTATATTGTTAACGCTGTAACTGGATTCCAGACAAACTATACACAGAACAGAGGTTCACTACCTACTCCTGAAGGTCCTGTAACATATACAGGTCGCTTGACCATCACAATCTCTCCTGAGAAAGGTGTTGGAACAGTTGACACACGTCTATCAGGTGTTACTACAGAAGGTAACCTCTTAACTCACGGTGGTTCATTCCTAGAGTTTAGAAGTAAGTTCTCTAACGCACGTCTAACTGGACACGACTTCTTATCAGTCGGTGTTGGTAACAAAGTTGAAACTAATTACCCAGATGTGGACGAAGCAAATGTCGTTCAGGGTAATGAGACTAACACCTTCGGACCAGGTAAGGTATTCTACGTATCTACTGACCAAGGTGGTAACTTCAGAGTTGGTGACTTGTTCGCAGTTAACCAGTTGACTGGTGCTGCAACATTGGATGCTTCCGCATTCAACCTATCTGGTTTGACAGAACTAAGACTGGGTTCATTGGGTGGACAAATTGGTGAAGCGATCTCCGAGTTCTCATCTGATGAGACTATGAGTGGTAACTCTAACCAAGCAACACCAACTGAATTTGCGGTTGTTGGTTACATAACTCGTGGAAACATGGGTACTGATCAGATGGTTCCTCCTAAGGGTACTACTGCTCAGAGACCAGCAATTCCAATTATGGGTGGTCTACGTTATAACACTACTCTGAATTCATTCGAGTCTTATAACGGTGCTGCTTGGGTTCCACTAGGTGGTCTTCAGAACGTTGATGTAACTACAACATACAGTGTAGGTTCATTCCAGACATGCTGGTGTAACACAACTGGTGGTGGATTTACAATTACTCTACCTGCTTCTCCAAGCAAGGGTGATCAAGTCAGATTCATCGACGTTGCAAGTACATTTGATACAAACAACTTGACAATCGCACGTAACGGTAAACCAATTATGGGCGACTCTGCAGACATGACGGTATCTACTGAGGGTGCTGCATTTGATCTGATCTATTATGATGCATCATCAGGTTGGAGACTGTTCACAGTCTAATAACCTTAGAGAAATGGGGGATTCATTGGAATCCCCCACTGTTTTATAAATACATACATACTTGGTTTAACAAATGGCAACCTATTCAAGTTATAAAAAAATATCTGGAGCAAGTCTCACTGACGGTAGTGTCACTGATGCTAAGCTTGAGACGAATGCCTTTAAAAACTATAACATAAAATGGATTCGTGGTTGTTTAGGCTCAGAAACCCCAGGTTGCTGTTGCCAGTGGACAGTCCCAACGGGTGTAACACGAGTAACATTTGAGTTATGGGGTTCTGGAGGTAATGGACACGGATTATGTGTCAACAACAGATGTCAGCACTATGCAGGTGCTCAAGGTGGATACTATAACATAAAAACTATTAGTACTAAAGAGGGTTGCCAATATAGTATATGTGCTGCTGGAGTTTATCCTTGTCAGTCTGTTGAATGTTATGCTTGTGACGGATGTGTATCCTACGTTAATGGTTACAACTTAAGTAACTTCTGTGCCTTGGGTGGCAAGGGTGGTTGTGCCAACAGTAGTTGGAACACCATGTGCTTCTCTGATTGGGCAAGATGCTGTAGTGATCCTAGTGGTAGTCATTGGGGTGGAGACTTCTCAATGGGTACACATGGAGGAGGATTCTCTGGTTCATTCAACTGTCACTGTTATCGTCACACAGAATGTTCGTCTGGTGCTCCATTCCTAACGGGTGGTAACTTTGTTACTAACGAACTAACTGAATGTTGGATGCGTTGTGGTTGCCATAACGTACCATATGGTTCAGGTGGTCAGGGTGGTCAGACCACATATTGCGGTAGTAACTGTTGTGGACGAGGAACCACTGGTGGTTCTGGTGTTGTCAAGATCACGTACTTCTAAGGGCTTTTATAAAAAATGGCAAATTATTCGAGTTATAAAAAGGTAAGTGGTGCGTCACTCTCTGCTGCGTCGTTAGATTCAACAAAGTTTGACCCCAATACAAGAAAGACTTTTGGAGTCAAGTGGATCTTTGGTAGTCCTAACTCATGTTCCAATGGATGCTGTTGCGCTTGGTCAGTTCCTGCTGGTGTAAAAAAAGTACAGTGGGAAATTTGGGGATCAGGTGGATCAGGTGCTGGTGCATGTTCTACAAGTAGATGTCAGCACTATAAAGGTGCAGGTGGTGGATACTATAATAATCAAACTATTACTGTAACACCAGGAGATGTATATTCAGTTTGTGCAGCAGGTAATGGTCTTTGCTGTCGTCGTGAATGTGATGGATGTAGAGGTTGTGCTTCCTATGTAAATGGAACCAACTTATCTAACTTCTGTGCCATTGGTGGTTATGAAGCGTATGCTAACGGTAGTTGGTCATCTCCTTGTGAATCGTATTGGGACTGCTGTTTACAAGC
>Ga0315326_10001886_pt1 | contig 11084 bp, 12 predicted proteins | sample M180m32315metaG_FD_203457 | JGI IMG/M metagenome (GOLD analysis project Ga0315326, IMG submission 203457) | Ammonia-oxidizing marine archaeal communities from Monterey Bay, California, United States - M1 80m 32315 | ecosystem: Environmental > Aquatic > Marine > Coastal | place: USA: California... | reverse complement strand
GTAATAAATAGATATAAGGTGCCCTCTACCTCTAAAGCTATAGTATAAGAAAATTAAAAACAACTCTCGTGCCGAATTGGTTACTTCAGAATAAATAGGCTCAATAAATAATGCCAGAGACTTCTAGCCAATCTCTTTTTACAACGAGATACCAAAACTTTTTTCTATAGGGACCTTTTTTGAATTAGCCAATCTTTTCAGAAAATATTTGGTTTTCATGTGAACAGTAGTTGTTAAAACTGTGTTTTTACTGACTCTAGTGTGTTTTAAAATAATAATATCAATCCTATCCCTAATCATTAGCATCAAAAGGTCTAACTCTTCTATTACTTAGTAGAATTTTATTTTAGCAATGCTGGGAGAATATAGATGGTTAAATCAACTGAGACTAAGGATAATCCTATCAACTTCAACTTTGATAATAGCTTTGCCAGTAGTCTTGAAGGATTTTTCGTTTCTTGCGATGCAGAGCCCGCGATTGCACCGAAACTACTACATTTAAACTATGCGCTGGCGGAAGAGCTTGGTCTTGATCCTTTAGCGCTGGATTCGGAGGCAGGTTTGGAGATTTTCTCTGGCAATGCAGTACCCCAAGGTTCGAATACCTTAGCTCAAGCTTATGCCGGGCATCAGTTTGGCGGTTTCTCACCGCAGTTGGGGGATGGGCGCGCGCTTCTACTTGGTGAAGTGGTCGATACCCAAAAAAGACGCCGCGATATTCAGCTGAAAGGTTCGGGCCGTACCCCCTACTCTCGTGGCGGAGATGGGAAAGCGGCTCTTGGCCCGGTATTGCGCGAATACCTAATTGCGGAAGCTATGCATGCGCTTGGCATTCCGACAACACGCGCTCTTGCCGCCGTTTCCACTGGGGCAAATGTCTATCGAGAAACCCCTCTTCCTGGTGCTATTCTCACCCGAGTTGCAGCTAGCCACATTCGTGTTGGAACTTTCCAGTATGGAGCAGCGCGTGGTGAAGTCGATAAAGTCCGCGCACTCGCCGACTATGCTATTTTGCGGCATTACCCTGAAATAGCCGATGCAGAAAACCCTTATTTGGAATTCTTCGTAGCTGTCACAGATGCACAGGCAGCTCTGGTAGCAAGTTGGATGAATATTGGTTTCATTCATGGTGTGATGAATACCGACAACATGACAATCTCTGGCGAGACGATTGATTACGGTCCCTGCGCCTTTATGAATATTTATTCACCGGGCACAGTATTTAGTTCGATCGACCAACACGGCCGCTATGCTTATGCTAATCAACCGGAGATACTGGTCTGGAATCTAGCTCGATTGGCGGAAACACTTATTCCGATTGTCGATCCCGATAAGAATCGGGCAATTGAGCTGCTTACTGAAACGATCGATTGCATTAAACCTCTCTATGAATCTCACTGGTTGGCTGGAATGCAATCCAAGATCGGTTTGTCGACCGAAGACCCTCAAGACCAGAAACTGATCACCGATCTGCTATCCGTAATGGCAGAAGGACAGGCAGACTTTACTCTCGTCTTTCGACATCTTGCAAAAGTCTTGCTAGGTGTGAGCGATCCGGTACGAAATCTGTTTAAAGATCCAGCTGCTTTCGATCTGTGGCTTCAACGTTGGCAAAAGCGCCTGGAGCAGGAAGGAGTTTCAAAAGAGACTAGGGCAGAGGCGATGGATCGCTTTAACCCAATCTATATTCCGCGCAACCATAAAGTCGAAGAAGCACTTTCTGCTGCAGTGGAGCAGGGAGACATGAAGCCCTTCACAAAAATGTTGAACGTTTTGAGCCATCCATTTGAAGATATTCAAGAGGAGGAAGTTTACTCCGAACCACCTCCGCTAAGCAACATACCTTATAGGACGTTTTGCGGGACCTGATCGTTCGTCACAGGAGTATGTTTTATAATCCTAAAATCTTCTTGTGTGATAAACAGGTTTTTTCATAGACAACTACGCAACGAGTCTATTGCTGGTGGTAATTTTTTTATACGACTTAGCTAGTTGCTGGCGGGTGATTTAAATTATTTCAGCTAGTTCTGCCTGTTAAAAATGGGGTGAGCGACGGGGCTTGAACCCGCGACCACTCGGACCACAACCGAGAGCTCTACCAACTGAGCTACGCCCACCATACATTTTCAATTTTAAGTTAACTTGAGCAGAGGCAAATTGTAATCTATCCTCAAACCTTTGTAAAGGATATGGAAAAGGTTCCAGAAAATCATTTTATAACTCGAAGGTGGCTTCTGTCTCGCTTACTCTCGTTTTTAGTATCTGAGGAAGGTTTGCGGCTTGATTTCACGGCTTTCAGCGGGAGTTTTTCTGGTTGATTCAGTATTTCCTGATCTGTCAGACTCATATCTGATGGAATGCTCTCTTCCCATACCTGACCATTTTTCATTTTGGGGTCGTATATGGCCCACACGGCATTAAAAGGTAAGGCACACTTATGGGGACGACCGTTGAAGACCAGAGAGGCAAAAATTCCCTCTTCTGTTATTTCAACCGGTCGTTTGAAATTCAGATTAAAGATCAGGTTCAAGGACGAGTTGTTTTTATGACTTTCAGGAACATCCACTTCTGGGAGTCTAGCATCAAGGCAAACCATGGCATCACCTTCTTCAAGAAGGTATAAGAGAAAGTCATATTTTTTCTTATCCAATGCTTCCATCGCGTTAAATTAACATAAATAATTAATGGGTTAAAGAGTTAGGAATACTATAAGAACTTAATCTGGAATAAAATGCTAGCTAACTCTTAAGCGCTACTTGCCGGTCAACTTAAGAAGTGCTACCATGCGCCTCGTTTCCATTGATATTAAAGGTGCTTTATTAAATCGACTAAGTTGATGTAAGTGTTGGTTTCTAGAGACACATGAATATTAAATAGTTTTTTTAGGGGACTGATATGGCAGCTAAGGGATTCAAATATCTTGCTTGTACTGCATTCTTCAACATTTTTTTAGCTGTGAGTGGACTCTGCAGTGCTGAAGGCCTTAAAACCGTTGAGGTTTGGAAGAACCTGTTTACAGTTGTGAATGGAGAGGGTGTGGATTCGAACACCATCTTTCTCATCACTCGAGATGGAGTTGTGGTTGTGGATACCCGAGTGACCCCTAATGAAGCTGAAAAAGTACTAGTAGAAATTCGCAAGCAGACTAATCTCGCTATCGTTTACACGATCAATACGCATTATCATGGAGACCATACTTTTGGCAACCAGATCTTTCAAAGTAGTGGATCTATCATTGCCCATGAGAATGTTCGTAGGAGTTTGTCCGGTGATTCTGGCAAGGATCATTTGGAATCTTTCAAGTCCAGAAATATTCATGAGCTGGATAAGACGGTCGTCACTCCTCCTAATATGGTTTTTAAAGATGAAATGGAAATTTTTTTGGGTGGATATAGTTTAAGGCTTATTCACGTGCGCGGGCATACTGATGGCGACTTGTTCATCTACATTAAAGAGCTAAAAACCCTGATTACTGGTGATTTGGTTGTTTATAAGAAAATTCCCGATATGAGTGATGCCTATATAGAGGACTGGATTTCTGCAATGAATAAGCTTGGTAATTTAGATGCGGAAATTTATATCCCTGGTCATGGTGATCCAGGAGGCAAACCAGTTCTCTTAGCGATGAGACATTACCTGTTTAACCTTAAAACCTTAGTTCTTAAAGGGCTAGAGGAGGGTAAATCTCTTAAGGAAACGCAAGACGCAGCTCGACCAGTTTTGATAAAAAAATATAAAAGCTGGAAAAACTTAGATTTGATTGACGCTAATATTCAACGGGCTTATTTGGAATACAGTTTGAGGAAGGCTTCCTAATAATCTAGCAACTAACGGTAAGAATATCTCTATTCAATCCTCTTTCCAATAATCTCGTAAGGTGGTCGATTCGTCCAGACAAGTATCCAGATAGGCATGGTTTCCAGGAATCATAGGCATTACATGGCCATGGCTTTTATCATTATAGGGATATTTGACATCCAAGACATACGGACCATTGTGCTTAAGCATCCGCTTTAACGCAGGAATAACATCTTTAGGATCATTAATGCTTTCTGATTTAACTCCAAAGGCATGTGCTATTTCTGCAAAATTAGCATCGCCGATGAAAGTATGTCCACGCATAGACTTATAAAAACGGTCCTCCCATTGGGCTACCATTCCTAGATGTGCGTTGTTTAGAATGATATTTTTTACCGGGATATTCTCTACTTTCAAGGTTTGTAGCTCCTGGATATTCATCAAAAAACTTCCATCTCCTTCAATATTGATAACCTGCCGTTTGGGGAATGCAACTTGAGCTCCCATGGCCGCTGATAATCCATATCCCATTGCACCCAACCCAGATGAACACATCCAGTTTTGGGGTTCGTCAAAATCAAGAAACTGCGCTGCCCACATCTGGTGCTGACCGACACCCACGGAAAAAATAGCGTCCTTATTAGCAAGTTTGTTTATATTGCTGACTACAGACTGTGGGACAATTTCTCCTTTTTTAAGCTTGAAACTCAAAGGGAATTCTTTTTTCCAGTCCTGTAATTGTCTTATCCATGGTTTGATATCTTTTTTGGGTTCGACATAGCCTTGAAGAATTTTTAAAGTCTCCTTCACGTCTCCTTGGATCGGAATATCCACTAGAATATTTTTATTAATTTCTGATGGATCGATATCTATATGGATAAACTCAGCCTCTTTACAGAACTCTGCAAGTTTGCCGGTGACCCTGTCATCAAAACGCACTCCCATAGCGATGACGAGGTCAGCATGATTTATTGCAATATTAGCGTAAACCGCACCATGCATTCCTAACATGCGTAAGGAAAGAGGATCGTTGGAAGGAAATGCTCCTAAGCCCATTAAGGTAGTTGTAACAGGAATTCCGGTTTTTTTTACAAAGGCTCGCAGTTCTTTAGAGGCTCTACTGCTGATAATGCCTCCGCCAGCATATATTACTGGACGTTTTGCAGTTCTGATTGCGTGCGCTGCTTTTTTGCATTGTAATGCCGAGGGCTTTAAATTCGGACGATAGCTGGGACAATCAAAAGAAACATTAAAATCAACTATACCCTCCTGCTGTTGAATATCTTTAGGAATATCGACTAGAACCGGTCCAGGTCGACCGGTACGAGCAATATGGAATGCTTCATTAATGATTTGGGGTATTTCCTCAATACTTTGAATCATATAGCTGTGTTTTACAAGCGGGAAAGTGGCACCGATGATGTCAGTTTCCTGAAATGCGTCACTGCCCAAAACTGTACTGGGCACCTGACCAGTTATAGCGACAAGAGGAATGGAATCCATTTTAGCATCAATTATGCCGGTGACCATGTTTGTCGCTCCAGGCCCTGATGTTGCCAGACAGACTCCAACTTCGCCGGTAGAGCGGGCATAGCCTCCAGCTGCAAAGGAACCGCCTTGTTCATGGCGAGGCAGAACCATTCGTATTTTTTTTGTCAAAGTTAGTCCTTGATGGATTTCCATTGAAGCTCCACCAGGGTATCCAAAAATAACTTTGACTCCCTCATTCTCAAGAGCTTTAACTAGAACATCCCGGCCCTTCATGGGGCGCCCTGAAGTTTTAATAGATCCTTTAATGGGAAACAATTTTTTTGAAGAACTTTTCTTGCTTTTCGTAGCCACTTTATTTTTAGTAGTTATGGTAATTAGAATTAGTAATGGTGATCAGAAACTGTATCTGAAATATGCTTTGAAGTCAAACTCAATCAGTCTCTATAGGCCTTATTTTCCAACCCTTTCAAGGTGATTCCTTCTCGCAGACTGTATTCGCTGACTAACAGGGTTTCGCATTTAAACGTCTTCATTGTTTTTAGTACGATTGCTGTTCCTGCTATGATTAAATCTTCTCTTCCACGCTCAAGAGGTTTTAAATCCAATCGCTCATTGAGCGATTTTATTTTTAGGTCTTGAAAAAGGATTTCGATTTCTTGTCGGGTTAATAAAGTCCCATGAATTTTTTCAGGATTATAGGGATAAATATTTCTTATTAAAGCGGCCAATGTGGTGACAGTCCCAGCTGTTCCAATCAATACCTGTGGGATAAAATCCGAAAGCTTTTTCTTGATTTCCTTTAGTTCTCTGCTTAAGTGTGTAGTCAGGTTTTCATACTCGTTGTTGTTCACCGGGTGTTGGTGAATAAATTTTTCTGTCAGTCGTACTACCCCTAAAGAGCTGCTGCAAAAATTAACAATATTTTTTCCCTCAGAGAGTATGAACTCGGTACTGCCGCCTCCGATATCGAAAGTGAGTGTCTTGCGGTTTACATGGGGTAATTTCCAAAAAACTCCTTGGAGAGTAAGGCGGGCTTCGTCTTCCCAGGAGATAATTTCTATTTCAATGCCCGTTTCCTCCCGAGCGAGATCGATAAACTCTTTTCCGTTAGAGGCTTCTCGCACAGCACTGGTGGCAACAGCGTGTAAGGGAGGGTTTCCATTTTTGCGGCAATCATTACGGAACGTGGATAATGCCGAGATGGTCGCAGAGATGCGAGACTCTATCAACTTCCCATGAACATCCATTCCTTCTCCAAGACGTGTGATTACTCGTCGCGATGCAAGAGTCTGGAACTTTTGGTTTTCATCGTACTCCAGAATCAGGAGCCGAACAGTGTTGGAACCAATATCGATGGAGGCAATTTTTTTCATTCAACTTCAAATCGGGAAAGCCTTTTCGCTATCCATGGTGAGTAATAAATAAAATCCGAGTGCTGTGAACAAAAGGTTGGGACCCCATGCAGCCAAAATTGGATCAAAAGTACCCCCTCGGCCCAGAGATATGCTGAGGGCGTAGAGGAAAGAGAAAAAAAACCCCATTGCCAAGTTAACCCCTACACAAAATAGCAGACCTCCATGTCTGCTCGATCTCAGAGACAAGGGAATAGCAAGTAAGGCTAAAACAATACTAATGAACGGATATGACAGGTTGCGATGCAGGTCTATCCACTTTTGGGTAGTGTCTTTTCCTTCCTGAGCATATATCTGAATAGTTGAGTACATATCCCTTAAACTCATTTCCTCCGGTCGTTTTCTCACTCGAGCAAAATTTTTCGGGGTTTCAGAAGTCTGGAAGGAACGGCTTTCAAAGTATTCTGTTGACACTAGCCCTTCCTGATTAAAGTGCCGAACATAGCCTTTAATAAAATACCATTTATCTACCGACCAAACCGCGCTCATCGCATCAATTCTTTGTCTGATTCCAAAGTCATCATCTGGCATTAAAATCATGACATTTTTTAGGGTAGATTTTTCTGGATCAAAGGAGTTGACGCTCCAAATTGAATTGTCTTTAGCTTTGAGCCATAGGTCATTTCGAGGGATTTTTCCATAGGACACATTTTCTCTCACCTTGTGTAGAAAAATATAATTCATTTTTTGGTTGGTGATGGGGGCAAGATATTCACTACTGGCTAACACAAGAAAAGAAATAACAATTGATGCGCCAATGATCGGAAATGTGATACCGGTAACACTTATGCCGCAGGCCTTCATAGCGGTGAACTCGTTTTGCCTTGCAAGTGAGGCGAGAGTGATAACAGTGGCCAAGAGCACCGCTTGAGGGGCCATATAGCCGGCAATGAAAGGTATCTTATAGATATAATAATAAATGAGGTCAATGAGTGGAGAATTTTTAGCCATGAACTCATCCACACGCTCGAAAAAATCAATGATCAAATAAATCCCGATCAAACCGGAGACAGTAAGTAGGTAGACTTTTATGAACATGAATAAAACGTATTTTTTGAGAATCATCATAGCCGAGTAGCCTTTTCTCCATTGTTTCCATTAAGTTCAGGAATCACCCTCTTTAAAGCCTGGCCTAGAGGTTTAAGATCTGGGCGAGAGTCGATCGTATCCCTAACATACTGCAAAGTGGGCTTCAGAAATTCTATATACCGTTCATTCTTATTTTCCATGTATTGAAATGCGAAGGTGCCGATGGCTTTTAGATTTCTTTGGACCGACATCCAATCAAATACTTTCAGAAAAGGGGTGGGGGATATAGGACGGCCTTCTTCTTGTTCCATACGTTGGAGATAATATACCAGCAACTCATTTCGGGTTTTTTCTTTCAGGACTACATAGGAGTCTTTCAAAAGTGATACCAAGTCATATTGGCGGGGACCCATACGGGCATCCTGAAAATCGAGAAGCAGAAGTTCCTGTTCTGAGATCATCAGGTTTCTTGAGTGAAAATCTCGGTGGACGAATACCCTTTCCTCTTCGGCTAGGGGTTCGCAGAGAGCAAGCAGAGCTGTCCTAACGTTTAATTCTTCATTCTGGTTTAACTTGCGATTAAGGAACCCCTTAACATAATGTTTTATCATGAAGTCCATTTCCCACATTAATTTTTCAACATCAAACTTCAAAGTGTAGGCAGGGCAATAAGGCTGCATTTCTTTGGTGACTCGAGTTTGCATGACTACAATAAGTTCTATGGCTTTCTGATACCAAAAAATAATATTGTCAGGAGATTTGCGGGCAGTATCTTCTAGATGTGTGTTGCCACCATCCTCAAGGAAAATTAGTCCTCGATTGGCATCGTAGTGTAAGATTGTTGGAACTGGCATACCTAGATTAGTCAGAAATTTCTGCATGCGGTTAAAGTCCGGTTCTTTTGAAGGAATTGGTTTCTTCAATTGCATGACTATGAGTGATGATTTGTTTTTATGGCGGAGGGAATAATTGACTCGGAAATAGCTTCGGTCCGACGCATCTCCCTTCAGCTTTGACAACTTGAACTGAGAGATGGGTTCTTTGACAAGAGGTTCCAGCCAAGACTTAAGATAGACCTCATCAAACCGTTCTTGCAAGGAGTCGTCCTCTTTGTCTGATTTTGTATCGAGAGTATTCATTAAAAAAAACTATTTCCTTTGTTGAACATCTAATGTAGCATTTGGCTTTTTAACAAACCTGAACGGAGATTTATTGATGCCGAAACCAAGTTATCATATTTTAGTTTGTACCAATAGCCGACCGCCTGGGCACCCCAGAGGTTCATGTGGCGAAAATGGTTCTAATACTATTTTTGAAAAGTTATCCATGGGTCTTGAGCAAAAAGGATTATTTGGTAAATGTATGGTGGCCAATACCGGGTGTCTTGGCCCTTGCGGTGTTGGCCCTGTCGTCGTGGTTTATCCGGATGGAGTATGGTACCAAAAGGTTCAGCCGGAAGATGTGGATGAGATTCTTGATCAGCACATTGCCCAGGGCAAAAAAATTGATCGTTTGGAAGTCCCGGACGAACTTTGGGGTTAACCATTTAGTCGCATATAACTAGAAATTATCGATTAATGGAAACTACTTACCCTCTTTCCTCTTCAGGAAAGGGGGTTTTGTCTTCACGTGCTAGTTTCTGAACTTGAGCCCATAGTTCTTTCCTGCCCGTATGTTTAGTGCTGGAATAAACGCTGAAGCCCAGTGCATTTTTACCCATGAATGCGGTTTTAATTAGCTTAACCTGTTTACTGCGTTCCGAAGCCGAAAGCTTATCGGCCTTGGTTATCACAAGAATATAGTCTCTATCCAATTCTTCCAGCCATTCTTTCAAGGTCAAATCCAACTCTGTCGGTTTGCGTCGAACATCAACAATAAAAATGATAGCAATGAGAGGTTCGCGCTGGGTCAGATATTCCTCGATCATCGTTTTCCATTTTTTTTGGAGAGCCGGAGGAACCCTGGCAAATCCATAGCCAGGAAGGTCTGCAAACATCAAAACTTCATTAATATTGAAAAAGTTGATTTCACGAGTCTTGCCCGGCGCAGAACTAATGCGCACTAGCTTTTTTCTATTGAGCAACGACTTGATAAGCGAAGACTTACCCACATTGGATCGACCGACAAACGCAAACTCTGGAAGAGGTTCTTTAGGGTATTGTTTGGCCGAAACGGCTCCAACTAGAAACTTGGTAGATAATATTTTCATAAGCCAAACTTGTTGATATCCAGCCCTGATAAAAGCTTTAGATAGAAAAGTGATTAATTATAGCAAACCAAGTGCTTAAGGCTTTGGTTTTCTTCCCCAAATATGGAAGGGTGAAGTATGCATTACGATTTACGTCAGACGTTAGAGAGCCTCGCACTGGCACAACTCGCGGATGTATTGGACCAGTGAGTGAATGATATCATCAGTGAGAGTCTCACCCCAGGCGGGCATACAGGGAGCTCGGCCTACAGAAAGTCCGCCAAACTTAATAGCCTCAAAAAGTTGTTCATTGGTCCGAGTTTCGAGATATTGGGCTTTGGTATGATTGCGAGGTGGAACAGTTAGGAACTTAGCGTTCACACCATCACCCTTTCCTTTTATGCCATGGCATTGGGTACAATACCATTGATAGGTTTTTCGGGTGTCTTCAGTAACTCGTGCGAGTTTAGGTTGTGCGTTTTGCGGAATGGTTTTCGTTATCTTCTGCTTTGTAGGTGACCGGACAGTAGGTGTCGCCTGCTTGCTTTGTTCGCAGGCGGTGATAAGAATTGTCAGGAGAATTATTCCCGCAAGTAAATATTTGCGATTTGTCATCATCAAATTATTTAATATTTTCTTTTTTCAGCGTCATAATAAACCTGGTAAATTGACCCAAAGTGGTTGGGTCCATTTTATATCGAGGCATACGCCCCTTTACCATGTAAACTTCTGGTTCGTTCAGCCAATCTGCTACCCATTCGGGTTGCAGTCTGTTCCCGGCGTTGACTAGAGATGGGCCGGATATACCACCACGGACTTTTCCCGCAAGGTTCAAACTTTGGTGGCACGAGATACACCCGAATGTCCGCTCAAATTGATATTTGATTTTAGCACGCAGTCCTTTTGAAAGAGGTTCTGATGTGACCGGGGAGGGGGTTGAAATTTTTAAACCCATAAGATCATCCGTCAGGGTATTAGCTTCCTGTTCTGTGAAAGAAGAGTGTGGTGAAAGATTTGCTGTTTGTGAAAATCCAGAGTCGGTTGTGAATCCGGCAGGTCGGATGACCTCAGGGTTTTTCAGGAACTGTTTTAACCATTTTGACTGAAACTTATTGCCCGCATAATGCAGGTCCGGTGCGGTGAAAACTTTTCCTGTATCATCAGAG